>Ga0255341_1003412_pt1 | contig 17900 bp, 28 predicted proteins | sample wastewater_treat_8_FD_192418 | JGI IMG/M metagenome (GOLD analysis project Ga0255341, IMG submission 192418) | Wastewater microbial communities from Lulu Island WWTP, Vancouver, Canada - plant12 | ecosystem: Engineered > WWTP > Wastewater > Unclassified | place: Canada: Vancouver, British...
CATATCATTTGCACATTGAACATAGGTAAATGTTTCTTTATTCTGTTCATACATTTCGATTCGCTTTGCAAGATATGTGTTATATACAAAACGACAACATCCAAAAGTCTTTGCAATTAGTTCTTTCTGCTTTTTATTTGGATAAATCCTGTACTTATAAGCCTTTTCCACTGCTTTCACCTCACTTTCTTTTCTGATTTTGAATATATTTTCTGATTTGTTCTTCTGTGTTTTCTGAAACAGTTGCTACAAAGTAACTCGGATTCCACAGATGTCCACCCCATAGTTTCTTTTTTAATTCTTCTCCAAATTCTTTCATAAGCAATCTTGCTGACACACCTTTTAACGCTTTTATCATGTCTGGGATATAATGTTGTGGAGAACAATTTACAAGAAGATGAATACGGTCTTTATCTGTATTACATTCCAATATTTGAAATCCATTATCATCAGCTATCTTACTAAGTATCTCTATTAATCTATTCTCTATTTGTTCTGTAATTATTTTGTGTCTGTATTTAACGCACCAAACAATATGATATTGTATTGAATATACATATCCACGACCATGAGTTACTTCCATATATTATCACCCCCCATGATTATGATAACATATGTATATTACAGAGTATTTTTATTTAACATATGTATGTCAATTCATCCCATGACTAAAGTCACGGGTGTTCTTGACATTTTAATAAATAAATAGTTCATAACTAGAGTTCTTAATAACAAACTGCAGATTAACTGAATCATCACGAAGTTTAGCAATTATAGTGTCCATATCCATAAAAATGTAACCTGAAGTAGCATTAAGATTTGACCTAATTGGAACTCTTTTTGTATAATCGTGCATTATTTCAACCTCTCTTAAGCTCTATCTGCATCTTCAGCAGTATTATACGAACTTGATACAGAGTTTTCAGTTACTCTAAAATAAAATGTTCCATCTGGCATTTCACATTCAACGATAATACAAGTTCTATCCTGACTTGCACCGAGGATAATAGGTCTAAATTCTGGATATACTCTTTTGAATGACTTCTTACATTCTTCAACAATAGTTTCATCAACGTAGTCTAAATCATACATATTTATACCTCCTCTATATAAAGTTCGTGTTTATCTCCATCAATAAAATGGTCAAGTCTAATATTAACTTGTTCAGGTGTAATAATCTTTGCATCATCTGGAACTTGAGCAAGATATTTTTTAAGTTCACCTACGGTAGTATCTTCTTTAATCCACAGTAATGACATAATAATCCTCCTTAAAAGTCTTGTATTGTATTTGAGCACTTATGAAAATGTTGTATCATTGACTGTAGCATCATCATACTTCCACCAGAATGTCCTTGTTCGCTGAGTTTATTACTGATCTTTTCATAGTACTCATCAAGAATTTCCATAATTTCAAGAGCATCATCTACTTCTACGCCATTATATAGATCTTCTTCTCTAGTAGTAACACATTCTTCCCATTCTGATTGATTCTTAGTATACTTTAATTTATTAAACCGTTCAATTCTTTCTGTATGTTTATCCATTATTACTCCTCCAACTGTCCTAAATTGTAGTGTAATCTACATAGTGATACATAACTTTCATTGCCACCTAATTGTAATTGTTCACCAGTTTTAACAATCTCACCATTTACAACTCTTGCATTAAATCTAGCTTTCTTACCACACCAACAAATAGTTGTAATTTCTTGAATGTCATCTGCAACTTCTAAAAGTCTTTTAGAACCTTCAAATAAATGTCCTTGAAAGTCTGTTTTAAGGCCAAATGCAATAATTGGAATATCTAACATATCTGCAATCTTAACAAATTCATCCACCTGTGTAGTTGTCATAAACTGTGCTTCATCTATAAGAATACAGTCACATAATTTGACATCATTCAAATAGTCTTCAATATATAAACACTTCGATTCAAGTCTTATTCTAGATTTGATCTTAGTAGCTCCATCTCTATTTTCTAGTTTAGGTTTAAGAAGAATTGCCTTCTTACCTTTCTCTTCAAAATTATATTTTATCATGAGCATATTTGCTGTCTTAGAGCTGCCCATTGCTCCGAACCTAAAACTGATTTTGCCATATTGTCATCTCCTTAATAAATTCCATTTCGTAATCGTCGATTAGTAAATACACTATCATAATGATCTTGCATATCTAAATATATTTGATCGACTCTATAAATCATGAAACATGTGTCATATGGAAGTGGATGTATACGTTTATACATTAAGTACTTAAATCGCATATATCCAACCAACATTTTATCTTTATCTATATCAAAGTTATCTAGAAAATTGATATATTTATCAATTAGTTCATCAGAATAGTCAACTCTAGCTAATAACTGTGACAAATTTTCATACGAACCACCAAGTAATGCTATAAAATCATCTTCAGGTATATTGTCAAGCAATAGCTTATATTTATCTAACATGTATAGTAATGAGTCAAATCTTCTGTATGAAAACTTAAGATAAGTTTTGTTTTGATCTTCCCAAGGATATGGTTTACGAGTAACCCATTTAATGACTTTGTCAAATTCAGCAAATGCATCAACTTTTGTTATTTCGTTAATTTCCATTCAAATTCTCCTTACTCATACTTAGGATAGTAGCCAACCATGTCACAAGTCTTTTTATAGCATTCATCTAGTTTCTTTGTATTGTAACGTATGCCATCCATATAAAGATCAAGTCTCTGACAGAGTTTATTTGGATCACCTTTAAGTGCTTTATGAGCTGATCTAAGTTCATCTAAATATTTTGCCAAGGTGTCAGCATACAACTCTATACAATCAATGTGATTTTGTAATTTTTCCTGATCAGTCATAATTACCCTCCTATTATAATTAGAGGTCCCTTAAAACTAAGAGACCTCTGTATCTTTTGATTTTCGTAAGATGTAAATGTTATATAGAATAATTATAAGGCATGGAATGATTATAATCAAACTAAATATACAATACATTCCTACATTCAATAACCATGCATCAAACCAATTATTAGCATCAATTCCTAACATAGGCATAGGATAATTATATGACATACATATTGGAATCTGTATAAGTGCATTTACTATCAACAATATAAATGGAATGGTACAAATAGTTATTCTGATTTTGGCTTTCTTTTTCTTATTCATTTACTACCTCTTACAAAGTTTTATCAAGTAGCTCCTGTACCTCTTCAAACTCAATAAATCCACTACTGTCTCTATGAGCAACTTGAGCTACCTTACTACGACCCTTAAATAGGTATAATCTACCATTTAAGATAGCTTTTTCACCATATTCTTCTTCAAATTTCTTCAAAGGCATAGGTGAGTAGACTCTGCTAATATTACTGAGTTTAACCTTATCTACACAAAGATCATCTTTAAGCTGTTCGAGCTTTTCTTCATCATCGAGATCCTCATGACCATTTTCATCATCAGGATGATGTACTTTTGCATTGTAAGTATAAAGCAAACTCATCGTATTAAAACCTTCATACTTAATAAGATGCATAAGTTCATAGTTACCCATGATTCTATAAATGTGTCTAGCTTCATCGTGATAAACAATACCATTTTTAATCATAAGTTCAGTAAAGTTCTTAAGTTTACCGATTGGTACTTGTCTATGTAAAGTAACTTGTCCATTTCCACCTGCATTATTGTTAGTATGGAATTTTGACATATAGATGTTATCTGGATCTGTCATAGCATCACAAAGATATTCATCTACAATAGCATCTCTAAGTTCTACAGGATCTGAGTCCTTATTTGATACATAAAGCTTTCGTTCGTATACAATAAACTTTTTAACAACATGAAGTTTGAAGGTATTCTCGTTATTACGACGATCTTCTAATGGTGTATTATCAACAAACTCTTTAAGTTCTTTAAGACATCTATGATTGTCTCTAACATTGATAACAGCATTAAATCCAGGTAAGAAAATATCATTTCCACCATACTTAACTAATCCTGCATCTAATATCTTAATACGTTTTGAATGAAGATACTCATATACTTCTTGATTATATCTGTATAAATGTCTTTCTACTGCAGTGTTAAAACCATCATGACAATCATCTTGGATCTCAATATCTTCACAGTACTTATCAAGTTCTTCTCCAGTGAACTCATTGAGTTCCTTATATAGACGTCTATCACCAACAATCTTAGCACATATCATATATTGAATTGCAGTCTCAATATGTTTGATGTTCTGAACATTAGTACGTTTATGTTCTGTAAAACGTCTAGCAATCAATTGTATGTTTGAAACTTTAGCATAATCTGCATTAAATGATTGATCAGGATGGTTAAGTCTTAGTTCTCTAGCTCTTGCTACAATGTCATGATCTGTAGGCATAGCTTTTCACCTCCTTAACCCATCTGATTGAACCAACTATTTTTCTTATAGTATAAGTCATCCCAATAGTTATATTCTCTAGTTGAAAGTCCTAAATCATTTGCTACTTCATCAGGACTAGCCTCACCAGTACAGTCAGATAATCGCATACCACAATAAAAAGCCTGCATCATAGCTGATAATCCTGCACGTCTACAAACACCATAACCACCAACTTCTTCTACAAACTTTTTAACATCTGCATCTAATGAATTTGCCATAAGTAAAATCCTCCTTATTGTTTTCTTACTAAAAGCAGAGTTGTTTCACCTTCCATCATTTCGTCAAGTACAATGAAAATTTCTGCTAAATCTCCATCTGAAACCTTTGGACCAGAAACAGTTTCAGCACTAATCATTTTTTGATTATAAATACTACTCTGTTCTACAGTAGCTTTAATATAGTCACCTGCTTGAAGAGCTCGATCAAAATCTCTTTTATCGATTGTGAATTTATGATTAGTAATAAAATGTTGTTTAACTTCAGATGCTTCACCCATCGGATTTTCAAACTCAAATGGAGTTATGTCGATATACTTACGCTCAACGTCTAATTTAACTTTAGATTCACCTATTTCGACATCCTTAACAGTATAAACGATCTCTGTATCATTGTAATATTTAGGATGTCCACTTTCAGTTTCATAATCTTCAGCTAAATCGACTTCAAGCTTACAAGTTGTAGTATAATCAATAATCATAATTATCCTCCAATCTCAGACTTAATTTCCATAAGCTGATTGAGCACTTTCTTCTGTTGTTCCATATCAAATTCAATTTCATCTACAGCCTCTTCATAAAGTTTAGCTGTGTAGTATAGAACAACCATATCCTTAAATTTCTTACCGGCATATCTAGTGTCTTTAAGATATGCTTCAGCATCTTTACCCCAATGCTGATAGCCAGGTCTAAAAATATCTGTACCAGACTCTTCATAAATAGTATCATAAACTCTACGGGCGTCTTCAAAGAATCCCCAAGAACTCTCTTTATCTCCATCATAGTATGAGTTTACCCATTGCCATTGACTATCTGCACAATATTTGACATTTTGCACAAGTTTCTTTTGATGCTCATCATATTTTGCATCAGCTTCCATACCAAGATATGTTTTAAGCTTTGTACCAAGACCAAGTTCTTGTCTATATTCCATAATGTGGCCTCCTTATGTAAATGTATTATCTTCAACTTCTTCGATTCCACGATGTTTAAGTAATAGCAAAAGTTCATTCATAAACTTCTGTTCTTTTTCTCTAGTATTAAGACCGCTTGCCCACCAATCGTCATAATCATCATTCATATCTCTAAATGCTTCGATAACATCTTCAGTAGTAACATTAAAATCTGGATCTCTATCAATACGGGGCCTTCATTCGTCTAGCTACACAATCAGCAACCCATTCCATATCTTCAGGTGTTTTAGGTCCACGTGGTGGTCTATATCCACTATAATTTTCATTCATAGTAAATCTCCTTTCATAACAAATTTCTATTAAATTGAGTAGTTTTAAGTTCCGTTGTCATTAACTCTAAACATCTAATTTATTATATACATAATTAACGGTTTCAAATGGAAATTTAGATACAACTCTACATGAAATATCATGATGAGATTCACTACCTACAAATTGTCCTGACCTAATATTTTCATAAGTAGGTTCAGTAATAGTTTTTGGTAATATATAAACCTGATTATCTTCCATCCATTTTCCTTCTGGGATTAGTCCAATATTACAATCAAATTGCTTGCAATATCCAATTATACACATGTTTCCTGAAACTAAATTATCTATCATAAATAATATAGTTTTTCTTATAACAACCAATTCGTCTGTACTTATACAGCTACCACCAAGGTCCATAGGACTTTGACTTAACTGTTGAAATCCTAATTTATGAGCTCTTTCTATAAATCTCTTCTCATTTACAGGATTCTTTAAATCACCATAACCTCTTTCTTTATCGGGTCGTACTGGATATAATATGGTACAAGTTGGACTATAAGTACTATATTTTGCAACCATACTATTTACATTACCTGCTCCAGTTTTAGTCATAACAAATCTTTTTACTTCTACATAAAACCAAGGTTGTTTATCTATCCATTCTAAATCTTTATTGGTAAAGGTAGGAATATTCAATAAATTCATAATAATCACTCCTTACAGCATTTTCCACATTCGACTTTCATTAGAATAATTCCAATTAGCATTTTTATATAAGTCATCTGCACTAGATCATCAATAAAATAAAATGGTTACCTATTACTAGATAACCATTTTTCGCATTCTTCCTTTATAATTAAATAGTCCTTTAACTCTTACAATACTTTTTGATAGCTTCAATAGTATCATATAATGGAATACATGTACAATAACCTTCTCCTTCATCATCTTGAACGTCAATAATAAATAAATCCTTAATTTCTTCAATAAGTCCATCAATTGACTTTAATGGACATTTTTCATCTCTTGCATTGTCAATCCAGCCATTCGCTAAACCAATACCACATCTTGTTCTATATTCACATTTTGCACATGAATTAGGCATATTGATTTCAGTTGAAATAACACTCATAATTACCTCCTTATTCCTTTAATCGAGCAATTTCAGCTTCAATAAAAGCTCTTGTACCAGCATCTAAACATTCAGGTTCTAACATATAGATTTCCCAGCATTGGGCATATCCTTCTTCAGGTGTATTATAATTGTTAATATTCATCCCATAATCATTATACCATTCTGTCCAATGCATATTATATAAATTAAGAAATTCTTCACTTTTGACACCTTTTACATAAGGACTATACTCAAAAGCATGCCCAACTTCATGTAAAATAGCGGCATTAGCTGAATCTTGGTAGTTTACATAAATTTGTTTATCTGCCCATATAGTAATGCCTAGAATATGTTCAAATCCATGCTCAGGACCAATATCATAATCTACTTTAGTATAATCCTAGCCCATGTTATAAAAAGCTGTTTTAACTGCATCTGGAAACATATTAAAATAGTCATCTACTGTCATTATATATTCATAGGTATCTATTTCTTCTTCAGGTTCCTCATAAGGAATTATATCAAGAGCATGACAACTGCTAATACTAAATTGTTTCTTAACGTCTAATAGTTCTTGCTCAATATGTGATAAACCTGATTTAGGTTCAAGTTTAGTAGGTTGTGCTTGACAAATTGTAAATTCTTTGATTGGAAAAAGATCAATACATAACATTAACCATATTGCTAAAATTGGTAAAAGCACTTTTTTCATGTCACTAATTCAAGCCTCATTTCTTCAAAAGGTTCAAGATAATAATTTGTATCTATATGTATATAGCATATTAGAGTATCATTTTTTGCAATAAATAAGTAATAAAGCGTCAGCTATATTTCAAACTGACGCTTGACAATTACTGTTGATCCTTAGGCTTAATATTGAGTTTGATTGTAGGCTTCATTGGTTGATCTGCAGAAGTCTTATCAATATTTAGCTTAAGTTTAGGTTTTCCACCTTGAACTTCATTCAAAGCTGCACCAATTCTGTCTCTATTAGATGGTTGTCCAAAATTAGGCTGAGATGGCGCAGGTGGTTCAGGAATAGGTGAAGTAGATGGTCCAAACATGGCTTCTAGTCCACTTAATCCTAAATCTGGTGATTCTACTGATGCTGGTGCAGCAGGTTCTTCTGGTTTAGATTTTCTGCTGAACTTAAAGCTTACTTCATTAGAATCTTCTTCTTTCTTAGGCGGAGCTTCCATTTTAGGTGCAGATGTAAAAAGATCTTCTTCATTTACATCTTCATCTTCTTCAAACTCATCCTCTTCTTCTTCAATTTCTTCATCTGGTTCTTCAGGCTCTTCACCAATTTTATGCTGAGGTACCCAACCAGTATTTAACTCATCAAAACTCTTACCACGTCTCTTTAATAACTCAATAAATACAGGATTATTGTAAGAAAGTTTTTGATCTTCATCAAACTCCCAGTCATTCTCTGGTTGTGTATAGTAAGTTTGAGTTTCAATAATTTCATTTCCTGCCTTATCTTTATAATAGTTCGTTATTCTATTATGCTTTCGCCTCATACTTTCATATGAGAGGAGACTATATCATTATCATAACAATTTTCCTGCACCATATATAATATATGGTTTAATGCAGATAATTTCTGGACCCTCTGGTATAGGACCAAAATTATTTTTATTAAAGTCATTTTTAGGATAATTATCTTGTCCTAAAATTAAATCTTTAAGTAGCTGTTTCTGTTTATCAAAATCTTCAAACTGATATATGTGAATTAGTCTAATACCTTTATTTCTACAAGCCATTGATTTATTTAAGTGATAATCTTTAGTATCTTTATGCCAATAATTACCATTAAATTCTATAGCTAATTTTAGATCAGGAATATATATGTCTAATTCTTGTGGAGATATAATTTTTCTAGATCTTTTTAGTATAGTACCATAATATACTTCATTAATTGCTTGTACTAATTCAAATTCATACTCAGAAGCACATCCTTTATTATGTGATGTATAATATTTCTTAATACGTGGAATATACTCATTACTAATAAATGCAGCAGCTCTAAAATAAATTCGAGGTATATTAAGTACTTTACTTTGTTTCCAACCTTCTCCATATAAATTAACTAAATGTCTCATAGACGTAGCATTATGTTCTTTTTCAAAGAGCTTATATTGTTTTTGCTTATCTTGTTGCATTTTCAATACTATATCTGGTCTTTGCCAAACATTTTCTACTCCGTATTTAACTAAGTTATTTTTACGTAAAGTTTCTTCGCTCTTCTTTCTACTTTTTCTAATTTGACTTTTAGTGTAATCAGTTTGATATGGATTTTCTACTCCATATTTAAGTAAGCAGGTTTGCTTAGTTTGTTGTCTAACAATATTACTGTTTGATTTACAACTTAAATTACAATACTGCTTATATCCTTTAGATAATTTTATAAATTGAACTTCTTTTCCACAATGTAAACATTTACCTTCATTTGGAAGTTTGAGATACATATCATAATAGTCTTTTTGTGACATATTATGCACATTTTCTAAATGTTTATTTAGGAATTTTAGTTCAATTCCACATATTAAACATTTCAATTATCATTCTCCTTCCATTTTAATTTTTACCAGAATTGTTATGATACCTACCATTTCGCTTTAATGGAATTACATATAGCTAATCTCACTATATAACCAACCACTTGGCGCTACTCTACTCGCTTCGTGTCATTATGACCTTATTTTCATCTGTGTTTCAAGACCTATAGCTTTCGATAGTCGTTGAACGTTACCTTTCGGTCTTCGCTGCTAAGATTACCCATTTTGTTGTACTTAGGATTTAACCATATACAATCTCTTCAATTTTTTCTACTTTCGTAACATTCACACTTATACCATTTTACAGGTATTATGTTGTAGTTTGAAGAGCTCTTAGGCACATTTCTGTGTGATTCTCTTGGAATCAGTTTTCCAGCAATTAAATAGGATAATTTTTACGCACATCACTGTACGCCCGGACTAGATTGTTAATCCGATAAAACCACGACCTTTAATCTGAGGTTTAGCTAACTGAGAAATATCCTTCTCAAACATCAATTGTGATGCACCATCATCGAAACCACCAAGAAGAACTGACATCTGAATATTATTCTTCAAGTCAGTAGAAATAGTAGAACCTGAAGCTCTCTGACATGCAAGTGCAAGGTGAACTGCAGCAGCACGACCAAGACGTGCAATAGATCCAAGAGCCTGTTTAACTACATCAACGGACTTATAGTCATCAGAAGTCATCAACTCATTCAACTCATCTGCAAGGAAGAGTAATACCTTAGGTGTATAAACTCCCTTTGTCATTCTAATTGAGTTTTTGTCAATATATGAATTGTAACCTTTTACTTCAGGTAACTGAGGATTTCTTCCTTCCCATTTACCTTCCATCATACCATCATAAATTTTTTGAATAGTAGTAATAATAGGCTGACGTCCATCTGGATAAATAGCCTTCATTTTACTATAGTTTCTATCATTTTCATCAAGATCTACCATAAGTTCAAAGATTTCATCAAACTGAACCTTCTTACCCATTACTTCAAAATAGTTTACTTCTTTATCTTTAATTTTATAAACATTATTGCATAGATAACCAAGTATCAAACTCAGATTTAGTATAAAATACAAATAATTGTATTTTATTACGTTTAGCTACTTTTAACTTGTGTGTATCTCTAACTGTCCAAGTATGAATAGCATTTTCAAAATACTTAGATGTTTTAGATTTTTCTATCCATTCTGCTAACTTTTTATTATCATTTTTCTTATTGTATGGATGTAATCCATGTGTCCAATGAAAGTTAAGTTCAATATAAATATCTTTAGATGGAATGTATAAATCACATACAAAAGGATATTTAGTTGACTTATATCCATGTTTAGCATCTGGATAAATACTTAAAAGTTGCTCATAACATAAATCTTCTGTCTTTGATACCTTAAATGAATGATTCTTCTTTTTAGTCAGATAGCTTTTATGTTTAATCTCAGCTTTTTCTTTATCTGACTTCAACATATATGCATCTCTATGTTTCTGACCAATAATTTTCATTTCTTCTTCAGTCTTACTATCAAATGTAGCTTGTCTCTTTGTATAAATTGCTTTCTTTTCTTCATCAGATTTAGCATAATATTTGTCTGAAATTTTTTGCTTTACTGATTCTGCAGCAAATGGACTTGTTGTTCCATATACTTTAAGACAAGTTTCTTTATACTTCTTACTATTATTATATGTTTCATCTCCATACTTTTCTTGACAAGTAGATTTTCTTTTAAGAATAGATTTTTGTTTTTCATCATCTGTTCTATTTAATAAAGACTCACTTGTCTTATTTGGATTATTGTATGTAGGAGTTCCATACCTAATAGTTTTAGTAGTTTTAACTGAATCAGAATGTATAGTAGATTTATTTAAGCATGATCTAGAACAATACTTGTTATAACCTTTGAAAATATCCTTAAAGTTTGTAGGTTTACCACATACTTCACATACACCTTTTCCAAAGTACATATCATAATATGTCTGTTGACTAATATTATGTTGTTCTAAATGTTTCTTAAACAACCTATTTGAAATTGGTTGATTACATATTCTACATATTGTTTCATTCATTCTAATTTCTCCTTAGACTATATCTTCACCCTATTACTAGGGGACTACCTTTTCGATTTAAGGGAATCTCACCCACCTTATAGGCCCTACGAGTATTGCTACAAATATTCGAGATTTCCACTCTTATTTTACGATGTAGCCTCTGTAAGCTCTAGTCGTTGAACTTTTACCCTCGACTTAACTAACTTATGGTCTAAGTATAACGTTAGGGTACTTAGCTGCTAAGGTTCCTCATTCTACTAGCCCTTAGGATTTAACCATAGGCCAAACAATCAATTTTTTCTACTTTCGTCGCATTCACACTTATTGTTTCCAATTATGTTGTAGCTTGATTGTTGTTAGAGTCGTATTCATTATAAGAATACTGTTCCAGCAATTAAATAGTTTATTTCTCACGCAGATTACTCTACGCGCAGGCCATACATGTTTATAAAACCTGCATCTGTTCCATGAACTTAAATCTGTCCATCATGATTTGCTGAAAGTTAGCAACAGCGTTTGCGGCTGTAGGTACGTCTACGGTAAACTATATAACTTTCGCCATATACCTGACTATATCTCATATTTATCTATAAAGTTATCTACATATTCTTTATTTCTACTCATACATTCACCTTTATAGATAATATTTCTACCACTTCCACCCGTAGCTCATCTTCGGATGTACTCTCCTCACGGAGATAGTCGATACACTTTCAATTAAGCTTAGCACGGTATTCTCTTTAACTGACCTATTTCTAGGCTTAGAGTCTCTTACGAAGCTGTTTCGTCATTTGGACTAAGAGTCAGTACTGTTGTAACACCCAACTGACTATGCTTATTTTGCTTCTACCGTTAGCATATATGAATACAATCATATACACACCTCTGAGCAATAGAGTTCAATAGAAATGCGCTAGATAGTTAACGCAACACCTTTTACACCCTTTCGGTTAACTTTATAATTTTCATTATAAACCTGACTATATCTCGTATCTAAAATGATTATCTAAACTGATTATACCATTGATTATCTCCAAATTTTTCTATACAGTAATCCAAATATTTCTGAATATCAGATCTTACCCAAAGAACTACATTATGCGCATCCATACATTGTTGTTTTGCTTTATCTTTTAATGTAAGATCTTCATCTAGAAACTGATCACCTTTAATTTCAATAATTTCATCTTCAATAATAAAATCTGGAAAATAATAGCATTCTTTGCCTTCATCATTAGTATATTTGAATCTGAGCGGTTCTCTTTCGATATGGATTTTATGGTCTATACAATAGATATATACTGCTAATTCCCAAGAACTATCAAAATTTAGAGAATCATACTTATAGTGTTTCATAGTTTTTACATGAATCTCATGATTTTGTTGTGGATTTTCACATCCAAATTTCTGTAAATTAGTTTCTTTTATCTTCTGTTTACCGTATTCAGAACCCCATACATTTTCTGCACCATAACGTTCTTGTAAAGTCTGTTTAGATTTTTCTTTTACAGTTTCACTTTGTAAAGAACATGTATTACCATATCTAGACATATTTGTGGATTGTGTTTTTAATTTGATTTCTGGTCTTTGCTGTGCATTTTCTACACCATATTTCTTTAAGTTAGCCTCTTTAATCTTTTGCTTTACTGCATCAGCAGCATAAGGATTGCTAACTCCATATTTTGACTGTATTGTTTGTTTAACTTTATCTTGTGTTTCTTTAGTAGAAAAAGATGTAGGATAACCATATTTCTTTATATTAGTATCTAATCTTTTGATTTGAACATTTTTATCATTATTCATACAGTTCTTATCACAATGTTGTCTATAACCAGATTTCATACTAATAAATTCTGTTGGTTTACCACAAGTAAGACAAACTCCTTCTTTATCAGATTTTATGTACAGATCATAATACTCTTTATTAGTCAAATTATGATGTTTTACATGCCATGACATTGATTTATCAGATTCAAATTCTTCTCCACATATTTTACATATAATCATTTCAAATACTCCTATCACTTTCAACTGTAACTCATCTTCAGTCGTACTCTCCTCACGGAGATAGTCGATACACCTTCAATTAAGCTTGGCACGGTATTACCTGCTATCTTACGAAAGACCGTAGGATCTCTTAGTCAGCTGCTTCGTCTATGGCCTAAGGCTATATATCTTGTTGTAACACTTCATATAGCAGTCTTATTCAACTGATACCGTTAGCAATATAGAATAAGATCTATATCACACCCTTGAGTAATGAGGTTCAATAGGAATGCGCAAAGTTACTTACGCCGCGTAAAAGGTTAAATTCAACCATTATCTTACTATGTTTCCATAATAAACTGACTATATCTTGTATAATTTTCCGGCGCCATAAACATGAAGATTTGTATTATTAAGAATCAATGTTGGTTTAGGAATTTTATCAATTACATAATATGTATCATAGTATTGGATAGGTGTCATGTTATGTTGATTTTTCACATGTGTTCCTATTCCTCTATCAGAACATTTCTTTCCACAAATTTTACAAATAATCATTATTAAAAACTCCTTTAAAATTATACTTCTACCACTTCCCAGCCAGTAGCTCATCTTCTGGGGTACTCTCCTTACGGAGATAGTCGATACACTTTCAATTAAGCTTAGCACGGTATTCTCTTTAACTGACCTATTTCTAGGCTTAGAGTCTCTTAGTCAGCTGTTTCGTCATTTGGACTAATGAGTTGGTACTGTTGTAACACCCAACCAACTATGCTTATTTTGCTGATACCGTTAGCATATATGAATACAATCATATACACACCTCTGAGCAATAGAGTTCAATAGAAATGCGCATTGAATTAAATACGCTTACAGTCAACACCTACGAGTTGGAATCTATCAGCATATCTTGAAACATGACCAACTATACTCTGTTCTGTTCGAATTGTTATCGTAAAGTTTTTTATCTCTACTTCTTAAGCATTACACTTAAGCCCAGCGTAACTTTTTACCACAAGTTCTGCACTTGTATCATCCGGTAGCGAGGCCTCTTGGAAGTATTATATTCTCTAATATCTCAATTAGAGGTTCAACTTCTACGCGTTGCCGTTGACTATACTTTTACATATAGCCTTAACATTCTGATTATGGTTGCAAACCATTTTCCAGCTTAATTCCTCACTGATAGTCTATAATTTACTTGATGATTTCATTATAGACGGCGAACTAATAGCTATGCATTTATTACACTATTAGTCAGTTTACCGATTTACCTGAGTTGTGAAATACAGATCCATCAGGCATTAGATACATAGGGTCATCTTCAAGCGAAAAACCAAAATATTGGTCGGTTTTGTTCAATGGTTTAACACTGAACTCAACCTGTTTCACTACACTCATATGTAATTTTCCTCCTTTACTAATTTTCCTGCACCATATATAGTCAATCTTCCATCTGAATATATAATAGTTGGTTTAGGAATTTTCGTAATTAAATTATTCTTGTTAAAATCTACTGTAGAATATTTATCAACTCCATGTAATAAACTCTTTAGTAGTTTTAACTGTACATCAAAATCTTCAAACTCATAGATATGAATCAACCTAATTCCATTATCTCTACAGCTAATAGATTTCTTAAGATGATAATCAACTTCAGTTCCATTTTCTACTGCATGATAATAAGATCCATTAAATTCAATTGCAAGTTTTAGATCAGGTAAGTAAATGTCAATTTCATTTGGTGGAATTACTTTTCTAGAATTAGTTATAATTTTACCTTTATAATTCTTTTGAATCATTTCAACCAATTGTCTTTCTTTAGATGATCTATTACTACTTTTGAAGTTTTTGATGTAATCTATATCAGATTTCTTTATAAGTCTTCTATTTTTATAAACCAATATATCTATATCATATATCCATCCACAACATTTATTTAGCTTAAACACAGACTCAAGATACACTAAATTATGTTCTTTTGCATATCTGTCTACAGCTGCCTCTTGTGACGATAATCGTTTAGCTTTAGCTTCATCCGTATGACTATTTATTTTAGCTTTTTCTGCAATAGATGGTATTTGGTATGAATTAGTTACTCCATATCGATTTAATCTAGTTTTGACTGCTTTTTCTTGTATTTGTTGTGACTTAAATCCAACTCCACCATATTTTTTATTACATGTACGAATAGTTTTTGCTCTAATGTTCTCATCTTTTTGTGGATTATCTACACGAAAATGATTCTGTGTATTAGGGTCAATTTGCGCACATTTAGCACAACAATGTTTTTGATAACCTTTTCCTAAACTTAGAAATGGTGTAGGTTTTCCACATATACATATTCCAGTATTAGGTGGTTTTAGATATCGATCATAATAATCTTTAGGTTTAACATTATGCATTGTATTGATGTGCTTAGATAATCCTTGACATGATTTTGTAATATGACCACATATTTCACATTTCATACAGTGCTCCTTTCTTAACTGATTTTCTACAATAATTTGACAAAATTACTTATATAATTAAATAGCCTCTAGCAACAATCCCAGTTATATAAGACATCTGAAAAATCGTGTTCTTTTAATTTTTTACTGTTAATAAAGAAGTTTGCTACACCACAATCTCCCCATAACATAATATTATTTTCAGAATCTAACTGAAAGAGTAATGAATAAAAAGAGGCAACTGTTATCAGTCACCTCCTATTCTATTATAATTAAATAGTCTTAAATCTTTACTAAGTTAACATTCTTAAAGTACTGTTGATAGTTTAGTCCATTCAACTAGTTCGATATTATGTTCCTTAAACCATCTAATTAGTCCAGTTCTTTCTGAACATGGATTAGATGGTTTTTCATATACTATAAGACAAACATCTTGAGTATTGTATTGAGTGTTAAGTTCTTTAAGCTTATCAATAATTTGTGTAAAATCAAGTGTATCTAAATGGTTGTTATATTTCTTTAAGAAATTACAAGAATCTGGAGTATGTTTGCATGGTGTACCTTTTTGAGGACAATCAGTTTCAGGATCGTATAAAGATATTGGTGCAAACTCATCCATTCTAACACCATTTACTACATTTCTTTTATCTCTGAATACAACATTAGATTTATCAAAATTATGAAACCATTTTGGATCCCATGCTGCAGTAGATACTGGTAGCAAGTTTTCAGGAAAAAATCTAATATTATAAAAATACGATACATAAATATTCATAATCAATTCCTTCCTTATAACTTTGCTAAATTCACGTTCTTATAAGACTCATCGTCTGTTACTTCTTTAATTACTTTGATTTCATCTGGAATTGAAATTTCTTCATCTTCCTTTGACAACTCAATTTCAAGAATTGCTTTATCACTCCAGAATGGATATACATCAAGCTCTAAGTAACAGTTATTGTAAGTCATACAATATCTAGTCTTTCTAATTGGATGTCTTGTAGTATCTACATCCATGAGACATCTAAGATATTCGTCTTTAGAAAGTCTCTTTTCGATTTCTACACGTTTAATATCAGATACTTTGCGTTTAGTTGTTTTAGTATAGATGTAGTTACCATCCTTACCTCTCTGACGAACACGAACTTCATCATTAGGATTGCTATTAAGATAAGTCTGAATAATTTCGACTTTTTCTACATTAGGAAGAGACTCTAACCATTCAATATTAGGATAGTCAATTAAGAACTTTCTTTCAATTTCAAATGGTTCAGGTTCACCTAAGAAAGCAGTAATTTCTCTCATAAGACGTTTGATCTTTTCATCAAAATCAGTAGAATTGTCAATAACTCTAAAATGAGGATGTCCTGTCCAAGCTTCAATTCCTCTATCATCCATATAAGCAGCTTCTTCAACAGTTTCACGTCTAGCTGCATTGTTTGCTAACGTATAAAACTCTTTCGCGCCTTTAGCAGCTGTTACAAGATGGAATACTGCATCATAATGGTCTCTGAGTTCAAGTTCTGTAGTATTAAGTTCCTTACAGATTCTTTCAAACTCTCCTGGTTGCATATAGATCTTACTATCAAGTACACCTCGATCTAATACAATAACAGTCTTAGCCTCATTATCTCTAGCAATATTTTCGTACATTTTCTCCTTATCAAGCTGATATTGAAGTAAATGTTTCTGGAAGTTGTTAAGATCAGGTGTTACACCGCTAGTAATTACTTCTGTAGCAGATTCTGCAATAAAATACACCTTATAACCAAGTTTAGTTAATTCTGACTGAATTGTACTCATTGCGGTAGATTTTCCTGCGCAAGGACCACCAGTAATAACAATTTTCGTTACACTCATTTGTTTACATCCTTTCTTTGTCT
>Ga0255341_1003417_pt1 | contig 17893 bp, 10 predicted proteins | sample wastewater_treat_8_FD_192418 | JGI IMG/M metagenome (GOLD analysis project Ga0255341, IMG submission 192418) | Wastewater microbial communities from Lulu Island WWTP, Vancouver, Canada - plant12 | ecosystem: Engineered > WWTP > Wastewater > Unclassified | place: Canada: Vancouver, British...
AACATACTATTTGACGGGGAGGGAAGGGCGCGGGTCAGTGACATGGGCTTTGCCAGGCTGCTGGGAGGGGAGAGCAGCCTGTCCATGACCGGAACGGGCGGGATAGTGGGGACGCCGGCCTACATGGCGCCTGAGATATGGCGGGGCAAAGGGGCAGGGGCAGCGGCTGATGTGTATAGTGCCGCCTGCATACTGGTAGAGATGCTGACGGGGAAGGTGCTGTTTGAGGGAGAGAGCACGCCGGAAGTGATGTTCAAACACTTTGAACCGCTGCGACTGCCAGACGGACTGCCGCGGGAGTGGATACCAGCCATTGAACAGGCGTTAGAGAAGGAGCCTGAGGAACGGACTGGAGCGGTGGAAGAGCTGGTGTCGGGATTGAGGGCACAGGGACCGGATGAGGTGGATGGAGGGCGGCAGGCAGAAGAGGAAGAGGAGCCAGAGCCTGAAGAAACTGGTTCCGGGGCAGGGGAACAGCCTCCGGAGGAAGGGGAGGGAGAAACAGAGACTGCTCCCGAGCCGCAGAGACCGAAAAAACCGGCACTTTATCTTATGCTTGGGCTGCTGGCAGTGGTGGCGGGCTTTCTGATCATCTCGCAGACGACAAAACCCACAATGGTTCGAACATTTGAATGTAAGCAGGTCGTTGATGTGCCGCGGGAAGAATGTGAAGCCCTGGTCAGCTTGTATAACAGTACGAAAGGCGATCGTTGGAAACACAAATATAACTGGAAAAAGAGCACAAGAGTGGGCTCCTGGTACGGAATTACAGTAAGTGGTGGTCATGTGGCTGAAATTTATCTCCCCGACAACCAACTAAGCGGCAGCATCCCGCCCGAGCTGGGCCTGTTAACTAACCTTCAATTTCTTTGGCTTTCCTACAACCAACTGAGCGGCCGGATTCCACCTGAGCTGGGTCGGCTGACCAAATTGCAAACAATTTGGATATCCTACAACCAACTGAGCGGCAGCATCCCGCCCGAGTTTGGGCAGCTGACCAACTTGGTATCCTTAGATCTCGCCTCCAACCAACTGAGCGGCAGCATCCCACCTGAGCTGGGGCAGCTGACAAACTTGGAACAGCTCTTTCTCTACGACAACTACCTAAGCGGCAGCATCCCGCCCGAGCTGGTCAATTTGAAGAAATTAGGCACTCTAAGCCTCCGGAACAACCGCTTGGATACTAACGCGGCTGAGCCTCTGGCCAGCTTTCTGAAGAGACTCAACCCTGACTGGAATATCCAGTCTCCATAGGCGCGCCTTTCGCTCCTGGAAACCGCGGGTTGTGAACGCGCGCGGCACGGCATATGGTATAATAAGGGCAGCGAGGAACAAGGCAGGGTCATATGCAGTTGGGCAAATTCGAGATACTTGAAGAGTTGGGTCGGGGCGGATTTGGGATTGTCTACAAAGCGCGGGATATGGCGCTTGACCGACTGGTGGCGTTAAAGATATTACATCCTGAATTACTTATCAATCACGACTTTCTGCGTCGTTTCAGGCAGGAAGCCAGGATAGCGGCTCAACTGGACCATCCCAACCTGGTGCCGGTTTATGAATTTGGGGAGAGCAAAGGGCGGTACTACATTGTGATGGGGTACATGGCGGGTGGATCGCTCAAAGAGCTGCTCAAGCGGGAAGGACGGCTGGAGCCGGAGCGAGCCCGGGAGGTTCTGGGGCAAATCAGCGCCGGGCTAACGTACGCGCACAGGCGGGGTATCATCCATCGGGACCTGAAGCCAGGGAACATATTATTTGACGGGGAAGGAAGGGCGCGGGTCAGCGACATGGGCTTTGCCAGGCTGCTGGGAGGGGAGAGCAGCCTGCCCATGACCGGATCGGGCGGGATAGTGGGGACGCCGGCCTACATGGCGCCTGAGATATGGAATGGGCAGCCCGCGGTTCCAGCGACTGATGTGTATAGCGCCGCCTGCATACTGGTAGAGATGCTGACGGGGAAGGTGCTGTTTGAGGGAGACACCACACCCATGGTGATGAAAAAACACTTTGACCCGCTGCGACTGCCAGACGGACTGCCGCGGGAGTGGATACCAGCCATTGAACAGGCGTTGGAGAAGGAGCCTGAGGAACGGACTGGAGCGGTGGAAGAGCTGGTGTCGGGATTGCGGGCACAGGTACCGGATGAGGTGGATGGAGGGCGGCAGGCACAAGAGGAAGGGGAGCCTGAGCCTGAAGAAACTGGTTCCGGGGCAGGGGAACAGCCCCCGGAGGAAGGGGAGGGAGAAACAGAGACTGCTCCCGGGCCGCAGAGACCGAACAGATTGGCGTTTTATCTTATGCTTGGGCTGCTGGCAGTGGTGGCGGGCTGTATGCTAGCAGGGGCAGCGAGCTTTCTGATTATCTCACAGACGACAAAACCCATAATGCCACCAGAAACAATAAAAACTATTATTAATACAGAGACACCTACCCTAACAAGAAATACAGAGACACCTGTCCCGACAAGAGTAGCAACCTCGACCAAGATTCCTACCCCAACACCTAGACCATCCAACACAAAAACGGCAGCTTCAGGCAGTACTTATCCTAAGTTTACAACAGGCATGTGTGGCAATGTCAAGGACAACTGCATATCAACTTGGAAGAACAGCACATCCAGTTTAGAGGTACTGTTCAATTCAAGTATATTACAGAGTGGAACTTTTACTCTTGCTATAAATGGATCGAAATTCGATTGCAAACCTCACAAATATATCAGCGGTCAATTCGTTTGCACTGGGCCAGGACAGAAAATCAATGAATCGCTTCGACTTAAGATTTATGATAGTCGGACAAATCAAGAGATAGCCTCTGGCTCGATCATTCTAGTTGTTCCTACTTCAAAATATGGTGGCTAATATCCAGTTATGCTTCTTACAAGACTCCTTGCTGTTCTTGTGTTAGGCGTTATTTCTTTACCGTCATTAATTATTAGTTTATTTGTTTTTTCTAGGTCTGCTTTTTTTTCAATTGAGCAACGTCCATATTTTGCCTTACTTTTTTCGCCTGTTGTTGCATCATTGTTCACCTTTCCCATATTAATTTTCGGTATTGAATCAGTTCCATTTTGCCTGGGTGTGCAATCAATTTTTGTGATGTTAATTTACATTAACCGAAAGGATTCAATAATCCATGAGCAAACATTGAGTTTTGATTATCGCTTTCTATCTTTAGTGGCAATAGTCGGTATATTATCTTTTGTATTTATTACCAAATTAGAATTACCCCTGTTTACTGATAGCATACATCACTACGCATACATCGATGGGTTGTCTCGGACGAACTTATCATACTCAGGCTTGTTTGGAGGATTCCCTTTCCGTTTTTATCACTACGGTTTTCACCTCTTTGTCGCGCAGGCGCACTATCTGACAGGAATCCCAATTTCCGATTTAATGCTCGCGTCGGGTGTACATATCCTGATGCTTTGTGCAGTTGGGATTTTCGTCATAGGATTAAGCAGCACTGAATCCATTGATTTGGCCCTTATAACTGCCTGTATCATTGCATTAACAGGCGTATTTCCCTCTTTCGCACTAAACTGGGGTAAGTATCCCGCCTTGTTTAGCATGGCATTGCTTCAATTTCCTCTCAGCATAATGATCAGGTCTTTAAAACATGGGTCTCATGTTCTTCGATCACAAGAAACGACCTTGGTTGGTATTTCAACGATTGTGGCTGGGATGGCTCACTGGCGATCTATCTTGGTAATCGTAGCAGCTGGCTTGGTTTGTTGTTATTGTTTACTGGCCAGAAAATACGATAAGCTAAAGATGATGAACGCCATCGTCTCTTTAGTGATTACTTTCCTGGCGATAATTGAGCTGACCAAACTTAACATACCAATCGCCAATAAGGGCTTATGGATAATAATTTTATCGGGTTCGATTGTTTTTTGCTTAAGACTGACAAAAAGAGGAATAAACAGCCAAATCGTCATGCCTTTATTGTTATTTGGTCTCATTTTCGCAGCGACAAAAATAACGATGCCCTTGCGGTGGATACAATTTGCCAGCCTGATTGATTGGCCTTACTATCGTATCTCGCTTTTCATTCCAGCTACCGTTCTTTTAGCCGTTTCCCTTTCCGAGATGGAGTGTTTTTCATTTGCCCAGTCACGAAAGCAGCACTTATTTTGGACAGTTATGCTCATATCTCTTATTTTGCTACCTTGGAAGCAAAGACTGGTTCCTGGTCAACAATTTATTCTTGTTGGCCGAGACCAAATGCAAGCATTCAATTGGATTGAGCAGACTTATTCAAACACTGAAGCCAAGTTTCTCATTTCTGGCATAGGTGCTTTGGATTATTATGAAGCAACGGATTCAGGTGGGTGGATTGAGCCATTAACAGGAATTGAGACCGAGGTCTTGCCAGTTATGATAGATTTTACTTCAGTTCCGCAGAGGGACCTGCTGTGTGCGACGAAACCCCTTATTTATATTGATCATAATAACAGGTTATCTTCTTATAATGATTTTACGCTGGACACCAAGCTATACCATACATTATACAATCAAGGATCTGTTCGGATTATTACTCCAAGATGTAAATAAATAACTCAAGAAGTTCGTAAAGAAATGCGGAAGGCAGACACAGAAAATGGACGAAATGTGCGCCATTTCGTGTTGTGTAGATAGAAGCTTGAGGAGGCATGGTCATCCTGTTATTTACAATCATCATTAGACTTCTCACTTCAAAGGCACGATGGTTATCTATTCAAGAAATGTTTTTTATCTCCAGGGAAATAGACATGCAATTTACGAAACACCCTTGACAACCCGCAATTGGTATGTACAATTGTGTACAATCATGGACAATTTATTTATCCATGTAGGGAGTGAGATGAACGAGAAAGAAAAGCTATATCGTATCAAAGAAGTAGCAGATTTACTTGGGGTGAGCACACGCACAGTATACAGACGGATTTGGGCAAATGAAATACCAGCTGTAAAAATTGGCGGACTTTACTACATTCGACAATCAGAGCTAGATAAGAGACTTTACCAAGACTTGTCAAAACCAGAGGAAATCCATCAAAAATACGTAAAATGTGGCTCATGCCTAAAGATCTTACGCACGCCGGATCAAATTGCCCAACGTTGCAGTAGCAACGGCTGTCTTGAAGTAATTTGCACGGATTGCCTATTCAAAGGGAAGCACAAATGCCGCAGTCACCAAAGTCAAGATAATATATTACTCCTTCATAGGCAATCTGACCAGGAGGGTCCCGTGAAGGTACGTGCCAGCCAGGCCAGGCTACGTGAGATGAATTATCTCAATCGGTTACGTTCGCGTATGCGTCGAATAGAGTCAATTGCCCACCCTCGAACTGGAAGATTAATTTCTATCCCAGATTGGGAAGCAATTCTAAAAACAGGAGATGAGAGAGCGAGAGTTCTGCGATTGAAAGGAAAAGTGGTGTTGGATTCGCGTGAGTCCGGCGAACAGCCATTGAATGCCTGGATGATGTACTTGTATGAACCAGAAAATGGTGAAAAAGATGGTCCCTTGGTAATTGAAATCCGGGTGCTCAGTCGTTTGGATGTAATGGTAGCGTACGGGGAGGACACCTATCCACTTGACGAACAAGACCTGGAACAAGCTCTCATTCAAGCCGCTGAAACCATCATGCCTGATGGAAGTTACAAACTTTTAGTAATGGCTTCGCCTACCGGATGGACCCAAGCAGCCCAAACGATAGTGACTGGATCACAAAATCAGAAGGCGTTTTCAAGTGATGAATTATTGGTTTATCTGTTCGACATGCAGAGCAACAGTTTAGTCTACTCTCTGAGGGACATACGATCAGTGCAATATGCTGAACTGTTCAATCCAGCGCTGCTTACCGAAGAGGCGATGGACGCTGAGCTGGAAATAGAGGACTTAATGCTTGAAAAGGGGCATTCCAGCCTGACATTAATCAATGCGTCAAAGGAATTGCCCTTTACAGAAGCAGTATTATTAGAAACGTTCAAGAGAATGGCCATGAAAGGCAAATACCGGCTGGTTGAGTTGGAAGAAATCGGTCTGGCAATCCAGAAAGTATAGATACAAGATAATTTAGAATGAAATGGGAGAGAAAATGGCAACAAGCAAGCAGGGAGCAGTAACCTCAAAGAGGAAATTAGATCCAAAAGCTCTAATCAGTTATGGACTTAAAGTCGCCCAAGATTTATTGGGGATGACTGAAGCAGAAGCGGTCAAAAAGTCCACCTTGAATGACATAAAGATGGAAGATGCGCAAAGAGGGAAAATCAAACTTGAGCATAAGCAGAATCTGCTGTTGAATGAGATCCGTGATATTGAGAAGCAGAAACGGGCGTTATTTGCAGAAGGTGTGCAAAAAGCCGGCGCGAGAGAACAAAAAGTGCTGGCATTAAAAATCAAACAACTTGACACACGAATGCATAACCTTGACCATACATTGGAAGCTATTTATGTTCAGTTACGTGTAATCGATAGCTTCATCATGATCAAAGAACAGGAAATTCTCAATTCGGAGATGGGATTACAGTCTGTTTTTGGAGATAAAGACCTAAATGAATTAGTTGAACTGATGCAAAAATCGATGATAGATGGGGAGCTAAACTTGACCATGATGAAAAAGTTGATTATCGATGTTGATAAGCACAACTTCATGGGGGAAAGCTTTAGTGATGATCCTGATGTCCTTGAAATTATTGAACAGATGCAGCGAGCACAAGAAGCTGGGGAAGGTGTCATCGAACCTTATTATCAAGAAATGGAGAACAAGCTTTCCAATAAAGTCCAAGATGAAGATGCCACCGATAGGTTAGAATCAGCCGAATTTTAGATTAACAATCCGGGGACATAAAAATATGAGCGTCGATCTGAGTGGTTCTATTTATACCCTTTATAAAGATGCCAGACAGAAAGGAGATAATGCGCGTCAACGAGGGGCGAATGAGGAGGCGGCGAGCTATTATTTTGCAGCAGCACGCTGGCTACGATCCTATGCCGGCAGTGCGGTAACGGCTGAGATACGCCAAGAACGTCTAGATAAATCTGCCCAATTGATAAATCTCGCTCGGGCATTGGTCGGACAAAGCTCTCCTCTTGGCAAGACAGTAAAACCAGAACTCCCAGGTAGGCATAATATTCAGGCTGAGTCCCAGGTTGGTGAGGATGATTATGAAGAGGAAGTGTTGCAGTTAATTCACAAAAGCGACATTAGGTGGGATCAAATCGGTGGGTTGGAAGACACCAAGAATGCGATTAAATCAGCATACGCATTGGCGTTGGCGAAAAAACCAAAGGGTGTGCAAATCAGCAGTTGGCGCAATATCCTTCTATATGGACCGCCCGGTACTGGCAAGACATTACTTGCAGCGGCAACCGCCGGAAATCTGGAGGCAACTTTTTTTAACGTCAAAGTTAGCAGTTTATTATCGAAATATTTCGGTGAAAGCACGAAATTAATCTCTGCACTGTATAGCGTGGCGCGCAGGCTAAGTCCAGCGGTCATCTTTTTGGATGAGTTTGAATCGCTGACACCTTCACGTGGATCAGTAGAAAGTGGCTCAGAGAGGCGTATTGTCTCAACACTGCTGTCAGAACTGGATGGATTACAGGGAAAGGATGATGACAGTTTTGTTATGACCATTTGTGCGACTAACCTCCCTTGGTTGTTGGATCTTGCGATCTTAAGTCGTTTTCAAAGGAGAATTTACATACCTTTACCCGACTCGGTTGCCCGTGAAGCAATACTAAATATTCAACTTACTCAGAAAGGCCATCAATCACAAATCAGCCTCAAAGAACTGGCGGAGCGAACTGAAGGTTATGCTGGTAGAGAATTAGAACAAATTGGACAAATCGCCATCAATAATATGATACGTAGAGTAAATCATGACCTCTTAAATGTTGTTGAACGGGGACTAACAGCGCTATCCGCTTATAAATTACACATAGAACCTTTGAACAGGGAGGATTTTGATAACGCATTTTCTCAAGTCAAAGCATTGGCAGATTCGAAGGTGTTACGTCGTTATGAGATCTGGCAGGCGGATATAATGCGAACCCCGACGGAAAAGTGAGCATAGGATGGGGAGAGAGCAAAAACGTTACTCGAACGTACCATCCGGCTACTGCGATGGCGGTCTTCTGTTTGGTAATTGATCATGGATATATTTTGTCCAAACAATCATTTGATTTTGTCAAGTCAGGTCTGCCCACAATGTGGTTGGAAACGTCCGTTAAAAGGGGAAGTAGGAAAATTCTTTTGGCCACCGATTGAATTTAACACCCCCATTGGAGGGGTATCCAGAACAAGTCCAACATCGTTCGTAAGTTATTATGACCTGTTAGTCCTATCGACACAAAATAATGAGCTTGCCTCAATATTCTTAGAGAAAGGGGAGATTAAATGGAGAGTTGCATTACCTAAAGGACAAAGGTCTACTGACTTTACACTGCATAAAGATACTATTTACGTAACAGTACAAGATACACATTCCTTGGTTGAAGGTATAGCTGGTGGTTTTATCGCTAAAGTAAATCTAGAAAATGGGGATATTCAGCCGGTTTGGTCGACCGCCAGCCATGACCTAACCCCCCCACTTTTTAATGATAATCATATATTTGTGCGTACTGCAGAATCCAAAGTTTTGTGTTTGAATGATTTTGGAGATAAAAAACCTGTTTGGGAGCGCAGTTGTCAATCGTGGTGGCCTGCCCCCATTAATTGCTTCGGCAGCTATCTTATATATTTAGATGGAAATCCGATGTTTGATGAAACTGAGGTGATCGCTCTTGAAAAAACGACAGGCGAGGTTGCATGGGTGACAACCATTCCAACCCGACCCTCTCAACGCTTAATCGGTGACGACAGCTTCCTATTTATTATCATTAACAATAAAATCATCACCAAATTAGATGTAAAAACTGGTCAGCAAATCAACAAATTAGAACTTCCTAGGATATATTGCCAGCCAGTCCTAGCTGGGAAGACACTGTATTACGTTGCGAAGGGCTCAATAACCGATGCTTATGGTTATTACCAATTACAAGCTGTTGATATTGAGGACTTAACTTTCCGTTTTAAAAAGCGGCTGGGCACAAAGGTACTTATTCCACCAGTTGTTGTGGATGATACCTTGTATTACGCTAATGATGAAACTGCGATTCACGCAATATCTACAACCGATGGGAAAGATATTTGGAGTCTGACTAATTCGATGGAAGATGTGATACTAACCACACTCCATTATGCAAACAATAAATTACTATATGGTACTTACTTAGGAAAAGTATTTTCGATCAATGTCAGTGAACCAGCAGAGACTTTAGGAAAAGTCAAAGAATTCTTGGAAAAAGAAGATTATGAATCCGCTGCTTCAATTTATGCCTTGGATGGCAAATACGATAAAGCGGCTAAGCTCTATATTGACCAGGTTGGGGATGTAGACAAGGCGATGTGTTTGCTTGAAGCGGGGAATCATTGGAAGATGGCCGCTGAACTTGCCTTTGAAAATAAACTGTATTCAAAAGCGCTTGAACTCTATCGTGGCAGTAATGATGTTATCGGGGAGGCCAACACTCTCCTCGCTATGGGGGACATTGAAGAAGCAGCAAAGCTTTTTTATTCCCAGGAAGAGTTGGTTAAGGCAGCTCAACTGTTTGAAAAGTCTGGCAAGCTCAATACTGCAGCGACAATATATAAAGAAGCTGGGCGCATGGTTGATTTTGTGCGGTTGATAACCAAAACAGTGATTGTTCCTTCTGAAGTCGAATCCTTGCGCAAAGAAGGTAACTTCGAAACCGCTGCTCAATGGGAAATGGAGAATAGAGATTATCTGGAGGCGGCAAAAGATTACCGACAAACAGGTTTGTTAGAAAAAGAACTGGATGCTTATAAAAAACATCTCGAACAAGCTGGATCAGCACCTGAACAATGGATCTGGCAGCGAGTTGCAGAATTGGGTACAAAATTGTCAGACTACCTAGTAGCAGCCAATGCATGGAAAAAGCTTGAACAATGGGGAAAAGCAGGTATGGCCTACCAGAGCTATGCAATGCAACTAGCAGAACGAATTTCGGATAGTCAGATTGGGTTTACTACAGATGAACACTTAGAAGTTGCCAATTATTTTCAACTTGCTGCCGATGCGTTTAAGGAAGAAGGCGTAGAGAAAAGAGAAAACGAATGTGCCGAAATGGTTAGGAAATATAAACATTTGCCAAAAGTGGTTGTTCTAGTGGTTCAAACCACGACTGGTCTAAGAGAAATGGAATGGAATAATTTATCACTGACTATTAAGAATATTGGTTATGGTAGAGCCAGAGAAATTCAGTTTAGAATAAATGAGGATCGCTTCGAAGTAGAAGTGGATAGCATGACCAGAGGATTTAATCTCGCGCCGGGGCTCACTTTAACGCAACAATTTCACATCAAACCAAACCGTGATGAATACGGATCTGTGCCACTACAATTAAAATGGAGCTGGAAGGACCACAACGGAGAAGAAAGTCGTGACGGAGGTAGTATTTCCGTGACTGTTGCACGGCAGCGGGAAGAATTGCCTTCTCAACCTATCTACATCAATTTTCAAACGATTAATGGTGATTTAGTCACTCACAAAGGAGATAATATTAGCACCAGTACAACCATTGGGGGGGAAACACAGAGGACCTCTCCTATCTCTGTAAGCCTGGATGCAATAACATCTCGTGAAGACCATGATGCGTCCTCAAGGGATTTCGAAAAACCAATCAAGTATTGTACAACCTGCCAAAAACCAATTTCATTTATTGCTAAGTTCTGTCCTTTTTGTCAAACTGAACAGCCGATGCCTCCGACATAATAATAAAGAAAAGAGAAAGGGTATTTAAAGTGAATTATTACGAGAAAAAGGAAGAATACCAAAAGAAGATTCATCAACTAGAGCAATCCTCAGCTGATCAGAAAGATCAATTACTTGTGAGGATTCTTAGGTTTTACAACACAGATACTCCGTCCGGACGAGAAAATCGTCGTAAAAATTGGGAAATATTACAAACATCAGTAGACCATAATAGGCAGCTGCCAACATTAGCGAGAATTGAGCTTACTGATACTGACCAATTTAGAAGCCTTGATACTTTCTTCTTTACAAATTTCATGCTGGATCAATATATTGCTTTTAAGGAATTTTCTTACCCTATTATCTTCTGTGAAACCTTAGAAGAATTTGCTGGAGCGTTGCTGAGCAGGGAAAAGCTCTCCAAGACCGAGAGACAAAGGGCAATAGGTTCAATTGCGGAAAAAATAAAATACGATCTATCCAATCGAAAAGGCAGTATTTTGGGTGTTGATATTTCAGGTGTGGCTTGTTATTTAAACGGTTGGGTTTTTGGAAAAATGTTCAATCTGAATCCGGCAGAAATACTGAAAGTACCTGAATACTTTGGAATAGTTGCTGAGACAGCAGTCCATGAAAAAATCGGTCATGGTTTTTTAAGTTTGTTTTCCCCATTAGGCCGGGTGATAAATGATCTTGGATTGCGCAATGTGCACGAGGCTGAGCAATTTGAGATGGAGGTAAATACAAACCCTTTACATACATTGCGCCAAAAAAAATATGAAACTCTCCTTGCAAGCAGTTGTTTGCAACAAGAAGGTTGGGCGACTTGGATAGAAAGTTTTTATTCCCGACACTACTTTAGACGCAATGAACATCCAAAATATCAATTTGACAAACTCAAGTATTCGATAGAAGCGCTTAAGGTGAAGAACGAGGGAGAAAGAATGCTTAAAAAACAATTATGTGGAGCGTTCGATGCCTTATTTGATGAAAATGATTATTCCCCTGAAGGCTTGCTCTTGTTATTGTCCGTCTTTAAACAGGCTGAGATTGTGTTTAAAGAACAGTTTATCCTTCATCTTGGCCAGCCATTAAAATATGCTTTAGGACAATTATTGATGTATCAAATCGAAATTAATGCTGGTTTCCAATGCGTTCCTCACGCTGCACTACTGGCTGGTAACATTTGCCTGGATATTGATTTATTGAGTTTACAAGACATGATTGATCTGCTAAATAGTGACCCTCGTTTAAATGCTGATACCCGTTTGGCAATGATAAGCAAAATTAAACTCAAAACAACAAACGATGTGGCGGAACTTGCAAGAAGGTGCGAAGAGGATCTAAGTATGCCAATTCCTATTGTATATAAACAATCCAGATAATGGAGAGAAAATGACACAATTAAATCTTAAGAACAACTTAGAACATAATCTGAACATGCTTGCGAAAGCTTGTACACTACAGGAATTGCCGGGCTGGTTCAATAAACATTTAACTGTCCCCTCTGGCTGGACGGGAATTAAATTATTTCCTGATGGAAGGAAAGAACTCTTCACCTCTGGAGAACGCCTTAGAATTTCCGGGTTGGATCGAATTTTAGGAAAAGGAGCCGGGGTTTGGATGGGATTTATCCCTTCTGGTAATTTTAATGCTACTTTTTCAATGACGAATTTGCTGAGCGGCGATAACCAACTGCTTGAATTTAGTATATTATGCGACGTCTCTGTGGAGAACGAAGGTAAATTTTTCCAAGAGGTCGTAATACCCCATAAGGAAATCTCGAAAGGAAATCTGGTGATTGATTTGCCAGAGTTGTTCTTCTCGCTTGCAGCATTAATTAGAAATTATTCCGCCGAGGATCTAACACATGGCCGTCTCGATGAAGAAATAATTCGGAATGTACAAACCTTATTGGGTATAACACTTCCCGGTAAGGGGTTAAAGCTAGAGAACGTTTTGTTTATCAGTCTATGGAAGCAGGAGGAGCGTTTAGCTATCGAAGAGCAACTTTTTATTCTTGATCAGAAAATGAAAGACCTAGAATTTGAGAAGAAATTGGCAGAAATTGAAAACGAGGAAGAATGGAAACAACTGCTCAGTAATAATGGCATTGAACTTAACAACCAAGCGACAATATTACCTTCTGGAAACATCGGTAAAAACACGGACAAGGTCAGAAATTGGATCCAGGGCTTAAAAAATGATAATCAACCTGGTCATAACTTCAGGTTGAAAGCCTTGTTACTCAAGAAAGATATTGATTCAGTTTCGCCGAAAAAGACCCCGAATATAAAATATTGGTGGCTTCCTCGGGCTACCTGGATGCTTTTTGTTATTATCGCCGCATGTGGAGCTACTTTTTTTCTCAACCGAATGTCAGCAAGAATTACTTGGGCGGGTCGATCAGAATTCTATATTGCCATATGGATGTTTACATTAACTGTTTTGATTGAAAGTGTTTCCAAACTATATAAACAATGGGAAGCTTTTTTTGTAGAATTAGAAAAAACTTCAAATACTCTTGGTCTGGATAATTTTAAGTTCAAAGAAAAAAGACTTGTAGATAAAGTAGTGCGAGAACAATCAAGGATGGAGTTTGCTTTACAGAGAGACGTATTGAATGGATTGCGTAGTCGTATTTATGCAATGGGAGATGAAGGATTGGCATTCGAGTTAAAACGAGTTGAACGAAAGATTGAGGATTTTATTCCGAGGATAAATGACCCGAACATTGGAAAACCAGTTTACCTTCGGGAGGAAATAAATCTTTCCATAACAAGTTGGAATTTGTTGATGGATAAAGAAGAAATGATTTTAATTAAAGCAGCACTGTTGAGTGAAGACGCCCAAGAGCTTCAGTCAAATGCCAACGCACCGGAGCTAATAGCTTCAAAACTAGCTGAGTATGAAATTAATCTTGATGTATTTATGAGTGACTTTGTTGCACGCGAACGTTTATTGCATTCGGAAAATTTCAAATAATTCAATAACGCTATTGGAGGATATCATGCTTTTCGATAGAAAACAAACCTGTTCAAAATGTGGAACAATTAACCCACCTAACGCTAATTATTGCATAAAGTGCAATACCCCTCTCAGCGCAGGATCAAAGAAATGCGGTTTCTGTGGTCAGATTAATGCGGCAGACGCGATTTATTGTCAGGAATGCGGACAACGCCTGGAAGAGGGTGAAGCACCATTGATCATCAATAACCGTTGGCGAACCTTAGAGAAAGAGTTTGCTGTTAGAGTGGACACCGATGATCTGCCAGGTTTACTCAAAAAAGGTATCATTGTTGAGCCTGGAACCAACGCGATATTGCTCGAAAACGGTGTTAACGTTGGTGTAGTGCCACCAGGCTCATATTTGCTCGATTCTTTTTCTCAACGATTTGGCAATCTGTTTCGTTCCGGCTTGCCAAAAACCCTCACAGCTTTATTGGTGAGGATCACGCCTACGGATTTGGATTTCCCACTTGAGAGATTGTTTAGTAAAGACCCCTTCCGGGTGAACTTGCTGGTTAAACTGCAAGTTGAGGTTCAAGAACCCGCGAAATTCTTGATTAATATGCTGCGTGGACGAGAGCGAATGAATGTGGAAACCCTGCGGGAGTACCTCCAGCCAGAAGTCCAGGCTGTGGCAGATAAATGGGTCCGTACGTACACTATTGAGGAACTCGCAGAGGATTTTTCGCTAAGACCAAAATTAGAACTTGCCTTAGAAGAAGCCTTACGCCAGTCCTTCTCTCAGGCTGGATTGCGCTTTTTACAAGTCCGCGCGTTGGATATGAACTTAGAGGTGCTAGATATTGTAAATAATAAGAAGAGCGAATATGCTCTCCAGATAGCACAAACGGATGCTGAGTTACAAGGCAAGAAAACACTTCTTTCTGTTAAAAATGAAATGGATTTGATGACTCTGAAAGAAGAAACTGCCCAGTTTGAATTGGAAGAGCGCAAAATGGACCTATACCAGCGTATGCGCCATGCAGTTAACTCAGACAAAATGAATGAAGTTCGGTCAGAAACTGAGCTGAAGAATTTCCTGCGTGAGATTGACCGGGCTGAAGTCCTGGATAAAAAGGAGTATGAAGACTTATTGCGTTCCTGGCGGGAAGGAGCTGAAGACCATGACTTAGCTCGCGCTTTCCTAATAAAAAAACTTGAGATGGAACAGCAGTACCAAGTGGACAAGCTGAGAATTGAACAGGTTTCGCTGCTTGAATTACAAAGTCTAAAATCTCAGAAGGATTTGGATGCCTTTGAATTAGAACGTGACCTCAATCTGGCGGCGGCAAAACGTGACTACAACCTCGAAGAAGCCAGAAAAATCGCTTTTTCTACCTTTGAGCTCGAAAAAGAACAATTCAAACACGATCTTGATCGGCAAAAGTTGACCCTTGAAAAGCAGAAATTGATCGAAGAGCAAAACTTGCTTCAAGCCGACACCGCCTTAGGTATTGCGGAAAAAGCAAATGAACTAACCTTAAAAATATGGGGTAATAAGAAGGCACTTGATCGACTCGATGAAGAAGAGCGTCGTCGAATAATACGCGATGATGAACTTCAAAGACAGAAAATTGCCTTCGAACAGGAAATGCAGCGCTTTGAGAACGAAGAAAGACGCAAAGGTGCAGAACGCGAACACGAAATCACGAAACTACATGAAATAGGGGCTCTCTCTTCAGAACAACTGATTTCTATTTCACCCGTTGATCAAGCAAAGATCCTTGCCGACCTTAAACGAACTGAAGCCTTGAGATCCATGACTGAGGAACAGATCCTTGCTTTGGCTGCTGAACGTAACCCCGAAGTTGCAAAGGCCATTCAAGAACGTTATCAGGCAATTGCTGAGGGGAAGACGTCCGCGCAGGAAAAAGAACTTTATGAACGTTTACTGGGTGAGCAAAAAGGGTTTCTGGATGAAATCAAAGATATTTCTACTGAACGAATTGGCGATCTTGACCGCGCAAACCAACGCGCGCAGGAAATACAAAAACACGCCATGGATGCCCTTGCAGCCACCGCTCAAGCCTTTGCTAACAACAAGTCGGCACCGACAGTTATCCTCGGTGATAGTGGTTCCCGCACTATTTACTCGGACGGATCCCAGCTTTCTTCGGAAGGACCATTGGCTACCAAGAAGGTCTGTGTAAGTTGTGGGCGACAAATTGATATTAATTTCAAGAATTGCCCGCATTGCGGACATAAATTTTCTGACCTTACTTAGAATTGGGCAATTGAAACGAGGGGCAAGATGAAAAAACACAAATTTGTTAAGATGTTGCTTGTTTCCATTGTGGCCATGGTAATATTGACAGCCGCATCATCCCCGACTATCGGCTGCATCATTGAATCTATCAATATCGACGAATTCCCCTTAATCGATGTTCGGTTGAGTGTTTGGGATACTAGTGGAAATGCACTCACGAACTTAAGCTCTTCTGATTTCCAAATTGTGGAAAACAAAGGCGCCCCCATTCAGCCAATCCAAGTTAAATTGGATAATGACGCGCCTTTAACTGTCGCCCTTGTTTTAGATGTGTCAGTCAGTATGCAAGGTCAACCATTAAAAGATGCCCAGATTGCTGCTGCCCGTTTTTTGGACCGATTGGGGCCGAATGACCAGGTAGCATTAATCGCCTTTTCCCAAAATGTTGATCCTGACCCCCAAAATTTAAAAGCGAACAAGGAATACCCTTTCACGCATGAATTTAAGGGCATTTATGATGCTATTGAAAGACTCGAAGCTGAAGGGGGAACCGAACTATATAACGCCTTACAAAAAGCGATACTGATGACCTCTAAGTTGCCCGAGGGTCATCGTGCTGTTTTGTTGCTTAGCGATGGCGTGAATGATCCGGTAAATGTTGGAGACCCTGCAATTCCAATCCAGATGGCACAAGAAATGAATGTGCCAGTATTTATCATCGGCCTTGGCTATAACTTTGACAAAGCTTATTTAGAGAGGCTCGCTTCCGAATCCGGTGGTTTGGTACGCATTACCCCCCGTTCATCCGAATTGGCCCAAACTTTTGACGATATTGCAAAACTGCTGAAAACTCAATACGTGTTGACTTATAAAAGCAATTTAACATCTGCCGATTCAGAGGTGGAAACAGTATTGACAGTCACAAAATCAGGGAATTCAGTAGATAAGTCAATTCAAATAAATGGGCTTGTTGAAAAAATTGCAGCTATGAATATGGACCAAACCCAGCAGTCCCTCAATGCTGTCCTTGCTATTCCTGTGATAACGGAAATCGCTGTCTTGCAGCCTACATCACAACCAACTTCGGTGCCTGGAGAGGTTTCCCTGGCTGAGAAAGTATCACCCATTCTCCAATTGATGAAAAAATATTGGCTGTGGTTGGGTTTCATTGGACTGATAGCAGCTTTGGTTTTTCTCAACTCAAGGCGAAAAAAGAAGCAAACAGTTTATTGCTGCGCTCGATGTGGTTATAAAATACACGAAAATGTCGGCACTTGTCCTCAATGTGGTGAAACCAGGAAAATTAAATCATAAGGCGGTTATGTTTTCTGTGAATTGGAACAGGGATTTTTGACCAAATAGCCATTCAATTCTCGTGAACTAAATGTTGAGTTGTACAAAATGGAATAGGTCAACTGATGGAAGTGGAAGGGTTTGTGGATGGTTGCATTTACAAGATATGAAATTTTTGAAGAGTTGGGTCGGGGCGGATTTGGGATTGTCTACAAAGCGCGGGATATGGCGCTTGACCGACTGGTAGCGTTAAAGATATTACATCCGAATCTGGTCAATGACCCCACATTCCTGGGACGTTTCAGGCAGGAAGCCAGGATAGCGGCTCAACTGGACCATCCCAACCTGGTGCCTGTTTATGAATTTGGGGAAAGCGAAGGGCGCTACTACATTGCGATGGGGTACATGGCGGGCGGATCGCTCAAAGAGCTGCTCAAGCGGGAAGGACGGCTGGAGCCTGAGCGAGCCCGGGAGGTTCTGGGGCAAATCAGCGCCGGGCTAACGTACGCGCACAGGCGGGGTATCATCCATCGGGACCTGAAGCCAGGGAACATATTATTTGACGGGGAGGGAAGGGCGC
>Ga0255341_1003429_pt1 | contig 17831 bp, 11 predicted proteins | sample wastewater_treat_8_FD_192418 | JGI IMG/M metagenome (GOLD analysis project Ga0255341, IMG submission 192418) | Wastewater microbial communities from Lulu Island WWTP, Vancouver, Canada - plant12 | ecosystem: Engineered > WWTP > Wastewater > Unclassified | place: Canada: Vancouver, British...
GCTGAAGTCCTATCGGCGTTCGGATACGCTGTGGATGCCGGTGGGGTCTTACAGCATACAAACCGCTAATACCCCGTAAATCAAGGCTTTGCGGGCTTTTTGCCTGATTATCCCCGAAACTCCAGTTTGATTATATCGGGAAAGATGTCCCTGAAGTGCGGAAGGCTCTTTGCGCAAAATTGAAACAAAGAAAAGAATATCAGGCCAAACTCCAACAAGTGAAGGAAAATCTCAGGGAAATCGAAAGGTCTCTTCGTGGAGAAAGAACGTGATCTGTTCTTTGCCGTATTATTTAGCCTGGATAAAGCGGAAGTCTTCCGGGATATTATTCTCATCGGCGGCTGGTGTCCTCTTGTTTATAAGGAATATTTTGACAATCCGGTGGAAATTTCCGCGCAACGTACCGCCGATCTGGATATTCTTGTTCCTAATCCTCCACGTATTCATAAAGAAATTGATGTATCGCTGATTTTAAACAAGTTGGGACTTGACAGAAAAGTATTACCCTTGGATGGTTATGAGAAATATGTACATCCCGATCTTGAAGTTGAATTTCTGACATCTGAAAGAGGCAGAGAAGGGCCAGATTTATCTTACGGAAAGGCAAATTAGGAGTGTGGAGTATATCAACAAAAGCGGCAGGATAACTGTCGGAGATGTGGCAATGCTGTTAAAAATAAGCAGGTAGGCGGAAACGTTTGGCCAGAGCCAGCTATTATGTCATGCGCCGGCTGGTTGTCGATTTAGTTGTCTATTAGGTTGTCGATTGTAGAGTGGGCTTGCGGTATTTCAGGAGATACAATGGATACAGCAAATGCAAACAAAAGATTGCGCCTTCAAAACATTCGCCGCACAGACAGCGCCTAACCAAAAATTCTGCAGTCCCGCCTTGGTGTTGCTGAGCCTGCCGCGCATTGAAGGATACCGGCATTTCCGCTTCAGGCAGCTTTTCTGCTTCTTTTACTCACCACGCCAAGAGTCGCAAGCTGGCTTTCGAAACATTTCACATACTGGTATCTGGAAACAAACGGATTCGGACGGATACTGCATGAAGGGGAGTTGTAAACAAGAATACCTAAAAATAAAAAAAGTAAACTCGAGAGGCCATCTGAAATTTTAAATTTCAGTATCTTTTCTTGAAGAATCTTAGAACCGCTTGAAATGGTTGAATATTTACTTGCAAAGTTCGTGAGAAGTTATATTATGCCAAAAGTAACAATAAGGCATATCTTCTGATTATAATGTTAAAACGCTTGAAATATTGAAGAGAGCGGCCATTGCTTTGATTGACTGTATATTTTCTTAAGGATAGTAGCTTTATGCCTCAAATATTCGACAATATAGAAACACATCTTTTATCCGCACTTAAAGATGCGATGAGGCTTTCCGAACGCGCGGATTTTTGCGTTGGTTATTTTAATCTGCGTGGCTGGCGGAAAATTGATTCACTTGTTGGAAAATGGTCAGGTGGAGAAGGACATTGTTGCAGGTTGCTTGTAGGCATGCAACCAATGCCTCAGGATGAAATACGTGCTTCCATGAGCTTGATCAAAGACGAAGAGCAAATCGATCAGGCAACGGCCATTTCCTTGAAGCGAAAGCTTGCCCAGGAGTTCCGCGACCAATTAACTATCGGTCTCCCCTCAAATGAAGACGAAGCTGGATTAAGGCGCCTTGCCTCTCAAATCACAGCAAGGAAACTGGTTGTAAAGCTGTTTTTGCGCCATCCTCTACATGCCAAGCTTTATTTGTGTTTTCGGAACGACCCGCTCAATCCCAAAATTGGTTATTTAGGCAGCAGCAATCTGACACTGGCCGGTTTATCAAAGCAGGGCGAACTCAATGTTGATGTTCTTGACCATGATGCATGCAACAAGCTCGCCCAATGGTTTGAAGACCGCTGGAAAGACCGGTTCTGCATCGAGATTTCCAAGGAACTTGTCGAGATTATCAATTCCAGTTGGGCTCGTCCCGATCTGATTCCGCCCTATCAGATATACGTTAAAATGGCCTATCACCTTTCCCAGGAAGCGCGGGCTGGATTGACAGAATTTCGTATTCCCAGCGATTTCGGCAATATGCTTTTTGAATTTCAAAAGGCTGCAGTGCAGATTGCCGCCCATCACCTGAACAAGCGCGGCGGCGTGGTCATCGGCGATGTTGTCGGTTTGGGAAAGACATTAATGGCCACCGCTCTGGCTCGCATCTTTGAGGATGACCATGGTGTCGAAACGCTGATAATTTGTCCAAAAAATCTGGTTCATATGTGGGAGGATTATCGTCAGCAATACCGGCTTCGGGCAAAGGTGCTGTCCATCACTCAGGCGCAAAGGGAGTTGCCAGGTTTAAGAAGATTCCGCCTCGTACTGATAGATGAAAGCCATAATCTCCGCAACAGAGAAGGAAGTCGCTACCAGGCTATCGCCGAATATATTGCCAAAAATGACAGTCGCGTAATTTTACTTTCGGCCACGCCTTACAACAAAACCTATCTGGATTTGTCCAACCAGCTCCGTCTGTTCATTGACGAAAAGAAGGACATCGGCATTCGTCCTGAGAAACTGATTCGCGAACTCGGTGAGACGGAATTCATAAGGCGACACCAATGCCCGGTTCGATCGCTGGCCGCCTTCGAGAAAACCGAATACGCGGACGACTGGCGGGATCTGATGAGACTGTATCTTGTTCGCCGGACACGAAGCTTTATTCAAGAAAACTATGCCAAATTCGATCCCGAACGTAAACGTAAGTATCTGGAATTTCACGATGGCACGCGCTCTTATTTTCCAACGCGCGTTCCCAGAACGGTGAAATTCAAGATCAGCGAGAAAGACCCAAGCGATCAGTATGCACGACTATTCACCGATGACGTAGTAGAAATAGTCAACAACCTTACACTTCCAAGGTATGGGCTTGGCAATTATGTAAAACCGACACCGCAGAATCCGTCTACAACTGAAGAAGCCAAAGTCCTGGCCGATTTGTCACGAGCGGGCACCCGATTGAAAGGTTTCTGCCGAACAAATCTTTTCAAGCGTCTCGAAAGCAGCGGGCATGCGTTTATCCTTTCTGTAGAACGGCACATCCTTCGCAATTTCATATGCATATATGCCATTGAAAGCGATCTTCCCATCCCCGTCGGCACACAGGATATCGGTTTGCTGGATACAGACGTAAGCGATCAGGACGTGGATTTATGGGATGAGGCAGACGATAATGACGAAGATGGAAACGGCGCCGCCGAACCGATGGCCAATGCACCGCAAGCAACAACAGAACAGAAATTTCAGGAACAGGCTGCGGCAATTTATGACACCTATGCGAAGCAGTTTCGTCGCCGCTTCAAGTGGCTCAAGCCCGAATTATTCAACAGTATTGAGCTGGCTAAAGATTTACAAAACGATGTCAGGGCGCTGATGAAGATCCTGAAAAAGGCCGGAGGATGGGACCCACGACGTGATGCCAAGCTTCAGGAACTCCTGACGCTTTTAACGAAAAAACATGCCAACGAAAAAGTGATTGTCTTTTCACAATTTGCCGATACGGTTAATTACCTTACTGAAGAGTTAAAAAAGGCAGGCATGCGGGCAATAGAAGGCGTGACTGGAGATACGGAAGACCCTACTGCCATCGCCTATCGCTTCAGCCCTGTAAGCAACGAAAAACGAGACAGGATTAGTTCGGAAAATGAGTTGCGTGTTGTCCTGTCGACAGATGTGTTAAGCGAAGGCCAAAACCTTCAGGATTGTGCTGTTATCGTGAACTTTGATTTGCCATGGGCCATCATTCGCCTGATTCAGCGCGCGGGCCGTGTTGACCGCATTGGCCAAAAATCGGACACCATCATATGCTATTCGTTCCTTCCCGCCGAAGGTGTGGAGAAGATTATTCGTCTTCGATCGAGAGTTCAGCAGCGTCTGCAGGAAAACGCGGAAGTCGTCGGCGCGGATGAAACCTTTTTTGAAGATCAGGATGGTGCACAGGTTGTACGCGATTTATTCACGGAGAAAGCAGGCATTCTCGACGGCGATGAAGATACGGAAGTTGACCTCGCTTCGTATGCCTATCAGATATGGAAGAATGCCATCGACCACAATCCCGAACTGGCGAAAACAATTCCGGCCATGCCAAATGTGGTTTATTCAACGCGGCCACATAAGCCGATGGCCAATCAACCCGAAGGAGCCTTGCTTTACATGCGAACGGCGGAGGACAATGACGCCCTGGCATGGATAGATAAAAAAGGTAACAGCGTCACCGAATCACAATTTGTCATATTGAAAGCTGCCGAATGCGCGCCTGAAATGCCTGCTCTTACAAGACATCCAGAACATCACGAAATGGTTGCCGCAGGTGTGAAACTGATTGTTGAAACCGAAAAATCCATCGGCGGGCAGTTGGGGCGTCCTTCCGGTGCCAGGTTCAGAACCTACGACCGTTTGAAAGCCTACGCTGAAGAAGTAAAAGGCACACTTTTTGATACATCAGAATTTCGTAAAACGATTGAAGATATTTACAAATATCCCCTGCTTCAATCCGCAACCGACACACTGAACCGCCAGCTAAAAAGCGGTATCAGCAACCAGGCGCTGGCCGAACTGGTCATGTCACTGCGCGCAGACGCCCGTCTCTGTCGTGTTTCCAAAAGTGTTGAGTCAGCAGAGCCGCAAGTGATTTGTTCCCTGGGACTCAAGGAAGAAGCGGAGAAAGGCAACGGGTAAAATCATGATAATTAATGTGGCGGAAGTCCGGCTGTGTCTCAAATCATTCGATTTCAAAAACCTCTTTCGTGAACACCTTGGCTGGGACAATCACAATGCGCAACTTGAAATACCTGTCAATAATGAGACGATTTCTCTTAGCGCCATTGCCCAGAAAAGGGGATTTATTGCATTTGTTTGTGAAGGCCATATCCCGGAGCGCGCGACACGACTGAAAATTGACCACCAAATCACTAAATCCGCGCGCGAACATTTTGTGATTTATGCGGATAAAGCTAAAAGGCAGCAGGTCTGGCAATGGGTGCGCCGCGAACAAGGGAAGCCCTTGGCCAGTCGCGAACATCGTTTTGATACACGTCAGTCGGGCGATCCTCTGATCCAGCGGCTTAATCAGATTGCCGTAGACATGGAAGAAGAGGAAAATATAACGATTGTTGATGTGGCTGGAAAAGCGCGCGCTGCTTTTGATGTCGATAAGGTCACCAAGAAATTTTACGAGCGCTTTAAAACGGAACATGCTGCTTTCCTCAAGCAAATCAAGGGTTTTCCTAAACCGGTCAAAATTGGCGGCAAAGACGAACCCCATCCCGATCTTCAGTGGTACACCTCGCTCATGCTCAACCGGTTGATGTTCGTTTATTTCATCCAGAAAAAAGGCTTTCTCGATGGAGATACGGAATATCTGCGCAATCGGCTGAAACTGGTTCAGGAGGTGCGGGGCAAAGACAAGTTTCTCTCCTTCTACCGTTACTTTCTTTTAAGGCTCTTTCATGACGGCTTGGGCAAAGCGCCTGGCGAACGTAAGCTGGATTCCGAATTGGAAAAACTGTTAGGCCATGTGCCTTTTCTCAACGGCGGATTCTTTGAAGTCCATGAACTTGAGCAAAAATACACCGAAATAGACATCCCCGATCAAGCTTTTGAAAAGCTCTTTGATTTCTTTGACCAGTACCGCTGGCACCTGGACGAACGGCCTCTGCGTGCCGATAATGAAATCAATCCCGATGTTGTCGGCTACATTTTTGAAAAGTATATCAACCAGAAGCAGATGGGCGCCTACTACACCAAGGAAGACATTACCGAATACATCAGCAAAAATACAATAATTCCCTTTCTTTTTGACGCCGCACAAAAGAAATGCGCTATTGCCTTTCAGCGTGATAGCGCCCTGTGGCGTCTTTTGCGCGACAACCCCGACCGATACATCTATCCGGCAGTCCGTCACGGTGTGGTAAGCGATGACGGTTCTATTGTGCCGGAATCGGCTTTGCCGGATTTTGTGCAAAAAGGCATGCACGATCCCAAAGAACGTATGCACGACAAACGCTACAATCTTCAGCAAGCGCAGGCCGGAGATTCACTGCGGTTAGTTACGGAAACCTGGCGGGAATACGTTTGCCGCCGCAATCGCTGTCTTGAAATTCGCGAGAAACTGCAAAATGGCGAAGTCCATCAGATTAACGAGCTGATCACACTGAATCTGGATATCTGGCAGTTTGCCGGCGATGTGATTGTTAATGCCGAAGGGCCGGAATTGCTGCGCGCTTTCTGGCAGGCGATTATTAAAATTACCGTTCTTGATCCCACCTGCGGGTCGGGCGCTTTTCTCTTTGCCGCTTTACGAATACTGGAAACGCTTTACAGCGACTGCCTGGCGTGTATGATGCGGTTCATTGAAGACCTGGAAGGAAAACCTCATCACCCCGAACAATACGGAGATTTAAAAAAAGTCCTGACGCAAATTGCCAAACATCCCAATGAACGCTACTTTGTTTTAAAGTCCATCATCCTCAATAATCTTTTCGGCGTGGACATTATGAAAGAAGCGGTGGAAATCTGCAAACTGCGTCTTTTCCTAAAGCTAGTCGCACAGGTAGAAAAAGTTGAACAGATCGAGCCGCTGCCCGACATGGATTTCAACATCCGCGCGGGAAATACTTTGGTCGGCTATGCAACGGCGGAACAGGTGCGCAAGGCCTTTACGGAAGAGCGACAATCCGAAGCGCAGGTGCAGGGTAAGCTGCTGATGGGAGAAGATGAGGAAAACTACCAGCGCTTTGAGGAAAGCGCCGAACTGGTCGACAGGGCATTCCGCCAGTTTCGCGCGCAACAGACCACGCACGGCGGAATTGTTACACATAATGATAAAGAAAATCTGCGCACGCGGCTTACTCAACTGAATGAAGAATTGAACACCAACCTCGCGGCAGATTATGGCATCACATCAAAAAACATAGATTCAACAACAGCTTACGAACAGGCTTTTGCAAAATGGAAGGAAAGCCATCAGCCCTTCCATTGGTTTGTCGAGTTTTATGGAATCATGAGAGATGGCGGTTTCGACGTGATTATCGGCAATCCGCCGTATGTGGAATATAGTAAGGTTAAGAAAGAATATACTGTGCGTAAATATACAACAGAGACCTGCGGGAATCTTTATGCCTTCGTAGTCGAGCAATGTAGCTTTCTTCGATGTGAATTAGGACGCCAAGGTTTTATTCTACCCACAAGTTCTATTACAACCGAAAGAATGACGGCACTTCAGAAGTATTTGTTAGACACAGGCTTTGTTCACTCCACCTACGGATTTAGACCTGCCAAATTGTTTGAGGGAGCTACTAATGCAAATATCCACATAAGTATAGTTCTCTTGGGCAAATCGTTTAGAATAAATTCTTACGCATTACACCACATCAAGTGGAATGCTGCATTTCGCCCGTATCTTTTTCAAACACTGCCTTTTTACACAAAAGTAAGCTCCGAAGATATTTTGCACTTGAGAAGGCTTCCGAGGCTATATACAAATATCCATTTAGAAATTATGCTTAGAATCGCGAAGTATTCTCCCATTCAGTCAGAGTTTTACCCAACACCTAATTTGGTCTATTACAGAACTACAGGCGGACTTCACTACCGTGTTTTCACAATGTTTTCCACGTTTTCTCGTAAAGAATCTGCCGTTTCATTAAGAGATGTAGAATCTAGAAATATTGCTTTCTGTGCTTATGCGTCGAATCTCTGGAATCTCTTTTACTACACCTTTTCCAACTGTTTAGATGTCGCCAGATTTGAATTGAATGCATTCCCACTGGGCTTAAATGATATGGCGCACGCTATTCGGAAACGATTAGTTTTGCTTGCCACACAGCTCGACGACGACTTACGACGAAATGCATGTTACAAAATTAGACACTATGAGAATATCGGTGATATAAACTGTTATACGATTGAAATGCGACAATCTAAGCCTATCATAGATGAAATCGATAAAGTTCTTGCCCAACATTATGGTTTCACCGACGAGGAACTGGATTTCATCATCAACTACGATATCAAATACCGCATGGGCAATGTCGATGATGAAAACGGTGAAGACGAATAAAGAATAAAAGGTGGTCTTTATGTTTAAGCCGAAATTCAAATACACGGATCAGATGGTTGGTCTTTTAACCCGAATTGCTGCGGCAAGAGAAGTGATTCTCGGCGCACCGCTGATTCCCCGCTGGGAAATATCCCTGCGCCGGGAGGCCATTGTCCGCAGCGCTCATTCCTCCACCAGTATTGAAGGCAACAACCTTTCTCTGGAGCAGGTCAGCGCCCTTGCCCAGGGCCGCAAGATTATGGTGGCAAGAAAAGACAGAGAAGAAGTCCTCAATTATATCCACGTGCTGGAAACATTGGATGCGCTGGCGCCCGATGGTGAAATCAATCAAGATGTCATCAAAAATATCCAGAGGATGCTGACGGTCAATACGCTGGAAGACCCGCAGGACAACGGCGTTTACCGAAGTGAGAGAAATAAATATGTGGTGGTAGCCAATCGGCTGACTGGGGAAGTATCCTTTCGCCCGCCCACCAACGAGGAACTGCCCCAACTGATGCAGGATTATGTGCAGTGGCTTAATTCCGACAAAGCCCGCGGACTCGATCCGGTGGTGATGGCCGGCATAGCGCATTATGAATTTGTCCGGATTCATCCGTTTGTGGACGGCAACGGCAGAACGGCGAGAGTCGTTGCGGCGCTCATTCTCCGGCTCCGAGGTTTTGACATGAAACAGTTTTTCTGCCTGGATGACTACTACGATATGGATAGAACTGAATACTACAAGGCGTTACGAGCTGTTGATCCCCAAAAACGCGACCTGACCCGTTGGCTGGAATATTTTATTGAAGGGGTGGCGGTCAGCATCGATGCTGTGCGTGAACGAGTCGCTCGTTTGAGCGTGGAGCGCGTCAAGACGAAAAAGAAAGGCCAGATTGCTCTCACGGAAAGGCAAATGAGGATTGTGGAGTATATCAACAAAAATGGCAGGATAACTGTCGGAGATGCAGCAACGTTGTTTAAAATAAGCAGGCAGGCGGCGCTCAAAGAAATTAGCAAGCTTATTGCGCATGAAATCATCAGGCGGGAAGGCTTGGCCAGAGCCAGCTATTATGTCATGCGCTGACTGGTTGTCGATTGGGTTGTCGATTGGGTGAATCGGGCGATTTGTCGTGCATACGAATGCCAATGGTAACAACGAAGACAGGAAAGAAAGATAAGAGAGTGCGCATACAAATCATCGGCAAGGCGGATAGCTCTTACCCATCGGTTTTACAAAACCGCCTCTCCAAAGATGCGCCTGCTGAACTATATGCACTGGGCGAAAAAACTATTCTGCGTCGGCGTCTGCTGGGTCTTGTCTGCTCGATTCAATGCCCCGGCAGCGTTGTGCTCAAAACATTCGATACTGTCCGCGCTCTGAAGGATGCCGGCATTGCCGTTGCGGGTGGCTTTCTCTCGCCGATGGAAAGCGATTGCCTGGATATTTTATTACGCGGTAAACAGCCAATCATTCTCTGCCCGGCCAGAAGGCTTAAAGGCATGCGCCTTGGCCCTAAGGTAAGGCAGGCGATTGATGAAGGACGATTGCTTGTCCTTTCCATGTTTGATGACAGCATTCAGCGCACCACAGCCTCACAGGCAGTGCAGCGAAACAATCTGGTTGCCGCCCTGTCCGATGCTCTTTTTGTCCCCTACGCCGCCCCCGGTGGCAAGACCTGGACAACCGTCCATGCTGCTTTAAAAAGAAAACAACCGGTGTTTACCTTCGACGTTGAAGATAACGCCGCTCTTCTCAAAGCAGGCGCGCAACCGTTTGAGCTTCCGTTTGGGCAGGGGATTACCCTAAAACTCAAAACGACCAATTCAGTGAACATCAGCGAGGACAATTATGAATGAAATCCAGCTCTTTTCGTCTGCTATTGATTTCAAAGGCTGCACCAGGAAGCTGCGTGCGTTTGGCATCGACCTCGGTACCACCAATTCCAGTGTCGCGGAGGCTTCGTGGATGTCCGGCGACAAGCCGACATGCATGGTCCTTGAAATCGATCAACCACTTTGGCCAGCGGGAACCATGACGAGTTCTCTGGTGCCTTCGGTGGTCGCTGATTTAGGTGGTGAGGGAGTGATGATCGGCGAAGGCGCAAAAAGACTGCGCACGAGACCTCAGGAGGCCAATCTGTTTCCGGAACGGAACCTGTTTTACGAAACCAAGAATGACATGGGGCTTCGCAAAACCTATCATCGGGCGCCTGATACCTTCAATCACGCCTCTAAGATCGCCGGCCATATCCTCCGTTTCATGAAGGAAGCCGCATGCAAGGAAGTACAGGACGCTCCTGCGCATTTCTGTGTTACGGTGCCCGCATCGTTTCAACTTAATCAGCGACGGGATACGCTTCTGGCTTGCGGGTATGCAGGCATTGAACTGCAGGATGATGATCTTCTCGATGAGCCGACCGCGGCCTTGATCGACTACATCATGACCAAAGGCTCCGATCGAATTATCGAGGCAGGCAGGACGACCCGATGTGTTGTTTTCGACTTTGGCGGCGGCACGTGTGACGTGTCTGTCCTGGAAATCACGGCGGACAAAAAGACGAAACTGATTTTGATGAGCCAGATTGCCGTATCCCGATACCACAGGTTGGGCGGCGGTGATCTGGATGCAGCAATTGTCCACGAGCACCTTATCCCTTCGCTGCTGAGGAAAAACGAGCTGGAGCCTCTTGATCTTACTTGGGCCGAAAAGAAGCGTGGCCTTGAACCACAGCTTCTGGGAACGGCGGAAGCCCTGAAAGAAGCCCTCTGCAGAGAAATCGACCGGTTGAAGAAGTTTGGCAAATACGATGACGCGGATAAGAATGAGGTAGCGGCGAGGCAGCCGGGAATTAACCTCTATCTGGGGAAACGATCATTCCACTTGGACCGTCCGACCCTCAATGCAACGCAATGGGAAACCATTTTGATTCCTTTTCTCGACAGGGACCTCTTATATGCCCGCCAGACGGAATTTCGCTTGACCCAGTCCATTCTCGCTCCTCTTCAGGACGCTCTGGACAGGGCCGGCAAGAAGCCGGAGGACATCGATTTCTGTCTCATGGTTGGCGGGAGTTCCCTGATACCCCAGGTACGTGAGGCGGTTGAGGAATTCTTTCAAAAGAGCGCGGTCGGGTTTTTCCAGGATACTCACGCGATACAGCTTTCTGTCGCCAGAGGCGCCGCCTGGAACAGCCTGTATAAGGCCATAACAGGGAAGAGCCTTATTCAATCCGTTCTCCATGACGCTTTGGCGCTCGTGACTACGGGTGAACAGCTCTTTCCGCTTATCCCGGCTCAGACTATCCTTCCTTATCCTGACGAGAATGATTGGGCTCGGGTGGAACTCGTCGTGCCTAGCCACAAAGACCTTTTTATGGAGAAGCTCCTCTTCAAAGTCGTGAGCGCAAAGGACGGGCAGACGATATTTCATGAAATATGGGACATCCCCGAGCGCGTGACAGCCGGAACGGAAATCATCATGGAATATCGAATCACGAAGGGGAAACAGTTTCAATGCAGAGTTTTTCTGAAGGATGATCCGGAGGTTGTTTTCGAACATACCGTGGAAAACCCGCTCGTGAATATCGTCAATCCCGGCAGCATTCGGCTGCTCATAGAAGAAAAGGAAGAGGAATTGAAAAAGAAGGGTGCTGGATCTCCCGACAGTCGGGACGATTTTATCCAGCTTGCCCGGTGGTATGCCGAATTAGGCCAGAAAGAGAGAGCGCTCGATTGGTTGAGATCGGCTTTGAAGAATCAGGGAAAGCCCGATGTAGAGATTATGAATCTTCAAGCGATCTATTACGGGGAACTAGGCGACCACGAGCGCGAGGAACGCCTCTATCGGGAAGCGGATAAAGCAACAAAATCATGGGAAGGCCCTTTATTCAATCTTGCCCTGAGCTTTTTCTGGCGGTCGAAGTACCAGGAGGCGCTCAAGACGATTGAGGAAGCGAACAAGAAGGCTGGTCAAAAAGGTGAATGCCTGACACTCAGGGCGATGTGTCTGGAAAAAATCGATCCACAAAAGGACTGCAAAGCTATTTATGTACAAGCCGTCAATGCCTTTGGAAGTCCCGGCCGCTTGTCCGATTGGGAGCTGGGTTGGTTCATCACCGCAGCGCGTGGCGCCGGCGATGAAAAGGCCATGCAGCAGGCGGACAAGGAAAAGGGTAAGCGAAAGAAAAAAGGGCAACAGGATATCGATATCGGGGCGCCGCTGCCTGGGATCAAGGGTGGACTGATTGTAAGGGGGTAGTCATGGGATCATGGCTTTTGCCGCCGGGTGATCTTACCCCGGACCAGGTACGGGTTGTCGAAATGACGCCGGATCAAAACCGCGTTGTTTTCGGCGTTGCCGGATCCGGTAAGACGCAGGTTCTTGTCCACCGCGCGGGCCATCTCGCCAGGTCATACCACGTTACTCCCGAGCGATACCGTGTTTTCGTCTTCACAAACGTGATCAAGGAGTACATCAAATCCGGCATCCAATTTCTGGGTCTCCCCGACGAGACGGTCAGCACCTTCGATCATTGGTGCAGACTTGCCTATGAAAGAGAAGTATCCAAGAAACTGCCGTGGAAAGGGAAAACCATCGATTTCGATCAGATTCGGAGGTCTGTCCTGGATCGCTTGAAGACGCGGCCCGCCCTGCAGAAAAGTCTGGATTTCGTCCTTGTGGATGAAGGCCAGGATTTAAGTCCCCAGGCCTTTGAAATAATTTCCTTGGCGGCGCGGCATGTGACGGTCTTCGCCGATCGGATGCAGCAGATATTTGAAGAGGGCGCCGGAGAGGAGCAGATTCTGGCAAGAATTGGACTCAGGAAGGAACACGCCACCCTGTTGGGCGCTTATCGTAATTCCCCGTATGTGGCTCAATTGGCCTATTACTTCATTGCGGATGAGACGAGAAAGAAGCAGTACCTGTCTCAGTTGGGTATGCCGCAAATGACCAAGGAAAGACCGCTTTGCTTTGTAGCTACTGACCATGACAATGAGATGGACCGCTTGGCCGAGGTCATACGCCAACGCCAGTTGCTCAACGAACGAGTCGGCATCATCGTTCCCATGAACAGGCAAGTTCACGGTTTTGCTGCTGCCATGCAAGAGCGGGGGATCAACATCGAACGAGCCGTTGCACCCAGAAGGCCAGGCATGGCCGCTAATTTTGACTTTGGTAACAACCTCCCCAAGATCGCCACGTACCACAGCGCCAAGGGGCTTACGTTCGACAGCGTTCTCATGCCGAAAATCACGGCAAGCGCCTTCGATAACATCAGTGACAGCGGATTGCGGCAACGCATGCTTTTCGTCGGTATTGCCCGAGCAACCCAATGGGTTTATCTCAGCACGATAAAAGGGCAGGAACTTGAGGAGTTCTCGCTCCTCAAAGATGCTGCTGTCAAAAACCATCTGACTATTCAAGACGGAAAGGCTTCACCGCTGAGGTCACGGGCGACACCACAAGATGACGATGATTATGACGCGCCGTTTTAAAATGGCAGATAACGTATAGCTGCGCTATCAAATATTCATTGATAACGAGTATCTCATGAGTTCATTCAACGAGGGAGAATTGAGTCATGAGGGTGAGTTGGTTAAAATCTTTATTCTTTACGTTTCATTTTGCTGAATACAGATTTTGAGGCCTGACACGCACTTTGAGAATTCAATACCCTGACGCTTATTATCATGTAATCTGCCGCGGCAATGAAAGACGGGAAATCTTCCGTAACATTGATGATCACTGTCTTTTCTTTACGGCTGGTTTCCTTATACCGCTTGTAAAGAACCTCAAAATACTCTTCCTTGGTCTGTAATAAACATACCTCCATTTCCGAATAGTTCCCCGGTAACATTGATTTATGACTCAACGTATCCTTTTAACAAGAGCCTTCGGTAACATTTTATTTGAGGCAATTCGATCAGAAACAACAATGGGCGCATTGCTGAAACCTAAAAAATCCTGCATCTGGGACAGAGACAGTTGCCCTAAACCGGAATCTATCATATATGTCGCAGTGCGGAATGGCTTGCCCGCGAACACATCACAGACCGCTTTTGCCGCGTCTGACTGAAAAGGCTGGTGCCGGAGCTGTAGTTTCATTCACCGTCACTTCCGATAATATCTATTTCCTGTTCATAGTAATAGGAATAATCAATGCCCTTCATAAAAATATCACGGTCGTTTATCTTATCTGTCAAGGCATTTTCTAATAAAATTTTAATCTGTTTCGTATCCGTTGTACTTTTACGCATGGCATCAAGGTAATCTTTTTTACTGATTTTGCTCCAATCTACGCACAGGCGCAGGTTCTTTTTCAAAATCAAGTCAAGCCAGATGCGGGTGGTTCTGCCGTTACCCTCCATAAAGGGATGGGCAACATTCATCTCAACATATTTGCTTACAATTTCATCAAAAGTGCTTTCAGGCATTTTTTCAATCGCTTTCAGCGTATTATCTAAAAATTGCACTGGAGCAAATTGAAACCCTCCCTTTGCGATATTCAACTTCCGGATTTGTCCTGCAAAATCATACAAGCCGCCAAATAAATAGCCGTGAATTTGCTGTAAACCCTTTACTGTACCGACTTCTATTACTTGAAGCAATGAACTGTCAAAAAGGGCATATGCCTTGCTTTTGCTTTTTCCGTCAATGGTTTCATCGCTGTAAGTAAACCATTCGATGAATTTTTTAGATTTTTTACTTGGCACATTTTCGACAAGTAAAAGGATATCTTCTTGAAGTAAACAATCGGTCAGATAGTTTTTCCCGTCATTGGCTTTTAATTTGAGTTGACTACATTTTGTAGTCAGCTCAAAATTTGATTTTTTTAAGCGTGTTTTAAGTACCGACCAATACTTTCGTGGGTCTTTACTGTCGGTCAAAGCCCCGATAATATCGACAACCGAAAACCACCATTTAGATTTTCCATCATCCCAAACAGCACGGATTTCCTTATCCTCAAAAAAACGGATGGAGATTTTTTCCATCATATCACCCTCACATTCGTATTCGGTGCGATAAGTTTGAAAATCTCGGACACGTTGATTTTCTCCGGCGAACTGATGATGCCGCTGTCACGAAACACGGTACGCAGGGGCTTGCGTCTGGCGATTTCATGGATTGCCTTTTTATTGCAAATTCCGCTGAAAAAGGCAGGTGAATCCGGAGGAAGACGGCACCCTGCCTGCTACTGAAAAACTGACTGGGGTTTTAATAACACACCTGCCTTCATCAATCAATTATCTCTGTTTTTTTACGCTTGGAACCTCCTTTCAACTCAAACTTGGGGGTGACATGAAACAAACGGAAGCAGGCCGCGTCGGCGATGGTCGGATCGTCGATGAAGTCATGTCAGTCTTTGATAGGCAACCGGTCGGGGATTTCGGGTCGAATCTTTATTCTTCAAGACCCTTCGGTAACATTTTATTTTATGCAATTCGGATCCAGGAAAGGAGCTTGACAGGCACGCGGCAGCCTTGTATTTTCGGCTCATGAGAATTTGCCAAAGCTGTAAAAAGGAAATTTCGTCGGATCTTTTTATCGGCCGACAGTCGTCATGCCCGTCGTGCCGAGCGGATCTTCATGTGTGTCTGAACTGCAGCTTTTACGAGCCGGGTGCTTATAACGATTGCCGTGAGAGCCAGGCGGAAAGGGTTCTGGATAAGGACCGCGCCAACTTCTGTGATTATTTCCGTTACCGGGAAGGCCCCGTGGCGGGGGATGTAAAAAAAGACGATGCCAGAAAGAAACTCGAGGCTCTGTTTAAATGATTTTCACGGCCGGATTTTTTCAGCTCACAGGCTCTTTTGATAATTTTTTATTTTCCTGCACCCTGGTCAGGCAGTACAGGCCCTTGCCTGCCCGCACCGGGAGGCTGTGTCGCAATTATTTATGCGACGGGATACTTATCTGCTTTTTGACAGCAGAATATTGGAAAAATATTTTAAGGTCTCAATCCGGCTGAATATTTAGGCTGAAGAATCATTTTTTCGCAAGCTGCCAGCCGGGTCCTTGCCACAACTGGCCTCAACAGCTTGCCACGAGACCTGTAAGTCCGGACATTTTCTCAATCAGACCGTACACGCCAAAGATCGTAATCATACGCGCTAGATTAAAACAAGTAGCCAGTAAAGATGTCTCCGCTTGAACACCATCCTTTTGTCGTAAGAGAAACCCGTCTGTCTTCAAGTTACTCTTGATATGCCCGAAAGGATGTTCCGCTTTGGTTTTACGCTTGGCATAAATCTCTTGCGAAGATTCCTCCAAATATTGAGCTTCCAGTCGGAGCTTTACTTCTTCATTACGCAGACGAGCAATGTTGCGGCCATGCCTGGATTTCGTACATTGACCATAATGCTTACAACCAAGGCATAACTTTTTATCCACAATCCTGTAATATCTTTTGTCTTTTCTCTTATGTGTACCGTGGTAACGCAACATATGCCCTTCAGGGCAGATATAAACATCCTGCTCTTTGTTATAGGTAAAATGGCTTTTGCTAAATGGACTCTCTTCTTCGTGCAATGCCTGGCGCTGAGAAGGAACAATTACTTTAATCCCCTGTTGGTCAATCTTCTCCAATTCATCCGTGTTCGCATATCCGGCATCGGCGCAGGCAACTTGACAAGGTGTCGAAAACAAACTGTTGGCTTCTTCAATCTGACGGGCAAATTGATTCACGTCACTGGTGGCATTGGTCGCATCCGCATGGACAATCAGCCCATGCTTCTCATCGACAACACTTTGAACATTATAGCTGGCATGGCTGCCCTGAATACTGTGCATGATCGCACAGTCCGGATCGGTCTGGTTGATCTGTTTTCTGTCTTCTTCCTTAAAAGCCACCAGGACTTGTTTGATTCTCTCCTTTAAATGCTCAGACTTCGATAGTTCTTTGTTCATGGAAACATAAGAAGGCGTTTCTTCTTCCGATTGATCCGCCGCTTCACATTGGGCAAGTAATTGTTCAATCCGGCTCTCTATATCGGTCAGCAGCTGCTCATAATAGGCCCGCTTGTGGCTACGGCGACGTCCCGCGTTGGCTCTGATCTTGGTCCCATCAACAAATAAGATATTGCCGGCAATCAGATCCAGCTTAATGCACATCCGGGCACATTGCCGTAAAACCTTTTGAAGGGCTTTTTTGTTGTTCCGACGAAACTCAGCAATGGTCTTGTGGTCGGGACGCAAACCGCCCATCAGCCAGATAAACGCCAAATTATGGTGGCATTCCCGTTCCAGTTTCCTGGAACTCTTTACACCATAGGAATAGCCGTAAACCAGCAGCTTGAACATGGAACGTGGATCGTATTGAGAGTTGCCCACTTTGTCAGGGTTGATCTCGATCCCCAGCTCCTGAAAATCAAGCGCTTCCACAAATGCATCATAGGCCCGAACCGGATTGTCAGAACTTACATAGTCTTCCAGGCTCGGGGGCATTAAGTCCATCTGGTAACGATCACCACATCGATAGGCCATAGTCTCTCTCCTTTGAATATGACTCTACCATATCGACACAGCGACACAAAAAACTTTCTCTTGTTTTTTAACCTTTTTCTAATATTCTGTTGTCAAAGAACGCCACCCGCTGGTAATTGCGACACAGCCTCCGGGCGGAGGTGGACGATGGTGGCTGGTTGATGGTCAATAGCTCACGGCTCTTATTTATGGCTTCAACGGGCAAATAGCGGGAGGGCGAGGCCTTTAAAATATTTGTCAGATTACTGCCAATGTAAAATGA
>Ga0255341_1003434_pt1 | contig 17825 bp, 21 predicted proteins | sample wastewater_treat_8_FD_192418 | JGI IMG/M metagenome (GOLD analysis project Ga0255341, IMG submission 192418) | Wastewater microbial communities from Lulu Island WWTP, Vancouver, Canada - plant12 | ecosystem: Engineered > WWTP > Wastewater > Unclassified | place: Canada: Vancouver, British...
GCCGGTGCTGTTGCAGCAGGATATTTTAGTTCAAGCAGCCCTACAATTTATGAGTCCTCTAATCCAGAAGGATCTAAACTGAACAAGCACAAAGCTGTTATGAGGATTAGAGACCCAAGAATCGGCATGATACTTGGCGCTGATATGAAAGAAGTTGATGTTTACAAACAGTGTTTGTTTAACAAGAAACTTTATTGGGAATCTGATATTAGAATGAGAAATCTTTATTCAAAAAAGATAAATGATTGCATTGCAGCAGGAAGCATATCAGATCTGGGAAAGGTGAAAAGATATCTGCTGATGAATTTTGAAATTTCAAATGTAGTCTATGGGGCAAGTGTTACGAAGTTTGAAAAGGATTCTCGTAGATTTTTCTTCGAGAAAAGCTTTGAGCCAAAATCTTCTGCAGAGTCCTGCGCTGTAGATTATGATTTCTGTATAAGCACAATTCCTGTGTTTAAACTTTTGGAAATGGTGGATATTGATACTGCAGAAAATTTTTCTTGGAAAGACATATATGTAACAAGAATTGAAGTGCCTATTAAATCAGAAGTTCATCAGACAATTTATGTCCCAGAAGAGTCATATTGCTGTTATAGAGTTACTCTTGAGGGACAGAAAATGATTTTTGAGTCTATCAATTCTGCTCCTTCAAAGGAAGAAATAGAAGAACTGTCAAGTTATTTTGGTATAGAAGAAGTGGGAGACCTACAGAAAAAACAGTATATCCAAAAGATGGGCAAAATATTTCCAATAAACGATGATGCAAGAAGGGCAATAATTTTGACACTTACTGAAAAATATGGTATATACAGTCTAGGAAGATTTTCTGTATGGAAAAAATTGAGAGTTGACGATCTGATTCCAGATTTAGACAGAATAAGAAAAATGATGGAAATATCTGATACAAGGAGGAAGTATGAGAGTAAGTTTAATTAATTACACCTCTGAGGCTAGAGAGCTTTTGATATTAAGCAAAAGCACAAGACTCGATATGCACTCTAGTTTGATTGAAGACATAAAAAATATGCCAGAGGAAGAAAAAGAAAAACAGATCAATTATGTTTTTGGTAGCACAGGCTCTTCTCTTGAATTTGTAGATTATGTTTTCCTTATCGAGGGAGTTAGTCGTGGTTTCACCCACCAGTTTGTCAGATCCAGAGTTGGCACTTCTTTTGCTCAGCAAAGCTTGAGAGTTGTGAATGAATCGGATTTTGACTACCTAGCAGAAAATAGCTGCAAAGAAGATGAAGTCTATCATGAAACTATGAGTATCATAAAGGAAAAATACCGTGGACTTATCAACTCTGGTAAAAACATACAGGACGCAAGAGGGATTCTTCCCACAAATATCTTAACCAATATACTTTTCAAAACAAATCTCAGAGCGATGAGTACTATGGCTGCTATGCGTCTCTGTATAAGAACTCAGGGAGAATACCAAGACGTGGTAAAGCTTATGGTTAAAAACATCATCTCTGTTCATCCTTGGGCAGAATCTGCTCTTGATGTTTACTGTGTTCAGAATGGAACATGTCCTTGGAAGAATTTTGACAAATGCCCAATAAAAATCAAATTTGGTTTGTATGAAGACACCTACAGAAAAAAGGAGATCAAAAAATACTGGCAAAAAGTAGGAACTCTTAGCAATCAACCGGAGGTAAAAAAATGACCGACTTGGATTTGTATGATTCCTTTGTAGCAACAATAGAGTGCAACGATAATTCTTTTAGAGAAGAAATGGTTTACGGATGGTATGATAGCCATTTCCCTTATTTTGCTGAATTTTTAAGCAAAGATTTTTATTGCTGGTCAGACTTGAAAGAAATGCAGTCTCACATTTACAATCTGGCAGAAAAAGTTCCTTCGTACATAAGAGAAGAAGCAAGAGGAATATTCACCAGGAAAAATACAGTCAGAGGCGGACTTTGGAAAGATGTAGGAGCTGTTGGAGCATGCATAGAGATACACGCAAAACTTTCAAGACTAAAAAATCATTATGCTGGGTTTGATAAGGATTCTGTGGTAGATCTGTGGAATTATCTTTTGATAATGATCATGTGCATAAAACTGAGGAAAATAAAAGTGTCTGTTCTGCAAAAGAAGTATGCTGTGGTAACAGGAACACATCCTGGTGGATTAGGAGAAACAATCAGAGATATTTTGAAACTTAACGACTACATCGTTACAGAATATGGTAGTGACGTTACTTTTGAAGGAGCAAAAACATTCTTTGATAGTTACAAACATCCCAGAGTAGATGTCCTAATAAATAATTACGGAATAGACAAATTAAATTGGATAGGAGAAATTGAAGAGAGCGACTACAAGGTGATTGATGTTAACCTGAAGGGAGCATCAATAGTAGTTAACGAACTTGTCAAAAGAGGATACAGAAACACAAACATATTAAATGTGTGTTCTCAAACCTATAGAGTAGCTCAGAGATGCACAAGCCTTTACTGTGCAAGCAAAGCTGGGCTCGCGCAAATGACAAGAGTCATGGCGAGAGAACTTGCACCGAAGGGATTCATAGTTAATGCAATTGCTCCCGGGAAAATACTTGGCACTCTGATGACAGAAAAGATAGACAGAAGAGTTCTTGAGTTGAGAAATTGGTCGGAAAAAGAAGCTGATGGATATGCATTAAAATTGATACCAATGGGCAGATTTACGACAAAAGAGGAGGTTGCAATTGCAATCTTGAAAATAATCAATCTTCCTGCTTATGTAAATGGTTCTATTATAGATATGACCGGAGGACAGTAATGATGCTAAACAGAAGGAGAAAGAAAAAAGTAAGTTTGCTAAACTGCTCTGGGGAAGGCAGTTTCGGCGGAGCTATAACTTATACAAAATACTTAATCAAAGCTCTTGAATTTGCAGGCTATGAAGCCTCCTTTGTTAACCACACAAAAATAGGAAATCCTGATGCAGTTATTATGGTTTCAATAGGCATCCACGGAGAAAAGAATCCAGATAACAACAAAAGAAGACTTGAAAACATAAACTGCAAAATGGGGAAAATTCCATTTGTTCTGATAAGGCATGGAGTAACGGAACTGAGAATTTTCAAATCCTCTTATGAATTTTTTAAGGACAGAGAGTTTGATCTGATAGTTTCTGTTGAAGACACGGAACATATGTTTGAGCATATAAAATCAAACATGAAATTTAAGAAGCTTGTTTATATTGGGCACCCATTTGAGTTCACAGACTCTTTATCTGATAAAAGCAATTATAAGGACTGGATAGCAAGCTCAGCAAGATTTGCTGGCTGCAAAAACAATGACAAGGTGCTTGAAATTGCAGACGCTATAAATCCACACAAAAAATTCAACATTTGGGGAGAAGAGAAAGGGATATATTGGTTCAGAGCTATCAAAAATTCTCCATTCAGAAACCATTCTGTCTTCAGAGGACGATATACTGATTACAGAGAAATTTACAAAGACTCCGCCTTCGGAATAGATTTGACCTATATTCACAGCGGAAAGTTTGTTAATAGCAGCAGAACCCAATACACAGTTATAGAAGCTGTTGACTGCGGAGCAATTCCTATCGGACTTGATGTTTGGAGAAGCGAAGGAGGATATGAAGGAGTATGGTTGCCTTCTCCTGTCAAAAATGGTAATAGAATAATTTATGATATTGGCACAATGTGCGAGATAATAAAAGACGCTGATTACTCTTTTGATATGGCAAAGTATAATTATGATCTTCTTTCATCAAAATGCGATTACAGAGTCATAGCAGAGGAATTCAAAAAACAGTTAGGAGAAATAATATGATTCTTATTGTTGAGCCGCACCCAGATGATTGCTGTATATCCGCATTCAGATTCTGCAAAGAATTTAAGGAAGACATAACTCTTTACAGCATTTTCACCAACAGCAAGAGAAGCAGCAAAGTGTTTTGCAGATACATGGGAATAAACTATTTTGAATTTCCTCCTGTGGAGGAGTCCCAAATGAATGAATATAAAATGAAAAGATCTATTCTTTATAGCAGCGTAAATTCATATGATGCTCAGCAGGAGTATTATGGGGCAATTCTAAAAGAAAAATACACAGAGGTGTTAGATTCTTTAGAGCAGGTTTGTAAAGAACTGCATCCAAAAGAGATAGTAACCTGTCTTGGAATATATCACCCATTCCATGTCATCGTAAACATGGCAGTCAAATCTCTTTATCCAGAGAGTAAAATGTTTGTGGATTTGCCTTATGCTTCCAGAAAGTATGGTAAGAAAATTTACGAAGACAGCAGATATTTACCGGAAATATCTTACGACTACGAAGAAGAAATTTCAAAAGAAAAGATCAAAGTGTTCCTAAATAGCTATCCTACAGAAAAAGGAATGATGAGATGGGACAGAGATGCGATAGCAAAACACCCAGAAATTATTTTGGGAGGAATCAGGAATTGAAAACCATATGTATAGATTTTGACGGAGTGATTTCTGATTACAGAGGATATTTCGGAAAAGGAAAGTTTGGGTCTCCAATAGAAGGAGTTAGAGAAGCTATAAACGAACTTTATGAAGAAGGATGGAAAATAATAATCCACACAACAAGAAGTGAAACAGAACAGATAAAAAGGTATCTTGAGGTAAACGGCATACCTTATCACTTTGTTAATCATAATCCTGAAAATTCAAAATTAGATTTGAGTCCACACAAACCAATAGCAGACGTTTATCTTGATGACCGTGCTGTTCGTTTTGAGGGAGAGTGGAATAAAAAACTGCTAGATAAAATAAAAGAATCAGAACCGCATTGGAGAGCATAATGAAAAACAAAATTGAAGAAAAGGAGGTGATGCCAAATGAGCGTACCTTTTTGTCACTTGCATGTGCACAATGAGCATTCGCTTCTTTGACTTGACGGATTTGGAACAGCAGAGGATTATGCAAAAAAAGCTAAAGAGATGGGACATACGCATATGGCTCTCACAAACCATGGCAATGTTGATGGAAACATAAAATTCCAGCAAAGTTGCGAAAAGGAAGGAATAATTCCAATCCATGGATTTGAGGGATATCTGGTGGATAACATGCTGGAAAAGGAAAAAAAAGAAACCAGATACCATATAACTCTTTTAGCTGAAAACGAGACTGGGTGGGAAAATATTCTACAGCTGTTAACAGAATCCTGGATGGAAGGATTCAACAGAAGACCTAGATTCGATTTGGATGCTTTATTAAGACATTCAGAAGGATTGATAGTTCTGTCCGCATGCTCCTCTTCTTTCCTAACTCATACAAATGGAGAAAAAATCCTTCTTGACCTAAAACAGAATATTCCTGAAGGAAATCTTTGGCTTGAAGTTATGCCTCATATTTTTCAGCCACAGCTTGAAGTAAATAATTTATGTCTTAATTACTCCAAAAAGTATAACATACCGATGCTGGCAACAAACGATTGCCATTATGTAAGAGAGGAGGACCATAAACTTCAAGAGGTTTTGCTTGCTATACAGAGTCAAGCAAAATGGAAAGATCCTAACAGATGGAAATTTTCCTTCAAAGGTTTGCATGCAAAAACTGCTGAGGAAATGTTTGAAGAATTCAAAAAGCAAGGTCAGTTCTCAGGAAGAGAAGTAATTAAATATTTAACAAATACAATGCTGGTAGCAGAAAAATGCAATTTCAAAATACCAAAGAGAGAAGTAAAGCTGCCACAAGTTCCTGGATTTGAGGGAAAAGAAGACTCAGAGACAATAACAGAAATATGCAAAAAAGGATTTGAGAAGAAAATAGCCGGAAAAGTAAAAGGCATAAGAGTTTACGAAGAAAGAATGAAAGAAGAACTCAACACAATAATAAATCTTGGGTTCTCTAGATATTTCGTGATAGTGTGGGAATTAGTCAATTGGTGCAAAAATAACGACATAATGGTAGGACCAGGTCGAGGTAGCGTAGGAGGATCTCTTGTAGCTTACCTAATGGATATAACAAGTGTGGATCCCATTAAATACGGACTTGTTTTTGCTAGATTCATTTCTCCTGCAAGAATAGATCTTCCAGATATAGACATGGATTTTGAAGATGCAAAAAGACACCTTATAAGAAAACATCTTGAAGACATTTATGGCAAAGACTGTGTGTCCTCTGTTTCAACATTTTCAACTATGAAGGGAAGAGGAGCTTTAAGAGACGTATCAAGAGTTTTTGATATACCTATTGTCGATGTTAATGCTGCATCAAAAAGCATAGTTCAAAGATCTGGCGGAGACTTCAGATGTTTAGAGGAAAATACAGAAGTATATACAACAGAAGGAACAAAAAAAATATCAGAGCTAAAAATTGGCGACAGATTGTCCAGGGTGTTTGGTAAAAGAATTGAAAGTGGAGAGGTTTGCGGTCTGTGGGATAATGGAGACACAGAAGTATTTGAATTAGAGCTTGAATCGGGTAAAAAAATAATATGTTCAGACAAACACAGATTCTGGACTAAAAAAGGTTGGAAAAAATTATCAGAGTTAAAAGAGGACGATGAGATATTAACTGCAGACAAGGAGGAGATTTATCACAGTTGTTTAAACTGTGGAGCGATTATATGGGGAAAGAAAAAACAATTTTGTAGTTTATCATGCGCAACCACATACAGAAATATCAGCAGCAGCCCTATGAAGAATCTTGGGACCATAAGATTTAAAAAAAGAGATTTAGATTGTCGATCCTGTCTTGAAAAAATAAAGGAAAATATAACATGAGATGGGAAAAAATTAAAGCTATCAAGAAAATAGAAAATAGAAGATGCTATGATGTTTCTCTGAAAGGAGTTAGGAAGGGATTCCTAGCAAACGGTATTCAAGTTCACAACTCTGATTTTACAATAGAAGATGCATTTGCTACCTTTGAAGATGGAAGAAAATTCAAGAGAAAGTATCCAGAAGTTGCAGACATATCAAGCAGAATGGAAGGACAGATAAGAGGATTCGGACAGCATGCAGCTGCAATCGTCATATCAAGTGAAAACTTAAGATCGGGGAAAAGAGGATATTTAAGAAGAGGAAAAGACGAAAAATCGGTTGTAAATTGGGATAAATACGACATAGAGTATGTTGGGCTGATGAAATTGGATATTTTAGGATTAAATGCTCTTACAGTTCTTGATAAAACAAAAAAGCTTGTTAAGGAAAGAAGAGGAATTGATATAGACTGGGACAGCATCCCTTTGACTGACAAAAAAATATTTGACGAATTTACAAAAGGAAATAATGTTGGCACATTCCAGGTAGGATCACTGGGTCTTATCAAATTCTGCAGAGAGCTTGGGATAGAGAACTTTGAAACTCTTGTGCATGCTACTTCTTTGTATAGGCCAGGAACTCTGAGATCAGGAATGACATCTACATTCCAGTTGAGAAAAACAGGTAAGGAAAAATTTGAATATCTAAATAGTTATATGGAGTCGATAACAAAAGACACATACGGCGTTATTTTATACCAAGAACAAGTTATGAGATTCATGTATGAGCTTGGCGGTCTTCCCTGGAAAACTGCAGACACTGTAAGAAAGGTCATGAGCAAAACACAGGGAGTTGACCAGTTCCTAAAATTCCGAGACATGTTTGCAGAAGGATGCGAAAAAAGAGGAACTCTTGATAGAGAAACTGCAGCAAAACTTTGGTCAGAGCTTGCAAATTTTGGAAGTTACGGTTTTAATAAAAGCCATGCAGTAGAATATTCCATAATAACTTACTGGGATCAATATTGTAAGGTTTACTTTCCAGAGGAGTTCATGTGTGCAAGTCTAACCTATGGCTCTGAAGACAAAAAGGATCTTCTGGTGAAAGAAGCGATCAGGCTCGGAATTGAAGTTCTGCCTCCTAAAGCAGGAATATCAAAAGCGCAGGAGTGGGTTGTTGATGACAAAAAGCTATATTCTCCTTACATAGAATTAAAAGGGTTCGGTCCTTCTATTGCAGCAAAATGCGAAGACATGTTAGCCAATTCAGAAAGAAATGGCTCTGCTCCAGAGGTTAAACTATCAAAAAAAGTTGTTGATACTTTGGTCTCAGTAGGAGCTTTTACCGACGAAGAGTTGGAATACAAAAAACTGGATGGACTGATGACTTTTAGCCTTAATAAAGATCCTGCTGGAGAGACAAGAACGATCGTTGAAACTCTGCAGGAGCACGGACTTTCTGTTGAAAATCTTTCTGATATAGATTTCAAAATCATAGACAAAAGAATGACAAACTACTTTGGGTGCTTGACTGAAATCAAATTCGGTTACAGAGGAAAACTAGATAGCTATGAAAAGAAAATAGGAGCATCTGGTCTTGCAGACAATCTTGGTGGGGTTTATGGTAATTTTCAAGACAGCACAGATTTTGCAATGATAGTGTTTAGCTCTGAAATATATCTCAAGAAAAAAGACAGAGTTGAGCATTGCTCTGGTGATTTTGCAGTTGCAAAAGTAAATCGTCCTATGAGAACAACAAGCATCCATTGCAACGATATATGGTTTGATGATGAACTAAAAAGGTGCGACATAGGAACAATGGGAATAAAAGCGATAAAAAGAAAAAGATCTGTTATAAATTTAGATATTAACAGTTGCTCCGATTGTTCTCTAAGAGCAGAGTGCAAGAGCCCTGTAGCTCCGTCAAAGGGAATATACAATATTGCTATAATTGGAGAAGCTCCGGGATCAGAGGAAGATGAAAATGGGATTCCTTTTTGCGGAAAATCAGGAAGAGAAGTGTGGAAAGAGCTAGAAAAGCACAAAATGGAAAGAAGCATGTTCCATGTGACAAATGTAGTTAAATGCTTTCCGTCAAAAACAAAAACTCCTACAAAAAGACACATAGGACATTGCTCAAAATGGATAGATGAAGAATTGAAGGAGGTAAAACCTATAATAATGCTTGCTTTTGGCAATACAGCTCTGCGGTATTTTACTGAGAAAGAATCTGGAATAATGGATCTGTCAGGAACCACAGAATGGAGCGAAAAGCACAGAGCTTGGATTTGCTGGTGCATTCATCCTGCATCAGTTCTCTATCACAGAGAAAATTATTCTCTTTTTGAATCTGGCATAAAAAACTTTTGTGAAAAGGTGAAAAATTTAGGATTTTGATTAAAGCAGGGTAAAATAAAATAAGGAGGGAAAAAATGAGTTACAAAGAGGACTTAAAAATAGACAAATTCCGGCTGGATGATATGTGGGAAAACCATCCATCTCTATTTGCAGATATTTACGAAAAAGAGATAGATGCCCAATTTGAACGAGACAAAGCAAAGGAGAAACTTGATCTTATAAGAGCTGAGCTTGATCAGTCAATAAGATCTTCTTGTGCAGGAGCTAATGAAAAAATAACAGAGTCATCAATAGCAAACAGAATAATTCTTGATAAAAATTATCAGGAGGCTAACGGCAAATTCCTTGACTCTGTCAGAATTGCAAAACAGATTGCAGTTGGGAGAGAGGCCTTTGAACATCGCAAGAAAGCTCTTGAAAAACTTACAGACCTGTTCTTATCAAATTACTGGTCAACTCCTTATATCAAAGAGGAAGCTAAAAGAGAGGTTGATTCAACAAATAGCGACATGGCTAGAAAAGCTCTCCAAGAATCTATGAAAAATAAAGGATTGAAAAATGTTGATGCTTGATGGATTAAAATGGGTATTAGCTTTTTTTGTGGCCTTAATTGTCATTTATACTTTAGTAAGAATATTCTCAAAGGCTGTATTTAAAAGCTATTTTGAAACCAAAAAAGAACATTTAACAAAAAAAGGAGATTAAAAATGGACAGAAAAAAGATGCACGAGCAGTTGCTGAAAAGAACAGAGGAATCTTATTCAAGAAAAGATGGAGAAGTTAGCTATAAGTATTTTATTTCTGATAACGAGCTTCCTCTGTGGAAACCGTCTGTAACAAAAACAGATCCACACATTGTCGACATTATTCCGTTTGAGGCGGGAGAGAACTATCCTCTGATCAAAGGACGTAAGAGCGTGAGAAAAGGAGACATCGTTTATCTTGTTGATATCGAGGTTCACCAGAATGTTGGTCCCCTAAAAGAGATGGTTATCTGTCCTGCAAAAAATTATGGCAAGCCTTGTCCCATTTGCGAAGAAATTGGCAGGATGAGACAGGAAGGAGCTGAATGGGAAGAGTATAGAGACATCGACACCAAAAGGAGATGCTGTTATAATGTTCTTGTGACCTCTACCGAAAAGGACAAGGAAAAAGGAGTACAGATTTGGGAAGTGTCTCACCGATTTTCTGAAAAGCAAATTTTGTCAATTGCAAAATCTCCACGTGGTGGTGGGTATGTAGCATTTTCCCATCCAGACAAATCCATCGGAAAATCAATTGCATTTGAAGTCGATGAAGATACTTACAGAACCGTACATGGACACAAATTTGTGGACAGAGATTATGATATCTCCGACGAAATTCTTACAAAAGCTTATCCACTTGACGACCTTCTTATCGTTCATCCCTATGAAAAACTCAAAGAGCTTTTCTTTGGTTCTCAAGAAGAGAAGCCAACAGAAAGTAAAAAAGAGGAGCATAAACCTGCCCCAGAGGCAGCCGTAAATGCTCCTGCTTCTCCAGAAACTGCTACTAGCAGAAGAAAAAGATTTGCAGAAAAAACCGAAAATCCTTGTCCTTATGGGCACAAGTTTGGCGTAGATATTGATAACAAAGAAGAGTGCAAAAAGTGCGACATGGATACTTACACAAAGTGTGCAGAATTGGCAGACAAACTTGAACTTGAAGCAAAAAACAAATAAAGGACAAAAAATGCTTAAACGACGAGAGAATTTGCAGGATTTAGCAGAGGAAATATCTTCGGAGATACTTTCAGAAAACAAAGACACACCAAGAGTAGAATTTTTGTCCTCTGGATTAACTCTGTTAAATCTTGCTCTCTCCGGCAAAGGAGCCGAGGGAGGATGGGCGAGAGGAAGAATAATAAATATTGTCGGAGACGGATCTAGCGGAAAAACTATGTTGGCAATAGAGTTAGCAGCCCAGTGTTTTTTCTATATCAAAAATGTAAACAGCAAAATATTCAAACAGCCAAAAACTGTCAAGATCGTTTACAATAACGTAGAATCTGTCATGGACTTCCCATTAGAAGAAATGTATGGGAAGGAATTTGTGGAAGGAGTAGAGTGGGTAAGAACTCCTACAATAGAAGGATTTGGCAGAGATTATGGCAGGAGAGTGATTGGTTTAAAGCCAGGAGAATTTTTGCTGTATATTGTCGATTCTTATGATTCCTTCACCTCTGAAGCAGGAATGGAAAGATTCGAAGAAGCTGCCAAAAAGGATAAGTCGCAAGACGGAACTTATGGTGTCGAGAAAGCAAAATATGGAAGTGCTAGTTTCTTCAACAACATTTGCGGCATGATGGATGGGAAAGATGCAACTCTTGTTATAATTTCTCAAGTTAGAGAAAACATAGGAGTTACATTTGGTAAAAAATATACAAGATCAGGAGGAAAGGCATTAGATTTTTATACACATCAAGTAGTTTGGCTTGCTGAAATAGAAAAACTTAAAAAGACATTTAAAGGAAAAACAATGTCTTATGGCATAAGAACAAAAGCCAAAGTTGAAAGAAACAAAACTGCAAAACCATTCAGAGAAGCAGATTTGACCATACTTTTTGATTATGGAGTTGATGAAATAGGAACAAATATTACTTGGCTATTTGGTCCTGAGGTGAAAAAAATACTCTGGGAAGACAAAGAATACTCAAGAAACGATTTTATCACCTACATAGAGGAAAATGGTCTGGAAAAGAAATTAGCAGAAAAAGTTGAAGATGAATGGCTTAATATCGAAAAAAACATAACCACTCCAAGAAAAAGGAAGTTTTAACCAGAAGGAAACAGATGGCAATTAACATAATCATCGATTCCAACTATGTCTGCTGGGTTCATAGATTTGCTTTATCTCAAGGATTAACTTATAGAGGAGGAAGAACAGAAATAATATATGGTTTCCTGAGAACCATATTTGATATGGCGGAAAAGTTTGATTCTTCTAGATTTTTATTCTGCTGGGACGCAAGGAACTCTTTGAGAAGAAAAATATATCCACAGTACAAAGCAAACAGAAGACCTGATGACAGACCAGAAGAGGAGAAAAGACAGGACAGATTAGCCTTTCATCAATTTGACCTTGTAAGAGAAGATGTTCTCAAAAGTCTTGGATTCTCCTGTATTTATCAGATAGAAGGATTTGAGTCTGATGATCTGATAGCAAAACTTGTCAAGGAGAATTTGTTCAGCCAGGAAAATGTTGTAATATCAAGCGACAACGATCTTTATCAGTTGCTTGAAGGATGCTGTCTGTATAATATCTCCAAAAGAAGTTTGACCACAAAAGACGAATTCTTAAGGAACTATGGTCTGTCTCCGGATAAATGGTCAGAAATAAAAAGTATTTCTGGATGTGGAACGGATAATGTGGCTGGGGTTGTAGGCATAGGAGAAAAAACAGCTGCAAAATATGTTCTAGGCAGTCTAAAAGACGGAAAAACAAAACAGAAGATAGAAACGGAAGAGGCTAAAAAAATAATAGAAAGAAACAGAGAACTTGTTCATTTACCTTTTGCTAGCACCCCAAATCTTGACACTTCTCAAAAAGACAGCTTCAGCTTACAAAAATTTACAGAAACATTCTGTCGTTATGGATTCTCCTCTTTTCTGAAGGAGGACAAACTTAAAATTATCTCAAAAAGATTTTTAGGAAAATGATGAAAAATAAAGACTGTAAAATACTAGAGAATTTGATAAATGAAATAGAACGATGCAAAGACAAAGAGGAAAAATCTTCTCTTCGCAATCATTTATTTGTCCTTATGCAGAAGGACATCGATACCTGGATAAGATCTATGCTGAAGAAAAAAGGGCTGTTTGCAGCAGAAGAAGAAATTCTTTCCTTGAGTTGGGACTGCTTTGAATTTTCTCTAAACAGCTATGACCCGAAGAAAAAAATACCTCCGATAAATCACTTTTTTGCATACACAAAATTTTACATAATGGCTGCTAATAGCAAAAAAATTGCAGAAAAGAATAAATTTGATTTTGTTAAATCAAAGGACTTCATAGATTTTGAAATAGCAGAGGAGGAAGACGCTCTTAACTCTCTAGAAGAGCTTAAAAAGTTTAGGGAGTTGCTAAGCGACGATCTTTCTGTTATATTTGATGATGCTTTGATGAGTATGAGAGCTGCTACAAAAGACAGACAAAGAAGATTAGAAAAAACTCCTCTGAATTATAGCAGATATCACAACAGCAAAAAAATATTCAAAATAGTAATAGACTTTCTTCTTAGAAGATAAATTTGCTGATTTGATTAAAGCAGGGTAAAATAAAATAAAGAGGGAAGGAAAAGATGCTAAAGTCAATATCAATTACAAATTTCCAAAGCCACAGAAATACTCGTATAAATTTTTCTGATGGCTTGAATATTATCAGCGGATCAAGCGATTCAGGAAAATCGTCTATTGTGAGAGCTCTCCGCTGGGTAACTGAAAATAGACCAGCAGGAGACTCTGTAAGGAGTTGGGACTGCAAGAAAAATGATGAGATATCTGTTGGTTTAGAATTTACAGAAGGACTCGTCTGCAAGAAAAAAATTGAAGGCAGAACAAAATATTCAATAGATTCAAACAAAGGATCATTTGATTTTGAAGCTGTTAGATCTGACGTTCCCGCAGAAATTACAGAGTTCCTAGACCTATCAGAGTTTAATCTGCAGACTCAACACGATCCTTATTTTCTGCTAAATGATTCTCCTGGAGAAGTGGCAAAAAAACTAAACTACTTGGTTGGGTTAGATGTTATCGACACAATATTCAAAAACCTAAACTCAAAAATATTGTTTACAAAAAGAAAAATAGAATCAACAAGTTCAGATGCAGCAGACATTAGTAAAAAAATAGAAGAGCTTTCTTGGATTGATGATGCTGACAGAAAACTGACAGATATTGAAAATGAGGACGAAAAAATAAAAAATGACAGAAAAAAATTAGAGGAGATAAAAGAACTGATAAACAGATATAGTCTTATCCAAAAAGATCTTGATGCAATACAGCCCCTAATTAGTCTAGAAGGCATAATTGCACCTATCAGCAAGGAGCTAAAAGATCTTCTCATAGACAGGAAAAAATACTCCGAAATCTGTTTGATTGTGCAAAACACAGAAAAAATAGGCTCAGAAATCATAGAAAAAGACAAGCTGTTAAAAGCAGAAAATAATTGCAGTCTATTGAGAAAAGAAATATCGGAGTATATTTCTTGTCAGCAAAAAATTACAGAGATTAGCAGAATTATAAATCTTGCATCCGCATTAAAACAAGACATGAATTTAGAGCAATCTAATGCCAAAAAGAATAAAGAAGAATTAAGCAAAATCTTCACAGAGAATAAAATTTGTCCAATGTGCAAATCTAAAATAACAGAGGAGAAAATAAGGGAGATAATAAAGTGAAGATTCTGATTACTGGAGATTTACATCTTACAAACAGACGCCCTGAAAACAGAATAGATGATTACGAAAATACAGTTTTGAACAAGTTTTCTTCTATTCTGGATGCAGCAGAAAAGGAGAACTGTAATTGCATTTTACAGCCTGGAGATTTTTCAGACAGCCCTAATCTGTCTTACGACTTTTTTGTAAAAGTGCTGTCTCCTCTAAAAAAAATCAGTTGTCCTGTATTTACTTGCTGGGGACAGCATGATATGCGATATCGCACAAAAGAAAACACCTTCATGTCGGCAATAATAGAGGCTTGTCCTTTTGTTAGAATACCCGGAAACTCCGAGCATTTAAGTTTCTTAGAAGCTGACATTTACAGTTCCTCTTTTGGGGAGGAGATTCCAACAATATCAGACCCTAGCAAATTCAGCATACTTATTACTCACAGGATGATAATAGACCAAAAACTTTGGGAAGGACAGACTGATTTTCAATATGCAAATTCTTTCCTAAGAACGAATAAATTTGATCTTATAGTATCAGGAGACAACCATAAAACTTTTTACTATAAAATTGGAGACAGACATTTATTCAATTTAGGCTCTATGCTCAGATCTACTGTTGGACAAATCGATCACAAACCTGTTTATGTAATTTTTGACACAGACACAAAACAGTTTTCCTGGGTTCCTATACAGATAGAGGATTCGAAAAAAGTATTTAGTATAGAAAAAATTGAAAGAGACAGAGAAGTGAACAGAGAGTTAGCAAATTTTATATCCTCTCTCTCAGAGCAGAAAGAGATAGGCCTTTCCTTTATGGATAATTTGAATGAGTATATAAAAAACAACTCAATAAGCCAAGAAGTGATGGATGTGATAAAGGAGTGTGCAAATGGATAAAATAACAAAAAGGATAGAAGCTCTTCAGGAAAAAATTGCAGACGGAAAGGAAAAACAGGCCAATCTTCAAGGTCGTATGGAAGAGGCGGAAAGTCGCTTAAAAGAAGTCTATGGACTGTCTTTAGATTCTGCAAAAACATGGCTAAAGCAAGAAGAAGAGCGTATAAAAACTGTAGAGGAGGATATCCGAAAAAAATTTAAGGCTCTTGAGGAGTTATACCCGTGGTAAATTTTAGGGACAGAATCAGCCAAAAGAAGGGACAAATGAATTTGCTCTTACAGCAGAGAGAGGACAAGAAAAAAGAAGAGCTGCTACTCAGAGCAGAGTATGAAAATTCTACAAAGGCAAGAGAAATAGTTCAGATCGTTTCTGCTAAGACTCAGCAGAAACTTGAATACCAAATTAGCAATCTTGTGTCCTCAGCTTTGTCTTCTGTCTTTGCAGACCCATATGCATTCACTCTTAGATTTGTGCAGAGAAGGAATAAAACAGAAGCCGACCTAATCTTCACAAAATCAAATAACGAAACAGACGATTTGATAAACACCGCTGGTGGTGGTGCAGTTGATATAGCCAGTTTCGCTCTCAGAATTGCTTTGTGGTCTATAAAAAGATCAAGACCTATCATGATAATAGACGAGGCTTTTAGATTCTTAAGTCTTGATTTACAGGAAAAAGCTTCTGATATGATAAAGGAAATTTCTTCAAAATTAGGAATACAGATAATAATGGTTAGCCATTTGCCAGGAATGATACAATGCGCAGACAGAGTCGTTGAAATAAAATATGAAAATGGAGAGTCTTATGCTAGAGAAAAATAGCAAATCAAAAGCAGGATCTGGTAAATCGAAAGGAAGTGGATTTGAAAGAGAAGTTGCCTCCAAACTTTCTCTTTGGTTTTCAGAAGGAGAAAGAGATGACATATTTTACAGAAGTCATAGCTCTGGCGGCAGATTCACTATGCGGGCAAAAGCTAAAAAGGACACAGCATATCAGTCAGGAGACATTACCTGTTCAGATCCTTGCGGTAAGACTCTGATGGATAAATGGTCTATAGAGTGCAAAACTGGTTACGGTAAATGGGATGTTCTTGATCTAATTGATTCTAATCAGAAAGTTACGCAATTAGAACAGTTTTTCAAGCAATGTAGCAACGATGCAGAAGAATGCGGAAAAGAGCCTCTGCTGATATTCAGAAGACCACAGAGAAAAATTTGCATTTGCATTCGTAGGAATTATTTTCTCCATTTAGTAGGATTTTTTGGCCTTTCAGAAACCAGATTGATAAATCTGTCCCCAGAAAGTCTTGTTATTATGCGTCTTTCTGATTTTTTGTCATGGATTAGCGCAGACAGTTTTAAGTAAAAATTTTTAAAAAAAAGACTTTACTTTTTCAAAAAAAAGAGGTATAATAAAAAAACAAAAAGGAGGTTATTAAGACATGAGATTGCTTTACGATGATGGTTTAAAAAATATGATAGCTCCTTCTCTAGAAGAAATCGCAGAAAAAGAATTAAAAAACGCACCACCCAATATTCAAAAATTGTTGCTGGAAATAAGAAAAATCAACAAACGCAATAAGGAATTTTACAAGGAGAAAAAATAATGGAAGACAAAGTTATAGTGGCAAAGTTGGTAAATGAAGAAATTATTGTTGGTGAACATGATGGTTCTGTAAATGAAGTTACTTCAATAATTCTGAATCCCGTTCGTTATCAGGTTCGAGACAATCAAGTATTTCTTGCTCCATTTTTTGGCAATCCTGAAGCGATTGTAATTCTTAAAGAGAGATTTCTTTATATGTATGAAGTTACAGATACCAATCTCATTAAAAAATACAGAGACTTGGTAAATAAATCTGCTATCAAACTGGTAGATAGTGGAATCGTTCTTGCATCGTAAGAGGTGTTTATGAAACTAAAAGAAGCTTTTTATTGTCCGGAATGTCAAGAAGTTTTTAATTATGCAGAGTATCAAACTGTCTGCCCAAGTTGCACTAACCGTTACGCTTTCTCTCTGCAACGTATTTGGTTTTCACAACCGAAGGAGGTACAGAATGAAAATATTAAAATCAACCGTGTTTATGTTACTCCTGCTCGCTATGATGTTTATCGTGCAGGAGCAGCAGAGATTGATTGTCCCCGTTTCCCTTCAGAATTACAATCTAACCCTAAAGAAGCTACAGACGCTGGGAATAGACTCAAAAGAAATCGCTCGATCTATCGACTTGGCATCACAGCAATCCGGAATTTCGCAAAGCTTCTTAATTGCATTGATGTACACAGAAAGCACCGGCAATCCAAAAGCAGTATCAAGCCTAAATTACAACGGTTTAATGCAGATACCTTGGCCAGTATATTACGCCGACGCTAATATGCTAATTGGTGCGCATATATTCAATGAGAAAATGAGAATTGCAAATAGGAATGTGGAGAAGGCGATTCTCCTATATAAAGGGTATCCAAT
>Ga0255341_1003440_pt1 | contig 17802 bp, 15 predicted proteins | sample wastewater_treat_8_FD_192418 | JGI IMG/M metagenome (GOLD analysis project Ga0255341, IMG submission 192418) | Wastewater microbial communities from Lulu Island WWTP, Vancouver, Canada - plant12 | ecosystem: Engineered > WWTP > Wastewater > Unclassified | place: Canada: Vancouver, British...
GGGGGGTGGACGTGTTTGTGCTGCAGTCTACCTGCCCGCCGGTGAATGAGAATCTTGTGGAGCTCCTGGTCATGATCGATGCTCTGAAACGAGCCTCGGCGCGCCGGGTGACGGCCGTGACTCCCTATTACGGTTATGGCCGACAGGATGAAAAGGAAAAGCCCCGGGTGCCCATTGCCGCCAAAATGGTGGCCGACTTGGTGACCGCCGCCGGGGCCAACCGTCTTTTGGCCATCGATCTCCACGCGGACCAGATCGGCGGCTTCTTCAAGATTCCCGTGGATCACATTCCGGGGACCAAAATTTTCTGGCAGGAGGTCAAGCGGAACCTGCGGGGCGATGAGGTAGTGATGGCTCCTGACGCGGCAGGGGTCGGCAGAGCCAGGGAGTTTGCGCGTTGTCTGGAAGTGGACTTGGCTATTGTGGATCATCGGAGTACCACCGACCTGCCCTATTCGCGCATTGTTGGTGAGGTGAAGGGGCGGCGGGTGATCATCCTGGATGATATGGTGGACACTGGCCGCACGCTGGTGCGGGCCGCTGAAGGAGCGACGGCGGCGGGAGCCGCCATTGTTGATGCCTGCTGTGTGCACGGCATTTTTTCGGGTCTCGCCGTTGAGCGACTGGAGTCCTCCCCCCTGAGGACCGTAACCGTCACCGATACTGTGCCGCTCTCCGAGGCAGCCGTCCGCTCTGGCAAGATTCGGACCCTGAGCATCGCACCTATACTCGCGAAGGTCATCAAGAATATACATGACGAGGAATCGGTCAGTGCGCTTTTCGCACCGGAATGACCGCCTCGACCCCCATAAGGAGATGAATTGCCATGGATGTTGATTTGCAGGTTGAGCTAAGAACGAAGATTGGAAGGGGGCCGGCACGGCGTTTGCGGCAGACGGAAACGATCCCGGCGATTCTCTATGGCCCCAAGACCGACCCCCTACCGCTGGCAGTGCCGGCTTTGTCGCTGCTGAAACTTCTCCGCGATATGGGTGAGGAAAGCAAGCTGATCCGCCTGATCATTGGCCAGGGTGAGAACCGGCAGATGAGACAGGCACTCATTCGGGAAGTCCAGACTCATCCGGTCCGCCGCCGGTTTCTCCATGTGGATTTCTATGAAGTCCCGCTGGATCAGCCGATCCTGGTGGAAGTCCCGGTAGAACTGGATGGGGAGTCAATCGGCGAGAAAAAGGGCGGGACCCTCAACCTCATCCGGCGTACCCTTTCAGTGCGATGCCTGCCGGGGGAGATCCCGGAAAGAGTCCACATCGATGTCAGCGAGTTGGATCTTGGATCATCGGTGCACGTTGGGGACCTGATCAATCGCGTCCCCTTCGAGTTGATGGATGATAAGACCACGGCAGTAGTCGCCATCGCGGTCCCCGAAGAGATGACCAAGGCGGCGGAACCGTCGGAAGAGGAATAGGCACCGGGTTTTCCCTTGAACTCATCGGCCGCTGCCGCTGATTCCCAGACCCTCAATCCGTCATCTTCCAGGCTCCAGTTTGGAAATGAGAGTTCCCTTGCGGCCTCCATCGAGGGTGATCCCGCTGTCGGCTGCTTCCAATTGGGAGGCGTTGTTTTGAGGGCGGCAGAAGCGCTCGTTGCTTCAGCGGCAGGGAGGTGGGGGAGTGGGCAATGCCGCTGCAACAGGGCTTTCGCACACAACAGATTCCCGCCTTGAGAGAGGAAGGAGGGTTTCTGGTGTGCCAGCAATCCGTTACGCCTCGGTGGTTGCCTTGAGGCAGGAATCAGACCGCTTCACGCAGACGTCTCATTCGGGATAGCAGGCCGGCAAGGGGAATTGGTGGAGGAAATTGTTGCAGTTGTCGGTCTGGGAAATCCCAGCAGAAACTACGCGGCTACCCGGCACAACGTCGGCTTTCGAGTTCTCGATCGGTTGGTGCAATCTTTTGCGGCAACTCTGGAGGAGCGTAAATTCCCTGGTCGATGGGGTGTTTCCACCATCACCGGCAGAAAGGTGTTTTTCCTCCAACCTCTAACCTATATGAACCGCAGCGGTGAGGCTGTTGGCCAGATGCTGCGCTATTTTAAGATTCCCCCCTCTCAGCTGATCGTGATTCATGACGACCTTGACCTTCCCGTCGGGCGGCTTCGGTTGGCGGTGAAAGGAGGCGCTGGCGGTCACCGGGGTATTGCCTCCATCATCGAACACCTGGAAGACCAGAATTTTGCCAGGTTGAAGGTCGGTATTGGTCGGCCTCTCCATGGTGAGCCCGTAGAAGCCTACGTGCTTCAGCTCCCTTACCCGGACCAGGTACGGGTGTTGGCCGAGGCCGAAGCGCGCGGCGCGGAGGCAATCCGGACCGTCCTGGCGGAGGGCATGGTGCAAGCCATGAACCATTTCAACCGAAATGATGCCTCTCCTGGGGCGTCCCCCTGATTCCTGCCGCTTTCGCTCTCTCACCAGTTGGCGATCCGCCTCTTCTGCCGCCCGCTGCCGGGCGTGCCCGGCAAGACAGGTATGCACCATTGCCGGCACTCCATCAAGCCAATAGCCCTCCTGGTCTCGTCCAAGAATGCCAAAGCTGAAATGTCGCCGTGCTTACCGGGGACCATGCGTGGGAACTCCTGGTGCAGAGCCGAGGTAACACCTCAGAGGCGGCCAGGACTTCCGGTTGGTCGCGGGTAGTCCTGAAGAAGATTCTGACCCGCATGGGCGAGAATGCCGCAGACTTCCGATAGTCCCCATCGTATTGCGGGTCAAAGCGATATTTCAAGAAAGGCTTTCCGGGAGGTTGGGGGACAGTCTTCCAGCCGGACGGTGGTCTCTGGGGGGGGTCCTTTGGAACCGGGCCAGCTTCAAGGTCGTCGCAACGGTCACGCAAGGAAGAGGACAGAGGGTATTTTTTTCACTCTTTAAATGAGTTGTGATTGCTGGTACAATACCGTACCTTGATTCTAGGCTTGAACAATCCCTTGAGAAATCCGGGGGTCTGGAGGAAATAATGTTTAAAATCGGTGACTTGGTAGTATATCCCGCCCATGGGGTTGGCAAGATCGAGTCTATCGAAACGAGGAATATCGCGGGCAAAAAGCAGGAATATTACATTATGCGCATTCTCGATAACGGTATGAAGATCATGATCCCCATCCCCAACGCGACCTCCGTGGGTTTGCGGGAACTTATCGATTTTGGTGATATCCCGAAAGTATACGAGATCTTGAAAACGCGCGAAATCTCCATCAATGGCGGTACCTGGAACCGGCGATACCGGGGATACATGGAGAAGATCAAAACGGGTTCCATCTACGAACTGGCTGAAGTATTGCGGGACCTGACCGTTCTCAAGGGGGACAAGGAGCTGTCATTTGGTGAGCGGAAGATGCTCGACACTGCCAGGGGACTCTTGTTGAAGGAGCTTTCCATCGTTCGGGAAGTGAGTGAAAATGTGCTGGAAGAAGAGATTCGCGACATCCTTAAATAGTCATCCCGGCCATTTCAGAGAAAGGCATTGTTAGCACACTTTGAGCGAGTCTTTGAAGATCGAGGTTCAGCCTGTTGGGAAAAGGGGAGGGATAGCGGCCTCTCTTCGCTCGGCAGGTTCTCGCCCCAGCATCATTCCTGCCGCGGTGCGGGTTAGTATATATTGTCTTTTTACCACACCCTGTTTTACATGGAGGTCTCGGACGGCGCAGTGATCGTAGCCGGCGAGAACCGGAATCGTGGGTTCAGAAGACCAGTGACCGCTGGTGGCGAATGGTTTGGTGCAAGCACCGAGGAAGCGTGGCGGCGCTTCCAGGAATCACGCTTGGCCTCCGGCAGAGCGCAGTTTATCAAGGGAAGGAGGTGATAGAATTGGTATGGGCCAAGCTCATTTTGAAAGTCCTGTTGTTTGTTGTGTGTAGTGTTGGGGGTTATTTCATTGCAATGCAAATGGCGAGCCTCTCGGAGTTCCGATGGGCTCCCTGGGCCGGCGCCCTGGTGGGGATTGTATTTGCCGCCCTGGCCCTGGCGGTGGAAAACGTGATCAGGCATATGCCGCTCAAGGCCCTGTTCGGCGGTACCCTGGGCCTGGTTATTGGGCTTTCGGTTGCCAGACTCCTTGGGTTTGGTTTCATCGGTCTTGAGAATCATATCATCCGTGTCACGGTCTACGTTGTTCTGTCATGCATTCTTGGGTACATTGGAATGGTTTTGGGGAGCATCAAGATTGAAGAAATACGCCTGCCCAACTGGTCCTGGCTGGCACGGGGCGGGGCATCGCGAGGCGAGCAACCGGCGAAAATCCTCGATACCAGTGTTATCATTGACGGCCGGGTTGTGGATATTGTGGAAACCGGTTTCCTGGGAGGGGTTCTGGTTATTCCTGAATTCGTACTCCAGGAGCTGCAGCATATCGCTGACAGCCCGGACCCCACCCGCAAGGTTCGCGGGCGACGTGGCCTGGATATCATCAAGCGGCTGCAGCAGGAGAAGCTGGTTGAAATCCGCATTGACCGACAGGATTTCGACAATCTGACGGACGTGGATGCCAAACTGGTGGCGCTGGCTTTGAAGCTGAACGCCAAAATCGTCACCAACGATTACAACCTGGCGAAGGTTTCAGAAGTGCAAGGCATTCGGGTACTCAATATCAATCAGCTTGCCAACGCTCTGAAACCCGTCGTGCTGCCGGGCGAAGTATTGCGTCTGCAAATCCTGAAGGAAGGCAAAGAGCAGGGGCAGGGCATTGCCTATCTTGAGGATGGCACCATGGTGGTGGTCGAGAATGCCAGTCGATTTCTGGGCAAGGAAGTTGAAGTTGCCGTCACAAGCATTCTGCAGACCACCGCTGGTCGACTGATATTCACCATCATAAAAGACCTCGAACACGCTCGACACCATCACTGATCGATGATCTTCCGATTATCTCCCCCCAGGATCATGGGGGGAGATCAACCTGTTGCCTGTCAGGGTGCCTGTGGCCTGCAGCTGCTATTTCACAGTTGATTCTGCTGATGCCAGGCAGCGGCTCGATGTTTTTCTCAGCCGCCGGGTGGGCGATGTGTCCCGGAGCGCCCTGCAAGGTTCGATTCGCGCCGGTGAGGTTCTTGTCAATGGCCACACCGTCAAACCCAGTTATGAAATCCGTATCGGTGACCGGATTACGGTTCATCTGCGGTCGCCTCAAACCCAGGATCACCTGGTGGCCCAGGCGATGCCTCTCGAGATCCTCTTTGAAGATGATGACTTCCTGGTTGTGAACAAGGCGCCAGGCATTGTGGTGCACCCAGGCGCCGGTCACTTCGAAGGAACTCTGGTGCACGGCCTGCTGGCGCACTGTCCGGAGCTGGCCACTCAAGGCGCTCCCCTCCGACCGGGAATTGTCCATCGACTGGATAAGAATACGTCGGGCGCACTGGTGGTGGCGAAGAGCGGCGCTGCCTACCTGCACCTCGTCCGCCAATTCAAAGAACGGATGGTGGAAAAGCAATATCTGGCTATGGTCTATGGCAGCTTTTCGGAGGAGCGAGGGGAACTCACCACCACCCTCGGCCGTCATCCGCTGGACCGCAAGAAAATTGCGGTGTTACAGGGCCGGGGACGCCCTGCGGTGACTCACTGGCAGGTGGAAAAAGCGTGGGCCGGGGTGTCGCTGGTGCGGGTGACCATTGAAACCGGTCGCACCCACCAGATTCGCGTGCATCTGAGCTATCTCCAGCACCCGGTGGTGGGGGATGGTACTTACGGGGGCGGGAAGGGCAGGGCACGATCGTTGAAAGACCAGGGTTTGCAGGAGATCCTGGGACAGGTCGACCGGCAGCTGCTCCATGCCCGGCTCCTTGCCTTCCATCACCCCAGGACGAACGAGCCCCTGGTTTTCAAGGCTCCCCTGGCGGATGATTTTGCCAAGGTCCTGCATCAGCTGGAAGAGTTTTCCCGGCCTCGGTGAAGCGCTGACCGGCCGACCCGCAAGGCTGCCTCAGCGCCTGTCATTTCTCGATCCTGGCTTTCAAATTGCGGAGTTTTTCGACGAATTCCCGGGTCACATCGCTTTCCCGCTTGTCGATCAGATATGGGGTGATAGCGATGATCAATTCGGTTTTCTGCATTTTCCTGCTTTTGGTGGAAGTGAAGAGAGGCCCGATGATGGGCACGTTCTTCAGGTACGGGACGCCCCCGTGGGTGCTGTCCTGCTGAGTCTGGATGATACCACCGAGCACTACGGTGGAACCGCTTTGAGCGAGCACCGAAGTGGTCACATTGCGTTCATCGAAGGATGGGGCGTTGGTGTCGGGGGCAATGTCGGTGCGGGTCGGACCGATCCTGCGAATGGTCTGCTCAACATCGAGGCTCACCAGGCCGCCCGCGTTGATATGGGGAATCAGGTTCAAAATGATCCCGGTCTCTTCGTAGCTGATGGTCGAGAGAACGCCCGAGCCGGTGGTGGAACCCGTGTAAGATCCGGTTGGAACGGGTTCCCGACCGCCTACCATAATGGACGCCGCCTTGTTGTCGACTGCCAGCAGGGTCGGAGTGGAGAGCACATTGACGTCGGTGTAGCTGGAAAGGAGTTTCAGCAATACCCCGATCTTCTGATCCTGGCTCACCCAGGCCTGGGCAAAACCGGGGGTCAGGCTGGGGATGATGGCGTTACCGGGTTTGAAGCCTGAATCGGCGGTTGTCCCGGAAGTAAACAAACCCGACGTGGTTCCGTACTTGGGGCCAATCGTCAACCCGATATTCTGAAAGAAGTATTCGAGGCCGTACTCGAGCGCATCGGTCAGAGTGACCTCGGCGATGGTGACCTCGATGAGCACCGCTCGCGGCAGGATATCGAGCGTTTCGATGGTCTTCTTGATCTTGGCGTAATCCGCGGCGTTGGCGCGAATAACCAGTGCATTGTTGACCTCGTCCGGGATGATCACAACCTCGCCGGTGAGCGATCGCGGGCGGTCTCTGAGGCCGGCGCCGGCTGCCCCCGTCCCCAGCAGCCCCCCAGCCAGCCCGCTCCGCTGGGCGGTGCTCGATCCGAAGGAAGCCAGCCCACCCGCCTGACTTCCCGAGGTGCCGGATGATCCAAAGCTGCGGCCAAAGCCGCTTGACCCGCCGCTTAGGGAACCGGTGCTGCCGGATGAGCTCAGACCGGAGGAACTCAGGCCCGATGAGGTCGACCGCGAAGAACCAAAACCCGTGCGGCCGGTCGTTCCGGCAATTCCTCCCCGGGTGGACTGGACAACTCTCTGCCCCATGGTTCCGCTGGTGGGGGCTGCGAGCCCATAGGCCTGTGTGAGGACATTGGCGATATCGAAAGCCAGGCTGTTCTGGGCGAAGTAGACATAGATCTGCTCACCGGTTTCTTTGCCCTGGACGTCGAGGGCGGTGAGCCAGGATTTGGCGTTGCGCAGCACCACCGGGTCCTGAGCCAGGATCAGAACCCCGCCAAAGTTCGGCAGCGGCACAAAAGCAAGATTGTTCTTGAGAGAGCTTTCCTTAAATACCGCCAGTTTGCTCACCAGCGCTTCCATTCCCTGGGCGGCGTCTTGGGGGGTAACGGACTGGACGGGAACAATCTCCATGCTCAGTTCCCGGAAGACATCGATGTCGAGTGCTTTCAGAACACCCAGAATGCTCTGGGCATTGTCGGTGTTTTCCACAAAAATCACGCTGTTGGTCAGGGCATCGGTTGCTGAAGGGCGGCCGGGTGAGAGAAACGATTTGATGATGTTGGTCGCCTTGGTGGCATCCATATAGTGAAGCCGATAGACAATGATCACCGGCCTGGCCCCGCCCCGTTCGTCGTGCAGGGTGGCTGCGTCGGCGAGGGGCAGGCTGCTGCTGGAGCTTCTCTGTACGGGCTGGACATAATAGATGCCATTACGGGGAACAATGGCGATATTGTTGGCCTCATAAATCCTCGTGACCATCTGGAACAGCTCATCCTTGGAATAGTCCCCCTCGAGATAGACGCTGATTCTTCCCTGGAGGGTGGGATCGGCAACGTAGTTCAATTTCAGATAGTCCCCGAAAATCTGGTTGGTGACCTCAGCCACATCCGCTTTCTCAAAATTGAGTACCACCTTCTGGCGTTCTTTGTCCGACGAAACCATCCCGGTCAGCTTGCCGCGAGTGGGAGCGCCGAGCAAGCCGTAGGCATTGGCTCCCTTCTGTCCCGGAATACTCTTACCGGCGGCGATCGTTCTGTCAGTCTCACCACCGGCTTCCGAACCGGGAGTGAGATCGACGGACCGTTCTATTGCGGTCGTCTGTTCGGAGGGAAGAGGGGGTTTCGGGGGAGGAGGAAACCCGCTCTCGCGTCGTCCCCGGTCGGGTGCGGTTGCGCAGGCCGAAACCAGAAGCGTCAGCAACAGAAACAGAATCACCCCGCGCATCTTCATGCAGCAGTCCTTTCCGGTAATGGATTGATGAACTTGCCCACCGGGAGCAAGAAATGATTTAGCACAAATGACCACCACTGACTCCTCATGCCACCCTTTATGATTTTTCTCCCTTCTCCATCAGCGCTGCGAGGATAACATTGATCACCAGATCAGGCCCAGTTCGGCGTTGCACTTTCTGGATGTTGATCTCCTGGATCAGGATCGCTGTCTCAAAGTTTCTGAGACGTTCCAGGAAATAATAAAGGCCTTCAATGGTGGTCATGAAATTGAACCGCAGGTGCACCTCCTGGTAAAGACCGTACTCTTTGCTGGCGAGCACCTGGTAAGTCTTGATGTCAATCTTCTTCTCTTCCCCCTTGGGCGAAAACAGCTCCCCCAGAGACGCCGCCAGCTGATAGGGATCATTTCCCCGAAAAAGGCGTGTCTGCATCGTCTTCAATTCGGTTTCCTGTTTTATCAGATTGTCTTTGATGCTCTGAGCCTGGTTGAGTTTTTCCTGATACTTCACTACCAGATCGTTCTGCTGGTCGACTTTGGTGGCCAGTTGCTCATTCTCGAGGCTGAGGGGGGCGATCCACAGCAGGTGGCTGCTCACCAGCAGCAGCAGGGTCGCAAGGCCCATGAGGATAGCGCTGCGCTGCCGCTTGAAATCATGCCAGGAAAACCTGGGTAAGTTCATGCTTCGTCCTGCCTCGGGATGATCATTCAGCCACCTCTTCCTCCCCCCCCTCCTCCTCTTCGACGGGGCTGTCCTCGTCTGGCGCCTCGCTATCGTCGCCGGTCGGCGCCGGCCGTCCCTCTTTCATAAGCTGGGGGGGCGCCGCTTCCAGGTCGCCAAACCCCTGTTCAACAGCTTCTTCTTGCTTATAGAGGTCCATGCCGTCAATGGTCTTTTTCAATTTTTCCGCATCCAGCTGGTATTGGACATTGAAGCGTTCACTATCTGCGGTGGGGCTGCGGGTAACGGGAGAAGCGAAACGCACGTCGCCGAAACCTTCAATCTTGGAAAGTTCGGACAGGAACTTGATCGCTGACTTGCTCTCACCCCGCAGGACGATCTGCCCTTTTCTGATGGAGAAGTAGTTGAGCCAGGTGTCCTCCGGCGTGACCTGCGAGAGTACACTCAAGACCTCGTACAGGGGATAGCCCTCGCGGTTGAATTCCGACAGGGTCTTTTGATCTTCCTGAAACTTGGCAATGCGCGACTGCAATTGTTCGATGGGCTTCCACTGGGTTTCGAGCTGGCCGAGTTGCTTCCTGAGGCGGCGGCTTTCTTCGGCATGCTGGTGATGGGTGGCAATCTGGAAGACGGCAAAAACCGAGTACAGCAGTACTGCTACGAGCAGCGGCCAGACGATGCGCGGGATCTGCCAGGGTTTGAGGATCAGCGGCAGGTCGAAGGTTGGCACCTGATCCTGGCTGATGAGAAATTTGACCCAGGGGGAGACAAGGGTGTTGTCAAGGGGCTTGAGTTCGAACCGGACAGCATCGCCGCAGAGAGCTTGATAGGCTGTGAGATCGCAGGTTTCGCCCTCGGCACAGAGGAGATGAATAGGTATTGAAGCCTCAGCCGTTTCGGTTCCGACGGCCGCTTCCGCCCCCTGGAGATGCTCCAGAAACAGCTTCAGGTCATCAGGGTGCTTGCCGAGCAGGGTCGATTCAAGCAGTTGACCACGGTAATAGCGGTGGATCTCGAGGTGCGAGGCGTCGAGCAAGCGCGCGTATACAGTCAATGCCCGGTCGTCTCCGGGTTGACTGGAGGGAGCCACAAAAGCCCGGTACATCAGAGCGGATGGAATGATGCGAAAATTCTGAAAGCTTGCACCTCCAAGCACCTGCTCGAATTTCTCGAAGACCTCACGCTGCAGGGTGAATATGGGGACCGACAGGTGGTGATTGAGCGCCAGGGGGGGGCCGGAGAAATGCAGCGTTCGGTCATGTTCCTGGAAGATGTTCTCCTGCCAGTCATAGTTGAGCGCCTCCTGCAGCTGGTCCTGAAGTCCTGCAGGGTAGTGTTCGCGATGAAAGGTGTAAAAGGTGAGCGGCAGAACCACGACGAGGGCGGTAGCCTTCCAACTGCGCGGCCTCAGGTTGAGGCGTTGCAGGGCGTCAAAGACTGACTCTCCCTGAGGAATCTCAACATGTTCGACAGCATCGATTTGCCAGGAACGCCACTGCCGGTGGGCGCGCAGGATCTCCACTCGCTGCGGCTCGACATAGACTGCCAGAAGCTGCCTGGGACGATGCTCAGTTGATAGTCTCAGCAATCAGTCATCCTTCTCGATCTTCATCAACCGCTACAGGATCTTCCGATGAAGCACCTCATAGCCCTGTTTGGACCCAGGCGAAAAGCGCACAATCAGACAGATGGACACCGCAGGGGGGCCGAAAAAAGCCCTGCCCGTGGCATAGATGCGATAGATCCCTCCATTCTCCCAGGTGATAACCTTTCCCGCGAGTTCCTCTTCGAGATCCGTCTGGGGCAAGGTGGTATTCCTACCATAAACAGTCAGCATCTGGAACAGAGAACTTTGAGCGGGAAGGACTGGCGCGGCGCTGGTGCGGGGGGAAGACCCGTCACCGCTCCGGGATTCCTGCAGATAGCCGTAGAGGAGCCCCTCGGTGACTCCGGGTACAAGGAGCAGTTGATCAAGACTCAGCAGCGGTCCGTTGAACGGTTCCATGGACATTCCCTGACGCTGATAGCCGCGACTCTCCAGGCCGTGCAGGCGGACCTGATCGTCGGCATCAATGAAATCGGCAATGACGTCTGCCATTCTCTCTGCCGCCGGCTCTTCCATCCCTGCTGCCAGGAGGACGAGGGCCAGCTGATCGGGAGTTGCCAGATTGACATTCACCTTGCGGGATTCGGCCTCGATGCTCACCAGAGCTTCCCCGGTCTGGTACTCCACTAGATGCGGCGTTCCGTCCGGCTGCCAGGTCAAATCGGGCCCCTTTTCGAAACCGGTGGGCAAAGGTTGTCCCATGCGGGCCAAGGCTTCGTAACAGCCCCCAACCGCCAGGTAGTAGGCCTGAGAGCGGCGAAACAGGTGGACCTGCTCCTCCCCCTCCATGCGCGCCATCACCCCGATCTGAAGGGTGAACCACATCACCAGGGCACAAATCCAGAGAACGGCAACAAGAACCACGCCCTTTTCATGGTCGCGCCCACCCGGGTGGCGGTCGGTTCGGCATGTTCCCGTCATCTCCCGGTCCCTTTCGCTATGTGCCTGCGGGTCAGCATCACTCTTCCATCTCTTTGAGCCGGGAGGAGTGCGGCAGATTGGCTGCCCGTCCGGATATCTGCTGGCGGAGCTTGGCAAACGGCGAATTGCGGAACATCAGGGTAGTAAACATTTCCGAGCTGCCTTTGGCGCTGCAGGTGACCTTGACCGCAGCGGGGAGATCACCCCCTTCATCCGCGGACAGCTCCATCGTTTCTCTCTCCTTCCCCAGATAGGTGAGGCTGAAGTCCACCACTTCCGTGACGTAGAAATGAGGCCAGGAGCGGGCGGTGCCCGGAGTCATGTGCAAGAACCGGGTGAGCACCTCGGGATGATAGGGATCGACGGGCAGTTCCGCATAGTAGAGTTCACCTTGCCCGGGGTTGAAGAGATACCGTGCAATTACCGGAATTCCACCGGAAATGGCCCTGACCGAATAGGTAGTGGCAAAGGCCAGGGATTGTCCATCACCTTCGAAGATCACGCGGTTCCTGCCGCCGATGGTCATCTGAACCGGTTCAAAAGCGGCCAGCTGCCATTTCAGAAGCTGCAGCAGGGCGGGCACATCACTCGGTTGGCGATTCTGCTGTCGTTCCCAGGCACGCAGCGATATCGACAGAGCGACGGAAAAAATGCTGACCACCAGCGCTGAAATCAACGTTGCCAGCACCAGTTCCACCAACGTGAAGCCGGCGGTATCAGTGCCGCGGGTCTTTGCAGTTCTCTGAAGCATGCCCTTAATCCGAGATCATTTGGGTTTCCAGAGCCCCTTTAGGGGGCAGGTAGAGGCTGAATTCCAGCATCTGTCCTCGGCATTCCAGCAACACCCGGTAGAGAGCGCCGGTGGGGGTCGCGAGTCCGTGAGCGTGGGGCAGTTCCACTTGGGTAGTCCGGATATTGACCTTGGGGGCGTCGGCACCGCTTCCCAGTGATAGAAAACTGGTCCCCGCCTTCTGGGGGTCGGCCAGGATCTCTTCCGCGGCAGCTTCCAACAGCGGCTGCAGCAGCCTCTTCTCCTTCAACCGATGCTGATAGTGGAGGGAGAGCGAAATGAGACCCAGGAGGCCGCCCACGATCATGGATCCAAGGATCAGGCTCACCAGTACTTCGAGCAGGGTGAAGCCGCTCCTACTGGAACGAGAGCCAACCGCTGTCAGCCACTTGCTCATGTCTCGACCCGGTAGACACGGACGGTGCCGAAGAGAGGATTGATAGCGATGTCGAAGGAGCGGTTCTGGTCGAACGTTATCTTCATGTCGCTTCCGGACATGCTCCCGTCGGGAAAAAAGAGAATGAGCGCATCGTTGGTCTCAGGGTCGACTGGCAGGTCAACCGCATCGATATCGACATTGTCGGGGATGGGGGTTCGCGGTGGCAGGGACAGGCCGTAGGTTCGATCGGCCCCCCGAATGCGGAAGGCCACAATGGTTCCCGCGTTCATGGCCTGGAGTCGTGCCCGTTTGAGGGTTTGCACCAGTTCCTGCAGGAATTCGCGGTCTTCCGCCCGCTTCCAGCTCGCTCCCACCCGCGGCAGGACGAGACCCAGGGTGAGGCCGAGAATGACCATGACCACCATCAGTTCGATGAGGGTGAAACCGCGGCAGTTTCGGTAGTTCCGGAAGCGCATGACGATGGTTCCATCTGCACGCTAGAATTGAATTTCATTGATGCCAAAAATGGCCGTGAACATGCTCATCACCATGGCTGCAATCACGGTGGCCGTCGCAATGATGACCGCCGGTTCCAGGAAGATCATCAGGCGCTGAATCCGCCTTTGAAACTCGGCTTCAAAATGATCTCCGAGTCCCAGCAGACCTTCTCCCAGGTTACCCTGTTCCTCGGCAATGCGGAGCATGGTTCCCATGCGCCCGGGAAAGGGTTGGTGGGTTCGAAAGAAGTTGCTCATCGAATGACCGGCCTTGATCTCGCGGTGTAGCGGCGCGATGGCCTCCTTGAGCACTGCGTTGGAAAGCAGTTCCTGCCCGAGGCTGAGGGCGCGTAACAGGGGGACACCCGCCTGGAGCATGGTGCCGAGGGTCCGACAGAAGCGGGCCAGTTGACTGCACAGAATGAGATAACGGGTGAACGGGAGCCGCAAGATCAACCGGTCCATCAGGAGTCGGCTGCTGGGCTGCCGGTAGAGGTAGCGGCCGCCCCAAAACGCCACCGCCAGGAACAGCGGAAAGAGCCAGCCGTAGTCCTGGAGAAAGATCCCGGACTGGAGGAGGAGCTGGGTCAGAAAGGGAACCTCTTGATTCAAGTCGGCGAAGATCTGGGCAAACTTGGGAATCACATAGACCAGCAGGATGATCACGGAAACACCGCTGGTGCCCAGCAGGATGGTCGGATAGATCATGGACGAGACCAGGCTCTGTCGAAAGGCGCGGCGCCGTTCGAGGTACTCGGCCAGGCGGCGGGTGATCGGGCCGAGGGTGGCACTGGCCTCACCGGCCCGGACCATGTGGTCGGCCAGATCGCCGAACACATCCCGATACTTGCCGATAGCGCCGGAAAGATCAGCGCCGCCCTGAACTTCACTGAGAAGGTCCTCCACCACACGGGCAAAAACTTTATGGGTCTGGTTGGTACTGATCAGCGCCAGCGCCCGGTCTACCGGGAGGCCAGCCTGGAGCAGATCCGCAAGATCGAAGAAGAAGCGGATGATGTGCTCTTCCGGAACACGACGGGGCCGGTGGCTCTTGACGGCCTTGATCCTGACCGGATACAGGCGGTTGGATTTCAGCTTGCGCGCCGCTTCCGGTTCCGATAAGGCCTCCAGCACACCCTTGTGAACGACTCCCTGCAGGTCGCGCGCCTGATACTGAAAGTAACCCATGGTTAACGCTGTTTCCTGTTGTAAATCGTTCTTGAAAAACCTCTGTCTCAGTTCGACAAGGAGAGGCTGGTGACCCGGAGGACTTCCGAAAGCGTCGTCAGGCCATCCACGACTTTCCGGAAACCATGGTGAACCAGCGGCCGGTAGGTCTCGACAAAAGCCAGCTGAGCGATGGCCCCGGCGTCCTTGCCTGCGACAATGGCAGACCGAACGGCTTCACTCACCGGGAGCACCTCGAAGATCGCCTGCCGTCCCCGAAACCCGGTGTAGCCGCATTTGTCGCAGCCCTTGTTGTGGTAGAGGGTGAGTGACGGAGAAACGTCGGGCAGAACTTCCCTGATGCGCAGTCGGTCGACCTCGCGGGCCTCATGCGGCTCTTTGCAGGCTGGACAGAGCAGGCGTACCAGGCGTTGCGCAAGGATTGCCAGCAGGGAGTCGGCCATGAGGAAGGATTCAATGCCAATATCCCGAAGGCGGGTGATCGCCCCCGGCGCGTCGTTGGTGTGCAGCGTAGAGAGCACCAGATGGCCGGTGAGAGCCGATTCGATGGCAATATCGGCAGTCTCCTTGTCGCGGATTTCGCCGATCAGGAGTACGTCGGGATCCTGGCGTACCAGCGAACGGAGGGCGTTGGCAAAGGTGAGGTCAATCTGAGGCTTGACCTGGACTTGATTGATGCCCCCGATCTGATACTCGACGGGGTCTTCGACGGTGATGATCTTTCGGGTCGTCGAGTTGAGTTTTCTGAGTACGCCATAGAGGGTTGTCGTCTTGCCGGAACCCGTTGGCCCGGTGACCAGGATCATCCCAAAAGGCCGCTCGATGATTTCCTCGAGGTAGGCCAGGTGCTGGGGAGCCATACCCAGGGAATTCAGACTGTAATCCACTGACTCCTGCGCGAGCAGTCTCAGCACCACGCTCTCCCCATAAATGGTGGGGACGCACGATACCCGGATGTCCACCTCACGATTGCCGAATTTCAGCTTGATCTTACCATCCTGAGGCAGTCGCCGTTCGGCGATGTTGAGGTTGGCCATTAGTTTCAGGCGGCTGATGATGGCGGCCTGCATGGTTTTGGGAGGCTGATCGAGGTCGTAGAGGACGCCATCAACGCGGCTGCGCACCTGGAAACTGCGTTCGAATGGTTCGAAGTGGATGTCCGAGGCCCGCATGTCGAGCGCCCGGGAGATCAGCACATTGACCAGCCGCACGATGGGCGCTTCTTGAGCCAGTCCCCGAAGGTGCTCGAGGTCATCCTCGAAGGCATCGGTGCTGACCAGACCCCCATCCTCGTTTCGGGAGAGGGCTTCGGCCTCGCGCGCCGCCGTCCCGTAGAGACGGTCGATGGCCGTGCGAATCTCTTCGCGCTGGCCGAGGTGGAGGCTGACCTCCATACCGGCGAAATAACTGCTGAGGATGTTCCGGAGCGACAGGTCCAGAGGGTTGTTCACCACCACCCGGACTCGCCCGCTTTCGACGTGGATGGGCAGCACGGCGTGCTTGCGGAGAAAAAACAGCGACACCCCCTCGAGGAGTACCGGCTTCTCGGGATAGTCCTCCCGCTCCAGCACGGGCAGGTCGAGGTGATCGGAGAGCACGAGGAGAACTCGTCTCTCGTCGGTGAAGCCGATGCTTTCGAACGCATCCATGAGGGGCAGGCCTTCAAGAAAACAGGAGGTATGCAAGCGTTTCACCTGCTCATCCATCAACCCCAGTTCTTTCTGAAAGCTGGCTAGCAGGGATGGTGATTGAGGCATATAAGCTCCTGAAAAATAAGCTTTCTTCCGCGCCCTCCTTAACAAATTCCAGGACAAAAGTAAACGTCGTTGCCCCAAATCGGTTGATGCCGGGCCTTGGCCCTCCATTGAAGGTGGTGCCCAACCCTTGGCACCCGGTGACAAAGAGAGTATGATGCAGCGTAGCCTGGATTGATTTACTGCTTGCGCAGGCTGAGGAGCTGTCATGAAAGGTGGTAAATATATCGCGTGGTTGGTGCTATTCGGCGGGGGATGGCTGGTGGGAGGAACGGTGCCGGCTTTGAGCGCTTCGCTCATGATTGAAAAGAACCTGTTCGCGCCCGACCGAAAACCGCCTTCACCGGAAGCGGCCGCGGCGCCGGCTCAGTCCAACAAACCCGGACTGACCGCAAAGGCGGTGCAACTCGATGGGGTATTCATTCGCGGCGATACCCGCAAGGCCATTTTGCGGATAAAGGGACAAATTCCGGGCGCTGATAAGGCTAAACCCCAGAACCCCTATGTGACGGTCAAGGAGGGCGAAAAAATCGGCGATCTCCAGGTGGTGAAGATCGATTTTCGCAGCGTTTCCCTGGAAAAGGACGGGCAAATCGAAAAGATCGACTTGTTTGCTTCAGGCAAGGTAGTGCCTCCCCCTCCCCCGGTGCCCACCACTCCTGCGACGGCGCCTCAGCCTGGGCAGGCGACTCCCCCCTCCGAGGCGGCGAAAGGACGGGGTTCAGCCGGCGGCCAGGCGCCTCCAGTCGCACCACCGGGAGGGAACCAGCCCGGAGTTGCCCAGGCTCCTGGGGCCCCCATCCCACCGGGTGCCCAGCGCGGACTTCGACCACCCGGTCAGATGGAACAGTCGGATGATGACGCGGTCGAAGAGGACGACAGCGTCGAGGAATCAGACAATGAAGCAGAATCCTAGCCAGCCAGCCCTGTCCTGCTCCAGGCTCGCTGCATGGCGAGGAATCTCCGGCTACCCTGGCATCAGCGCAGGGAGGAGAACGAGGCGGCGCTAGGTTTGGGCTGTGACGCCGTCACGGGTTAGGGCTGCCTTACGAGGCTGCCCGCCTCATTCAGCGTTGCCACTAGATATTCGGCGATGGCGAGCGAGGAGGTGGCTGCCGGCGAAGGAGCGTTGAGAACGTGTAGCATGTGCTCACTCTGGAGGATGACAAAATCGTCCAGGAGCGCGCCATCGTGTCCCAGGGCCTGCGCACGGACCCCGGAACCTCCCGGCAGAAGATCCTCGGCAGTGATTGCCGGAAGCAGTTTTTGGAGGGCGCGGGCAAATCGCGCCTTTGAATAGGATCGCACCATTTCCTTCCATCCTGGGCGCCAATAGCGTGCCGCCAAGTACCAGAAACCGCGGTACCCCAAGATTTCCCCCAACTCGCGGCAATCGATATCCCGCTTCTGATAGCCTTCGCGGGCCCACGCCAGGACAGCGTTGGGGCCGGCTTCCACCTTCCCGTCGATCATCCGGGTGAAGTGGACTCCCAGGAACGGAAAGCGGGGGTCGGGAACGGGGTAGATGAGGCCCCGGACGAGATGCTTTCGCTCGGAGCGCAGCTGGTAGTATTCCCCACGAAAAGGGACAATGCGACAGGGGATGGACGCTTCCGCAAGCAGCGCCACGTGGTCCGCATAG
>Ga0255341_1003447_pt1 | contig 17766 bp, 19 predicted proteins | sample wastewater_treat_8_FD_192418 | JGI IMG/M metagenome (GOLD analysis project Ga0255341, IMG submission 192418) | Wastewater microbial communities from Lulu Island WWTP, Vancouver, Canada - plant12 | ecosystem: Engineered > WWTP > Wastewater > Unclassified | place: Canada: Vancouver, British...
GCCCTGCCCCCCTACACGTCCGCATCTACCCCGGATGCGATAAGCGACCGGTCAAATGATGCTGTTTGAAAATCTCCAGGATCGCTCTGGGTAGTTGTATTCAGGAAAACATGCCCATGTCTAACCCCGACAGGACCTCGTGGCCCCGGGCGGGGAGGTCCCCTCCGGCGCCAGGGTGCCCGGTGACGGGGAGGTCTCCCATATACCGGTTGAGGAACTCCAGGGCACCAGTGGAGAGCCTGTAGCAGAAGGTTCTCTCCTCCCTATCGACGGTGACGATTCCTTCGTCCTCGAACTGCTGCATCTGCCAGGAGACCGTCGGGCCGGAGAGCCCGAGTCGTTCTGCGATCTCGTTTCGGGTTGCTCCCGGCAACCTGAGAAAGGTGTGCCAGTATCGCCCTCGGGGTCTCGTCCCGGAGGCTGGCGATGATGCGCTTCTCGAGGGCGGTATGCCGCTGGTTCCGCGCAAAGTGCCGGAAGCGGTTCCGGTAGTCCACGGCAGCCACCTTGCCTTCCCTGATGAGCATATCGAGATGGTAGCGGAGCCGCCCTCGCGATGCGCCCGTCAACTTCAGGAGTTCACGGGTGCTGGCACCGGAGTGGATAGTGATCTGCCGCTAGAGGTCGCGCCTGAAGTCGTCGTTGAGGATGTTATGGCGCGTCACCCACCGGAACCCGAGCGGCAGGAGGAGGCTGAGCGCGACGGCGGCGACGCCGATGAACGCAAAACCCCACGAAAATCAGGCGTTTGTTCCCAGACTCCATACGATCACCACACCGGAGTATTCTGCGGGCTCCTAATCTATCGGAACGAGGGGCCCCGCGGGCACATCCTTTGAACTGTATATGACGTGCAACGGGGACGCCGACTGCTCGGCACGCGCACGGGGCTCGACCGGGATAATCCAGAACGTCTCGTTGCCGAAGACTATGCTCCCGACGAGGACGTTGTTCCCGATCGTCAGGAGGATATCGCTTTTGTCAACGCCGACGATCACCCCTTCGTAGGTGTTGATACCGTCATCGATCTGTTCGAAGTTCATCCCGTGCTGTTCGGCCCGGTACGCCGTACCATGGATAGAAAGCGGGAATCCATCCCGGATCTCTCGCGAGAGGGCAGCGTGGTCGAACGCCACAACGTCGTACCGCTTGATGCCCTTCGGGATCTGCAGTTCTTCCGGTGCCGGGATCCCGGCGGCCGCGAGATCGGAGAGCGACGCGGCGCCCGTGACGAGCACGGTCATGGTGTCGCCGATGACCAGAGGCGGGGTGTTGTCACCCACGGCTGGAGATCCCGTCCCATCCTGAGCGCATGAAACCAGCGCGATCGCCACTACAACGATCAGGCATACCAGGAGGGCGATGCCTCCCACGTGAGATTGCTTCATTCTTTTTCCTCTGGTGCATCTCCCGGGACAGGTGCACCCGGGTTTTCCACGTGGGAGAGGTCGACCTCCTCCTATAAGCGATCTCTGTGACACGCGTCTACATGTCGGGCCCCTCCGATCACTCCCAGACCAAAAACCTCCTGTACAAACCCCGGAACGGGAGGCGCGCCGAACGGCGGGAGTAACTCGTGCAGGGAACCGCCAGAAAAATCAGGAGAACGTGAGGAGAGGGGCGTTAGAGGTCGTGCACGGGCACGCATCTCCTCTCCGCATACGGCATGACCGGCCCGGCAAGATCGATCCCGAGCGCCTCGCGCAGGACGTCATCGATGGTATCCACGGCCACGAACGCAAGTTCGCGCCGCACCTCCTCGGGCACGTCCTCGAGATCACGCTCGTTCTCCCGCGGCAGGATGACCGTCTTGATCCCGGCCCGGTGTGCCGCGAGGACCTTCTCCTTGATCCCGCCCACCGGCAGCACGGCGCCAGAGAGGGTCACCTCCCCTGTCATCGCGATCGTAGGATCGACCGCTCTGCCGGTGACGAGGGAGGCAAGCGCCGTAAAGATGGTCACACCGGCCGATGGCCCGTCCTTCGGGGTCGCCCCCGAGGGCACGTGGATGTGGATGTCGCTTGAGAAGAAATCAAACCGGCTCGGCATGCCTGCCAGTCTAGAGCGGATCAGGCTGAGCGAGATCTGGGCAGACTCCTTCATCACGTCCCCGAGTTGACCCGTAAGTGTGAGTTTCCCCTTACCGGGCATGAACGTCCCCTCAATAAAGAGGATGTCCCCGCCTACCGGTGTCCAGGCGAGCCCCGTCACGACGCCGGGCGGGTTTTCCTTCCTTGCTACGTCCTGCCTGACGGTCTCTCTACCGAGTATCTCCGGGAGCATATCCACCGTTACGACGATCGGAAGGTCGGCCGTCCCCGAGACGATCTTCGTGGAGACGAACCGTGCGATCCTGGCCAGTTGTTTCTTGAGACCACGCACACCTGCTTCGCGGGTGTAGCGGTCGATGATCGCCTCGATGGCGCCGTCATCGATCTGGAGTTGCTCCTCATCCAGGCCATGCTCCGCCAGCGTCTCCGGCAGGAGGTGATCTTTTGCAATCGCGAACTTCTCGTTCTTCGTGTAGCCCGAGATCTCGATCACCTCCATCCGGTCAAGGAGCGGCGCCGGTATGTTGGAGAGCGTGTTTGCCGTGGTGATGAAGAAGACATCCGAGAGATCGTAGGGGACCTCCAGGTAGTGGTCCGAGAACGTGCTGTTCTGCTCCGGGTCGAGGACCTCCAGGAGGGCGCTTGCCGGGTCCCCCAGGTACGAAGAACCGACCTTGTCGATCTCGTCAAGGACAAAGACAGGGTTCTTCGTTCCGGCCCTCCGGATCCCCTGGATGATCCGGCCGGGAAGCGCCCCGACATACGTCCGCCGGTGACCCCTGATCTCTGCCTCGTCCCTCACACCGCCAAGACTGATCCTGACATACTTCCGGCCGAGAGCCTCCGCGATGCTCCGTCCGAGGCTTGTCTTGCCCGTGCCGGGCGGCCCCACCAGGAGGAGGATCGAGCCCTGCTTCTCCTGTTTGAGCTTCATGACCGCCAGGTGCTGGACTATCCGCTCTTTGACCTTCTCGAGGCCGTTGTGGTTGCTGTCCAGGACGCGGCGAGCCTCCACGATATCGATCTCCTTCGTCTCCCCAACTGTCCAGGGCAGGTCGAGCAGGAGGTCGAGGTAGTTCCTTATCCCCTGGCTCTCGTGGTGCTGGCTCCCGCCCATCTCAAGTTTTTTGAGTTCGGCAAGTGCCTTCTTCCGCACCTCATCCGGCATCGCCGAGCGCTCGATCCGCTCCCGGTAGTCATCATCGCCGGTGGAACCCTCGCCTTCGCTTAGTTCTTCCTGGATCACGCGAAGCTGCTCCCGGAGCAGCGCCTCGCGATTTGCCTTCCCCACCTTCTCGGTGGCCTTCCTTGCAACCTCGATCCGGAGGTTTAGACGCTCGTTAAAGTCCACCAGTAAACGTAGGAACGCGTTGTAACGCTCTTTTACGGATACAGTCTCAAGCAGTGACTGTTTCGTTGCAACGTCCACCGGCATGAAAGGCATGACGAAAGCCATGATCTGGTCGACGGACTCCATACCGTCAACGGGGCGGGTGAACTGCTCGGAGCCCTGGAAGTTGCTGCTGATCTCGTGAATGGCCGCCCTGACGTCGCGAAGCATCTCCTCCCGCCCCTCCTCATCGAGGTCGTCTGTGTCCGGGAGAGGCTCGCAGGAAACGTGATACACCCCTCCGATCTCCGAGAGTGCCACGGCCCGCACACGCGAGGTTGCATGTGCAAAGACGATGTAACCCTCGTCTGCAGGCTGCACACGCGAGATGGATAGTAGTGTCCCGACCGTGTAGAACGCGCCATCAGGGTCTTTCTCCGGCTCCGTGTCCACCTTTGCGGTCAGTCCAACCGCGGATGCCGACCCATAACTCTTTATTGCATTGATCAGACCTTCACCGACGGTTTTACCAACCAGGACCTTTGTCCTGGTCTCCGGGTAGACCACAACCTCGGTGAGCGGTATGACAATGCGTTCGTTGCTGGAGTCTTTTGAATACATGATGATTTTTCCTGATTATCTGGTTCTGGATTACTTTACACGAAGATCGGCTCGAGATCAGCCGACCTTGCGGAGGATCTCAACCAGGAGATCCAGTTCGTTCTCATCGAGCGCCTGCACCATCCTCTCGATCATCCGGTGCAGCGCGTTACGGTCAGCGTTTGCCAGCATCCGCCCCTTCTCGGTCAACCGGATGTAGGTTACTCTCCCGTCATCGGGGGATTTCTGACGGTAGGCGCACTCCAGCCGGACGAACCGATTAACCATCTCCGTTACGGTAGGCTTTGAGTTTCTGGTGATCTCGGCAAGCCTGCTGAACGTCACATCGCCGTGCCTGTCGATGACCTTCAAGTAGGAGATCTGTTTCGCCGTCACATCGCCAAGCCCGCACTCGGAGAGGATCTCGCAGGAACATTCGTCCCTGATGGCAAAGAGGCGTTCAAACACCTCGAACAGACGCTCAGCTCTTGCCGACATATCAGATGCTAGTTAGTTTGGGTAAACCTAACTATAAAGGTTGTGATGGTGGCAGCCGGCACCGGGAGAGCAGACGGGCGTTCATGTCTTTATATCGTCGCATTTCATCACATGATCGGCGACCCGATATGGTTCCCGGGCGTTTAACCGTCGTCCTCAGAACTATCGAGGCCGGCCCGGGCAACCGGGGCACCTGCTATTGAAGCGATCAATGTGGACCACATGGTGTTCTTTATGTTTTTCCCTCACGTACGTCAGAGGCGCTGAACTTTTCGACGGTGATCCGGAACGAATCATTCTCAACCGTTTTAGCAACTCCCGGATAGGAAAGAGCAACGATGACTGCACCTGCTTGAGAGATGGGATCTGTAAGCGGAATGTTGATATATTCAGTTTGATTCACTGGTTGCTCCTCAACGCAACCTGTACTACAAAAAAGAGGACTGAGAGGATCGCCATCAACGCGACGAGGACCAGAGAGAATGTCCACATTCCAATCATTCTATTCATTTATTTCCCTCTGATAATGTCCCTGTAGTATCCCGAAATCATTTGACACCAGACTTATATCTGGGTGTGAGCAAGCTCTCCGATCGGGATATCCGAGGTATCATTCGTCAGTGGAAGAGAGGGCGGCCTGTTCGTGACCTTGCGGACTATCATCACGTGAGCCGGCAACGGATCTACCAGATTATCGCAGCGTACCGGCAGACGGGGTGTTATCCGTATCCACAAACGCCAGGAAGAAAGCCCGCTCAGATCCCGCACGAGACTGAAACTCTCGTCCTGGCCGCTCATGACCAGTATTCTCTCGGCCCCACACATCTCGAGAAGAAGATCGAAGAAGTGGATGGGATGCATATTCCCCACAATACGATTTACCGGATCCTGCTGGAGCATGGACGGGTGGAGGTCTGCATGAAGAAGCGGAAGCAGCGGAAATGGGTGCGCTATGAACGTGACCACGCAATGTCACTCTGGCAGGGAGACTGGAAGATGATCTCATTGGATGGCCAGAACCGATGGCTCATCGCATTCATGGACGATTCCTCCCGGCTCATCACCTGTTACGGGGTCTTCGACCGACCCACGACTCACTTCACCATGCAGATCTTGGAACAAGGATTCCGGGAATACGGAACGCCCCTGGAAATCCTCACGGACAACGGTTCACAGTTTGTTTCAGCCAGGAACCCAAAAACGGCAGATCATACCTTTCGAAAATTCCTTGAGTTCCATGGGATTCGGCATATCAGAGCCCGGGTGAATCATCCCCAGACCAACGGCAAGATTGAGAGGTTCTTTGGTGAGGTCGAGCGAAGAGCACATAGATTCGGATCCGTGGATGCAGTGGTGCGGTGGCATAACGAGATCAAGCCGCATAGCAGTCTCGACTATGACGAACCTGCCCATGCGTTCTGGTATCGCCTGCCGCCGGAACGGATCCTTGGGTACGCACAGAGGTGGATGGATGCGCAAGAGTGATATATGTAAAATTAATTCGGGATACCACAACTCGCTTCTCGTATATCTAGGGTGTAAATCGGTATGGTGCGCGTGACCGGGGGTATGGAGGCTGCGTTTTTTTCCACGAGTGCTTTTTTTCCGTTGCTATTGCTTGTTATTGGATATGATGGCGATAACACGGCGTTAATGGCAAGGAAGATATTCTTCTCAGATATATAGTGTAGGGTCGTGCCCCACGCGGGCACGTGGATTGAAATGCCGGTTTTCGGGGCGATTCCGGGGGCGCGGGAGTCGTGCCCCACGCGGGCACGTGGATTGAAATGCGGCGTTTTCGGTGGCCTTGGGCCTGGAGGTAAGTCGTGTTCTATCCAGGTGTTTGCGGCAGTCGACGACCCGGTTACAGTTCCTTCTCGCTTAGAACTCCTCAAACCGCACGGAACGACAGGAGTGTCCCGGGTGATGATAGACGGTCGTAAAAAAAAGAATTCCCGGGGAAACCCACGGAGAGCCGCTTACTGGTATTCCAGCGGCTGCACTTCCTTTGGCAGTCCGCCCTTGAAGTGCTGCTGGATCTTCCCGTAGTACTGGCGCAGCCTCTCGTTCATCGTTGCGTGCACCTTCTCCTGCGCCCGGTCGAAGTGCGACCTGTTCACGACGGAGGCTCCCTCCCGCATGGCAAGCATGGCCGCTTCCCGGCCGAACGCCTCGAGGTCCGAGCCGACGAACCCCTCGGCATCGGTTGCTATCTTCCTGATGAGCTGGTCCCGTACGGGGTCGTCGAGGGTCACCTTCTGCTGGATAAAGAGGTCGACAAGCTTCCTCCTCCGGAGGTCGCGCCGGAGCCCCTCGTCGTCGCTTGGTGGAATCGCGTCGCGATAGGTCTTCACGTCCTCGACGCTCACCTGGCGGTTGGCCCCGACGGCGAGGACCAGGTCTTCGAGTTCGTTCTCCGAGAGCCCCTCTGTCAGCTCGACGACGTCTTCCATCGTCGAGCCCTCGATCGGCATATACCTGGTGTGAATCGCGAGGATCTTTTCCCGGTCGTCCCGCCCGGGTTCGCCTATGTAGACGAGCCGGTCGAACCGCCCCGGTCGAAGCAGCGCAGGATCGACCATGTCGGGCCGGTTCGTCGCTCCCATCACCACCACGCCCCGGAGTTCCTCGAGACCGTCGATCTCGGTGAGGATCTGGTTTAAGACGCTCTCGATCACGTGCGACTCGGACCCGCCGCCCCGGGCGGGGGCGAGGGCGTCCAGCTCGTCGAAGAAGACGATCGACGGCGCCACCTGCCGGGCTTTCTTGAAGATCTCGCGGACCGCCCGCTCGCTCTCGCCCACCCACTTCGAGAGGAGCTGGGGGCCCTTGACCGGCACGAAGTTCGCCCCGCTCTCGCTTGCGACCGCCTTTGCGATCAGGGTCTTTCCGGTCCCCGGCGGACCGTAGAGGAGGACGCCCTTCGGCGGCTCGATACCGAGCTTCCTGAAGATCTCCGGGTGGCGCATGGGCAGTTCGATCGTCTCGCGGACACGCTGCAGCTCGCCTTTCAGGCCGCCGATGTCCTCGTAGCTGATCCTCTTTACGCCCTCGAATCCGGCCGCAGGCTTCTCCGAGAACTCGATCTTCGTGTTCTTGGTGATGATCACGGCGGTCTCCGGCTCGACCACCACAGCTTTGAACGCGACCAGCTGGGGCTGCATGAACGGGAGCCCCGCCTGGATCGGTACGGAGTCGTTCTTGACGACCGGAAAGTCGATCAGTTTGTTGACGACGCTGCCGTAGTTGATGGGGAGTTGCTTGGGGAGATCCTCGGGAGGCGCGAGCACGACCCGTTTCGCCTCGTCCTCCGCATCCAGCGTTTTTATCTTCACCCGGTCCCCGATGCTCGCACCGGTGTTGAGCCGGGTGAAATTATCGATCCGGACCTTACCCTGGTGCCAGTCGTTCACCATGGCACGCCAGACCTTGGCCACGGTCCGACGCTTCCCTTCGATAGCGACGAGGTCTCCGGGGTTGAGCCGAAGCTGCAGCATGGTGTCAGGGTCAAGCCGTGCCTTGCCCGCCCCCTGATCCTCCGGATAAGCGCTATCCACCTTCAAGTATATCTCGGGCATTACCTCTAGTTCTTATATTTCGGGGATTTATAAGTACTGGAGACGCATGAACATACTTCTCTTCGACCCGTTCAACGGAGCCGCAGGCGACATGATCATCGGAACTCTGCTCGATCTGGGAGCCGATGAAGAACCTGTCAGGACAGCCATGCGTTCCGTCGTCGGCGAACCGACAATAGAACGGGTAGACCGCTCCGGTATCCGTGCGGTCCAGGTGAAAACGCATGCCCCGGTGGATCACCGCACTCTTGACGAGGTGCTCGACCGGGTGGCCGGGAGCGACGCCCCCGCCCCCGCACGGGATATGGCACGGCGGGTCTTTCTCCGGATACACCGGGCCGAGGAGAGTATCCACGGGCCCGGAGCGCATTTCCACGAGGTGGGTGCGGACGACGCCATCGCCGACGTGGTCGGGGCCTGCACCGCCCTCCACACCCTCGGCGTCGACGGCGTGGCTGTCCTCCCGGTCGCCCTCGGCCGTGGGTTTGCAGTCGGGGCTCACGGCACCTTCCCCATCCCCGCCCCGGCGACCGTGGCGATCCTCGCCGCATCAGATCTCGCGACCGTCCTCGGTAACGAGGAGCGGGAACTCTGCACCCCGACGGGAGCCGCACTCCTCGCTGAGTTTTCGACGATCCGGCCCGAAGACCTCGGCTCTCGCACCATCCGGGCGGTCGGTTACGGGGCCGGGAGCAGGAACCCGTCGGGAAGACCCAACGTCCTCCGGTCGATGCTCGTCGCGACGGGGGAGGAGGCCACCCGGGACCTCGTCGATATCCTCGAGACGAACGTCGACGATGTCACCGGGGAAGCCCTCGCCTACACGATCGGCCGCCTGATGGAGGAGGGGGCACGGGACGCAAGCGTCATTCCTCTCGTGATGAAGAAGGGGCGGAGCGGGCACCTCGTCCGTGTGGTATGCCGCCCTGATGCGACCGACAACCTCGTGGGCGTGATGGCCCGGGAGCTCGGGACGCTCGGGATACGGTGCATACCGATGGTTCACCGGTCGGTCGCCGAACGGACGGTTGAGCCGGTCGCGGTGACCATACGTGGCCGGGAGTGGAAGATTGACGTGAAGTGCGGCTGGTCGGGGAAGAAGATCACCTCCTTCAAGGCGGAATACGAGCAGGCGGCGGCGTGCGCCCGGGAGACCGGGGTGCCGTTCCGCGAGGTCGCCGGCACCGTCGAAGCGGCTGCACGCCGACTCTTCGTCGAGCGGGGTGTGCTCGCACCATGAAACCGGACCGGGTCAGCACAGGGAGCCAGGCCCTCGACGACCTGCTCGGGGGCGGGCTCGAGCGGCGGACGATCACCCAGATCTACGGCGAGTCCGCGAGCGGCAAGAGCACCTTCTGCCTGATGGTCGTGGTGGCCTCTCTCCGGGCCGGGAACTCGGTCGTCTACATCGACACCGAGGGGTTCTCGGTGGAACGGTTTACCCAGATCGCCGGGGCGGACGCCGCAGAGTTCGCAGACCGGCTCTACCTCTTCGAGCCGATCGACTTTGCCCAGCAGGGGACGATGATCGCCGATGCGGAAGGGCTGCTCAAGGCGAGCGACCATGCCCCCATCGGACTGCTGGTGATGGACTCGGCCACCGCCCTCTACCGGACGGAACTCGATCTCGGGCGGGAGGCGTTGCGGAAGCTCCTGCACCACATGATAAAACTCCTCGGGCTTGCGAAGAAGTACAACATCCCGGTCCTGATCACCAACCAGATCTTCATGGATATCGAACGCGAGCGGGTCTCCGGCCTCGGGGGGACGGCGCTCGAGCATCTCTCCAAGGCCATCGTGAGGCTCGAAAAGAAGGATAGCGTCCGGCGGGCCATGCTCAGGAAGCACCGGTCCCGGCCGGAAGGGCTCACGTTTGATTTTCTGATCACCGAGGACGGGATCAGAAAAGTATAGTGCCCTCAAAGACTGTTTCGGCGGGGCCTTCCATGGTGACGTCCTCGCCGAAGCGGATGACGAGCGGGCCGCCTTTTGTCTCGACCCTTACTGTCTCCCCTACCCTGCCGAGGTGGTGGGCGACCGCCGCCGACGCCGTGGCGCCGGTACCGCAGCTCTCGGTCTCGCCCTCGACACCGCGCTCGAACGTCCGGATCCGGAGCGTGCCATCGCCGGCAACTTCGACGAAGTTGACGTTTGCACCCTCAACGAAGGTGGGGTGGTTCCGTATCGCAGGGCCGGCGGTGGCGATATCGACGGCGCCTATTTCTTTGACGAAGACAACGGCGTGAGGGACGCCGGTGTTCGCGGCATAGACGGTGAAGTTGCGGATCTCTTCTTTGTATTCGCCGTTCCCGGTGGCGGGGATGGCGTTCCGCTCGAACGCGGGCGCCGGCATCGTGATTGTCGCGGTGAACTCATCCTCCGCGTAGCCCATCGTCACCGCCATGATCCCGGCCCCGGTCTCGACCGAGCAGGACTCTTTGACGTAGCCCGCGTCATGGGCGTACTTCGCGAGGCACCGGATGCCGTTTCCGCACATCGCGGCCTCACTCTCGTCGGGCTGGAAGAGCCGCATCCGGATATCGGCGGCATCGGATGCCTGGAGGAAGAGGATGCCGTCGGCGCCGATGCCGAACCTGCGGTCGCAGTAGAGCGCCGCAAACGCTCCCTTCATCTCCTCGGGGATGGCTTCTTGTTCGAATTCGTCAATCAGAATAAAGTCGTTGCCGTTTCCCTGCAGTTTGGTAAACCCGATCTCCATCTCCATAGTGTAGCCTCGCTATCGTAGGTATTGGGAGCGGCGGGTGATAAACGGTGGTGGTTGGGTAGAGGATGGGGGATCTTTGAGATGGTCATCCGCCTTCCCGGCATGAGTGCATCTACGATGTCGGAACAGATGATCGGTTCCTACTCCTCCATGTGCCTCTCGGATATAATGAAACAGCGGACAGCAGAATCAACCCGGAGACCAGGTAACGGATGCCTCTTGCATGGGGCATTCCACAGATCGAAGGTAGCAGGAGAGGTCGAAGGCAAAAAGGGGGACGGCGATGATCAGGCCGATCTTCCAGAACCATCCACCGATGCTGCAATCGCCACCATCTCATCCATCTCCTGTGTGCCGGAAAGGCAGTATGCATAGCGGCTATCACTCCAACGAAGCATGTTTTCCCCATCTCCGGGAGTAAACGTTCCGTTTGTCCCGTCGATCGTCACCCCAACAGAACCTGTGGTTTTCTGCCCGGGGCAGGGGTTGCCCGGGACAGGCACCTGTGTGATACGAAGTTCATCCTCGCCTTTCGCGTAGATCAAGGATATTCGGTTGTCCGGTTCGCCATACTGTAATGCATACGAAAAAGAGTAGCCACCTGGCAGATACGATGGTACCGGGAGATCCGTACCAAACTTTTCATGCGCCTCTGTTAGCGTATACACGATGACGGGTGTTATCGCAAGTGGTGGAGCGGTTGGATCGGTTGTAGGGCCGATAATAGATCCGTTGCTGCCGGAATCGGATTTTTGAGGCTCTTCCCCGTAATCGAGGCATCCTGCAGCAACCAATCCCACAACCAGTAGTACAAAGGTTACTAGAGTAAGCATTTTTGGGTTCATGTCAACTCCTCTTGCAGTTACTGGAATCCTCCATGCGTATCCAGAGTTTTGCATATCTTACTCACAGAAATATTTCGTGAGGCGATTGAAGCCTCACTTCGCTGGTGCATCCACACATGTATGGTATGAGTAAATTTTATCCGATGATAACCACGTGCTAACGTGTACGTAGGGCTGGTCATCAGAGTATCTGATAAAATCAAATGTCTGCCCTGGTGAATACCAAGTACCATCACTTCTCCGTGTCCACTCATCGAGGATGGGATAGGCAATTGCTTCGAAGTAGTGTTGAACACCTCCATATATGTATAACTCGGATGATCCCATTAGCCAATCAACTGCAGTGGCAGGATTGTCAGTGTCATCGTAGGAATAGTAGTACCATTGATCAGTGCTTTGGTCCTGGAACCAAATCTCATACATGCCGTTGGCAATACTAACATAGTAGTCAAAGTAGGGCTTGGCAGTTGCATCAATCCACGTACTTGTTGTTTCCCACGTGAGATTGTGCTCATCATATATGGGAACCGAAAGGAAGATCTCTCCATCATTTCTGTAGAACAGGGTAAGCTCGATTATATCTCCATCCCTGTTTGTATAAATCTCTCTTTCAAGATAGACAACTGCATCCTGCCCTTCATTTACTGTTGTATCAGGCTTGATTTTGCCCGTGACATACACGATTGAATTTGCATAGCTTGAGTTACGGTAGTATTGAGCCCACTCACCATAGAAAGTTGAAGTACGTGTAGATTGAGAGTCTACTTCCTGATTGGAATCGGACTGAAGATCAACCTCTGGAGTAGAGCTAAGCGAGTCATGTTTCTCCTGTAAATCATTGTACAACTGATCAATATTTGGATAAAACATGAAGAAATCAGCAGGACAATCAATTGTAAGTTCATCAGGGCGCTTATTGAACAACGCTAACATTTTTTTGGGCACACGAAGAACCACGATGCCTTCATCATCTCTGATTTCTGAAGGGGAATAGAATGTTGTTATTTCGGCGTCGCATCCATGATGTGCCGTTAAACTTGATTTTTCAGCCGTTAATTTGACTAGCCGGGGATCAGTGCTTTCGTTATTCTCTAGTATCCACGATTCGGAAAAAACCAGAGTGATCAACTCTGATTCATCAAGGGGATCTGCAATTTTAATGTCGTCGGTGATATAGTCAGGGGTGACGGCGTATCTTGAAGGCTCTGGCCCCTCTACAAGGGAAGTTGTTCGGTTTTCACCTGCACTTACAACAGACACCATCATCACACTCACCAGCAGCACGGCGAGGAGCATGGAAAATGCCTGCATTCCAATTTTTCCGTTTATTTCACATTCCTCCAGGGATTTCCCGGAGGCAGGAGAGGCATACCTTCAAGTACGGGAAGAGCACACATTCCCTTTGCCTCCGGGCGCGCGGGACGTTCACCCGACGTTTGGCAAACCGGCTGGGTGAACCTCCGCACCGGTGCAGGCGCCGCCTGCGGCACCTACAAGTGTTCACTTGTCAGTTTTGAGATATACCTTTTCTGGGACAAACACCAACTCGAAGAGCAGTTTTCCGGAAAAGAGCAGGGCTAACGTCCCGGGATCACTCTAGACACCCCGCCTGCAACGGATCCCTCCCGGGAGAACTCCCGTCCAATGACAAAAACAGCGCCGAAATGAGCAGAGATGTTCCAGCAGATCCGGTGCAGGGATGCTCTCGTCGTTCACTGCGCGCAGGCCGTCCCGGCACGCCCGCGCTCTGCCATACACCAGAGTAGGAGCAGGGTGGAGCCGCCTGACCCTCCGGCATCAGGCCGCTCCCGTTGCTTTACGGATGAAGACGAGGTGACCCCAGGGGAAGGAAGACGCCGGTTGCTCCCCGGGCCGTGAAAAGCCGGGTTTCGTATCGATCTTGATGCCCGCCAGAACGTGCCACGCGATGTCGTCCGCAGCGGGCTGTATTCCCACGATCTGTGAAACCGGCGTCAGGTTGAGCGAACCGGTGGCGCCCGGGGAAAAGTATCCGCACCCGGTAGTCCAGGCGACGCCTGTCGTATCGTGAGCGTGAAACCCGACCGGGTGGCCAAACAACCTGGAGAAGACGCCGAAGATATCGAAGGCGTTCAGGAGTTTACCGACAACGTCTCCTGGGGGTGCCGGGTATCGCGGGGAGGTCTGGGGATTGGATTGGCCGAAAAATCCACCAAATGGCTTTAAGGAGTAATACGCCGCGTCCAGGTCATAACTTACACAAAATCCCGAGTTTCTCCAGCCATCCTCCGGCGTCATGGCGATGTAAGACCCAAGGCAGAAATATTCGTGGCCTGGATCACCGTCATTAGAATGCTGGTAAAGTGCTGTTGTTGCGGTCGTCTGTCCGACGCCCGGGGATACCCGGACGGTCGTGTGGCGTGCAACCTCGACATACTCATCGGACAAACCGGCCACATCACGGAGCCGCTCACGCACTGCACAGGCTTCCCCGCCGGATATCCAGTCCTCCGCCCGGGCCGGAAAACCGTCCGGTGCCGGGGTTGCTCTGTCAGTCACCTCGGCGTAGGATACCGCGACACCGTCGGGGAGGACACGAGCGTAGTATCCGGCGAGCTCTGCGTCAGGAGGGATATCCGGGAAGAAGACCGCCTCGTACCGGAAAGTGCACTCCAGGTTCGAAGGGACGGAGGAGATACCGGGCAGGTGGTCCCTCCAGCCAGTTACCTCACGTGGCGAGAGGTTTTCATGAGAAAGGTAGAGCGAATCGGTACTCAAACCGTTGAAATCATCATAAGATGAGTTCCCGGGAAGCGCATAGGCCACATCGATCACTGCAACGCAGACACAAAGTAGCACTATGAAAGACAGGCATTTGATCCGAGTCTGTTCCTTCGGTTTAGGCGTCAAAACGGAGAGAAATGTTAGTGATGTCGACACAGGCTATCTCCAGTTAGTATGGTCTTCCAGAGCCGCAATAGGTTTCTTTGCTGCAGAGTGAAAAACCTCTGCAGCAATTGAAGAATTAACTGGAGGGAACGACCGCCAGATTTTGTAAACGTTCCCGTCGTAGGTCACAATAACCTGTAAACCTTCGAGCGGTTCGTGCGTAGTGCTATTGAAGCGATCGATGTAGACCATATGGTATTCTTTAAGTCTTCCCTCACGTACGTCAGAGGCGCTGAACTTTTCGACGGTGATCCGGAACGAATCATTCTCAACCGTTTTAGCAACTCCCGGATAGGAAAGGGCAACGATGACTGCATCTGCTTGAGAGATGGGTTCTGTAAGCGGAATGTTGATATATTCAGTTTGATTCACTGGTTGCTCCTCAACGCAACCTGTACTACATAAAAAGAGGACTGAGAGGATCGCCATCAACGCGACGAGGACCAGAGAGAATGTCCACATTCCAATCATTCTATTCATTTATTTCCCTTTGATAATGTCCCGGGGTTCGGGGAGGCGCCGCGAACGATGGAGGGTAGGCGCTCCATCGCCAGGAGCAAGCCTCACATCAGGTTTCCACACATTCACACAGTTCAGTTCGTGTTGTAACTCTCGCAACTTCGCCAGCGAAGGTCGACATCTCAAGTTATATCAATCAAGTATCCCTTCTATATCTATGATCGAGTACGATGGGTAGAGATAGAAGATCGTCGTATCGTTGTAGATCATAATAACCCTCTCATTCCGATCATCGAAGACGTGCCACCATCCCTCCAGCTTGTCCCTGGCCTGGTGGTAATCACCGGGACGAAGACCTGAAACGGGTTCTGCAATCCAGATCTCGGCACCACAGTAACCCCCGGTGGTATGCCCCTCCTGTTCACTGATTACGATGTAGAACGACAGCCCTTCTTTTTGGAATTCTACGGTGGCAGAGCCACGGGCGCGGTCTTTTTCATCGTTCATCTCGTTGATCGATGTGATGTTCCACCCATTCTCGATCAGGATCCCTGTACGCGGATCGTTTTGAAGGATCGAAGAGATCAACGTGACATTCGGGCTGAAGTTCGGCCCGCCCCTGATCTCGACCTGCGAGAGGTCGACAGGTATCCCTGTACCCCCGGTAGCCACTGAAGCGGGGGTAAAAGAGCCGTTCATCAGCAACCCGTCCATGGAGTCGTTCATACCGTCATCCTCGACGGGTCTCTGCGTATCGATACAACCACAAGATGCCAGCAGGATCATGAGAACGAAATAAATGGAGCATTTGGTTTTCATTCGATCACCGCTAGTTCGCAGTATGGAGTTTTACCTGATATGGGTTTTGTATTATTTCGACAAAACATTGGTCAATTATCTCCTGGGGAGCGAACGACGAGTACCACGGCTCCAGATGTACGTTCATCATGGGTACGCCATATACTTTGTACGACATACTGTAAAACCTCGTGTCACCCGGCACATCGGTACTGTCGTCGACATACCAGCCTTCCAGTGCACATGCCACCAGGCAATTGCTCTGGGGCTGGATACTGTCTGGTGCGACTACACTGCTCTGACCTGTTGTGCGGTCCTCCAATGTGACAATCCAGAGATTCCTAACACCATCCCAATATATACGCCCTTCCATCGTGTCCCCCGTGTTCAACACGATAGTCGACCCGATAAGGTCGGTGCCATCAGGATCGCACCCCCATGCCTGTCCTTCCCACCTCTGTTGTTGTGGATTATACCGGATTACGGGCTGGAGCAAGTAGGGACTGGGTGTATTTCCCTGTATAACGTTAAATAAATAGATCATCTCACCAACCTCAAGTGAAGGTGGAGCAGATGGGACCGTCCAGTATGCGGTATACTCTGTAATGCCGTTAAGATAATCTTCCGCTGATTCCAGCCAGTCATGACCTGTCCAACCCCGTGTTGATTCTGGATACGGTTTAGAGGCAGTACCCTCGTTGATGACCCGGAGGATCAGCTCCCCCGCAGGGTCGAGAACAAATATGGTGTCACCCCTGTAATATGCCCTTGAATCATCTGGTATCTGGTGCACCCAGGTGCAGGGCTTCTCAACGCCAGCAGGTGTGGGTATTTTTTCGGAGCGCTCGTCACTGATTGAGAGCAACTGGTCGCCGTCCTTATCGAAGATCCGCGTTATCCCGTCCGCCGCATGGAAAACGATAGAACCGAATGGTATCCCGTATGTGCCGCTTTCTGTCTTGTCCGGTTCTCCCTGAAGACTTAATATCCCGGAGATTGCGATCGTCTCAATTGATCTGTCCATCTTCAGATTGGGAATCGTATACTGATCCAGATCGACCCCTCCAGTAACCTCTGCTTCCGCGCTCACCGCAGGCACCAAAACCATGTTCACCAGCAACACCGTCAGAAGCATGGAGAGTACCTGTATCCCAGTTTTCCTTTATCTGTTTCAACTCTATTTTCGGTCCCTAGAGGCAGGAGAGAGATATGTTTAAGTATGCAGAACGCTTACATTCCCTTTGCCTCCGGGCATGATGCGGGGGTTCTATCATCCGGGCGTCAACCGTGGATGGGAGGACCCTCCACGGACTTTTGCGGACGCTTCAAGGAAGCATCCACACAATGAGATGAACGCTGTTCTACTTACAAATTCTGTCACATTCCTTTACACGTCCGGGGATGTTCCCGAAAATGAAGAGATTGATTCCTCCGTGAGGAAGAAAGGCAGAGGAGAGAACCCATTTCTCACAGAAAGAACACTGCTTTCGATCCCGGAAAGCATGCTACGGGATGCGCCATGGAGAGAATCTGGCGTCCGGAGTTGATGCACGCTTGCTACCTCGGAGACAGCAATACCGGAATAGATCCGGCATTCGGCGGGATGCGCAAAGAAGAGGGGGTGCTTTCGCTCCGCCACAGAAACGAACCGAACACCTGCCCTCGAATCACCCGCATAAACCATCCCCGGATCTCCGCTGGGGCGCGCGGGACGTTCACCCGGACGTTTGGCAAACCGGCTGGGTGAACCTCCGCACCGGTGCAGGCGCCGCCTGCGGCGCCCACAATTGTTCACTGGGTCGTTTTGGGCCCAAACACCGCATGATTTAGGGATTATACTCTTCAAATCATCCTCATTTTTCCAATCCCGCCTCTCAAATCGCAAGATCTATATACTTATAATCCCTAATATTATATCATATGGAAGACTGGGTTCGTGCCTGGCTGGAAGAGC
>Ga0255341_1003450_pt1 | contig 17755 bp, 16 predicted proteins | sample wastewater_treat_8_FD_192418 | JGI IMG/M metagenome (GOLD analysis project Ga0255341, IMG submission 192418) | Wastewater microbial communities from Lulu Island WWTP, Vancouver, Canada - plant12 | ecosystem: Engineered > WWTP > Wastewater > Unclassified | place: Canada: Vancouver, British...
CGGGCTGTCGCACTGTGAACTGGCATACGTCGGCGACGATCTCAACGACCTTCCCGCCATGCAGGCGGCCGGGTTTGCCGTTGCGGTGAAGCAGGCCGCGCCCGAGGTGCGCGAGGCCGCGGCGTATGTTACACAGCGCGAAGGTGGGTTCGGCGCGGTGCGGGAGGTGTGTGAGCTGATCCTCAAGACGCAGGGGCTCTGGGACGCTGCAGTCAGACGCTTCATGGCGGATGTGGAGGCTCATGGCTTCCGGCCGCCCAAAGGCTGAGCGCGGCCGCGATGCCGGACCTCGTCATAATCCACACGAACGATATGCACAACCGGCTCGATGCGGGCGGCGCCCAACTGCTGCGGCGTGAACGGGAGAAGGCTGATGCTCTCCTTCTTGACGCGGGAGACGCGGCGTGGGCGGGGAATGTGTATTACCGCCCGGGCGGCGAGCCGATTCTGAAGACGATGTCGGGCGCGGGCTACGACGCGATGACTGTAGGTAATCGTGAGTTCCATTTCACCTGCAATGGCTTTGCGTCCAAGCTTTCACGCGCATCTTTTACAATCCTGTGCGCCAATGTTCGCGCAACGCGCGGCGACCCTGTGCCGTGTGTGCCGTCAGTCATAATCGAGCGCGCTGGCCTGCGTATAGGAGTCTTCGGCCTAACGGTTCCGATGGTGACTCCGGGAAGCCGAGCGGCTGCCTTCTCGGCGTATGTGTTCGACCCTCCGCTTGAGGCGGCGCGTCTCGTGGTCGAGCATCTCAGACCGCGCTGCGATGTGCTGGTCGCTCTGACGCATGTCGGGCTTACCCGGGACCGCCTGCTCGCAGAAGCCGCGCCCGAGCTGGATGTGATCGCCGGAGGCCATTCGCACGACACGCTCGAGCGCCCGGAGTACGCCGGCGGTGTTCCCATCGTTCAGGCAGGCAGCCACGCGCGCGCTTTCGGAGTTGTCGAACTCACGCGGCGGCGCGGAGGCTGGGATGTTGCGGGCAGGATCGAGCCGCTGCCAAGGACGTTCATATGATCAGCCTGCTCGCGCTCGGGGTCACGCTCGCCGCCTGCATCGGGGCGGGCGCCTGCGCGCGATGGCTCGTGCGCTCGCGGGAGAGCCAACCGCTGGACGCAGCCTTCAGTCTCGCGCTTGGTCTGGGAGGCCTCTCACTTCTCATCTTCCTTCTCGGCCTTGGGCAGATGTGGAACGTGTGGGCCTTCAGGGTTGTTACCGTTCTGATCGGGCTTGCGGGTTGCGCGCATCTCGCGCGAACAGCGCGGTTGCCCCGGATGCCGCGCCTTTCGGCATCTGAGATTCTGGCGGCCGCGCTGCTTGCCCTTCTGTTCACTGTTGCGCTTCTGGGCGCCTGCGCGCCCGTCACCGACTGGGATGGGCTCAGCTATCACCTTGCAGTGCCCGAACTCTACCTGCGCCACGGCGGAATCTACTGGATCAGCTTCATCCACCACTCCAACTTCCCGTTCGCCACCGAGATGCTCTATGCGGCGCCGGTCGCGCTCGGCTCTCCACCGGCAGCCAAGGTCATCCACTGGGTCTTCTACGTACTTATGGCCGCAGCGGCCGGCGGCCTCGCGACAGAACTCTACGGGAAGGGCGCGGCCATCTGGGCTGCCCTGGCGGCCGCGCTCATACCGGCGGCCGTGTGGGAGGCGCAGGCCGCCTACATAGATCTGTCCACAGCGGCCTGCATGCTGCTATCGGCGACTGCTCTGCTCCGCTACTTCGCTGCGCGAGACAATGGCCGCTGCTGGCTGGTGATAGCCGCGCTCCTTGCTGGGATGGCGGCGGGAACGAAAACATTTGCGCTCGGGTGGGTTGCGCTGTCGGCGATCTGGCTGCTGTTCGACAGGCGCGGCAAGAGCGCCATAGTTAAGGATCCAGCGATATTCCTGACTATAGCCATACTGACATGTAGCCCGTGGTATGTGAAATCGCTGATCATGACCAGCAACCCCGTATACCCGTTTCTCTACTCGGTATTCGGGGGCAAAGCCTGGGGGGAGGCGGGCGCGGAGATGTACCGGCAGAGCTGGACGGCTTTCGGGGCTGGCCGCTCTCCGGGTGACTTCCTGATGCTGCCGTGGAATCTGCTGGCGCGGGGCGGCGATTTCATTGACGGCGCGATCATTTTCGGGAGCGCGGGCCCCTTGCTTGCCGCGCTCGTGCCGGCGGCCGTTCTGCGCCTCCGCGGGCACGGGCGGACGCTGGCTGTGGCCGTGCTCGGGTACACGCTCGTCTGGTTTGCGCTGTCTCAGCAGACGCGCTACCTGCTGCCTGTGCTCGGACTGGCCTCGGTGATCGCATGCGCGGCGACGGTGGGCAGGGACAGGGTTGCGAAGGCCGCCAGGGCAGCCGTTCTGGCGGCTGGCGCGGTCTCGGTGCTGCTCGCCTGCGCTCTCGCGCTGCCTGCTTTCGAGGTGATGAGCGGAGCCGTTGACCGGGACACGCACATCCAGCGCTTCGTCAACAGCTACGAGATAGCTCGAAGGCTCCCAGAGAACACCAGGCTGCTGCTCTACCGCGAGCCGCGGGGGTTCTACTTCCCGCAGCAGTATATGTGGGCGGACGAGATGCTGAGCAGCGTCATTCCCTATGAGGACTTCTCCTCGCCCGCGGAGATGCTGGCCTGGCTGAAAGCACGGGGGTGGCAGGCCGCGCTGATCAACTGGCGCTTCGCCGACCCGTCCAAACCCGGGCGCGATCTGGAGTTGTGGCAGGGTGCAATCAGCGCGGGACTGGTTCGGCCGTTTCCCGGCACTGAGCCGTCCGATGCGAGCCGGCCCGGGGTGGAAGTGTGGGAGATTCCGTGACTTCAGGCGACGCCCCACGAGTCTCTGTGGTGATCCCGGCCTACAACGAGGAAGGCACTATCGCCGAAGTCATCCGCCGCGTCTTCGCATTGCCATTGGATCTCGAGGTGATCGTGGTGGACGACGCCTCGACTGACCGGACGGCGGAAGTGGCAGCATCGGTCGATTCGAGGGTCCGCGTGCTACGACACGAGACGAATGAGGGGAAGGGCTCCTCAATCCGTCTGGGGCTTAAGCAGGCGCGCGGAGAGATCCTCGTTGTACAGGACGCGGATCTCGAGTACTACCCCGAAGACCTCCCCACCCTCGTTGCGCTCTTCGACGAGAGCGCGGTGGACGTCGTGTACGGCTCTCGCTTTCTGGGCGGACGCCCGCCGATGCGCTTTGCCAACTACATCGCGAACCGGATTCTGACCATTGCCGCGAACCTGCTCTTCGGCGGGCACATCACCGACGAGGCTACCTGCTACAAGCTGTTCCGAAGGCGCTCCCTGGACGGCCTGAATCTCACCTGCACGCGGTTCGAGTTCTGCCCCGAGGTCACGGCCAAGCTGCTCCGCAAGGGAGTGCGCATCCACGAGACGCCCATCCGCTACGACCCCAGAACCTACGGGCAGGGGAAGAAGATCACATGGCGCGACGGCTTCATGGCCCTGTGGACGCTCGTCAAGTATCGCTTTGTCCGGTGATCGCGGTAGACTCCTTCTCGTACAGCCGCACAATCTGCCCGACGCGGAACATGATGGAGCGTTCGGTGCGCTCGATCAGGTCGCCGGCCTTCAGCGAGTGCATGCCGTGAACCTCCAGAATATCCTCGATCTCGCGGTTGCCTTCGTCGAAGACCTCGACGATCGCCAGAATCGCCTCCTGCGCCTTCACGCTCCGGCTTCGATCTGCATTCCGTCATAAGCGACGATCAGGCCCTCTTCTCCCGCCCGCGCCTGCAGCTCGTCGTGCAGCAGAACCGAGTTGTGCGAGAAATGCGTAAGGACAAGCCGGCAGCCGTCGTTCAGCGACCCCATTTCCTGCAGCTTCCTGCGCATTTCCAGAACATCGGGGACGGACATATGCGTCCTGTACTGCCCGTTATAGCCGTGCGTGCACTCGCTCACGACGAGGTCGAACTTTACCCCTGACAGAAAGTCCCAGGTCGGGGACTCATAGAGGCCCGTATCGGACGCATACAGCACCGCGTGCCCGAGGTCTCCCAGAATCCAGTTCAGGCACAGCTCGTCTGCCTTGTGGATGGCCGTGACAGGGGTGACGGTCAACCCGCTGAGATTGACGCTTTCGAACGGCGTAACCTCGTGAATCTCCGCGCCCAGGCGCGAAAGGTCCGGGTAGTGCGAGCGGATGATTGAGGCCACATCCGGGCTGCACCAGATGTTCAGAGGATTGGCCGCGCGGTTGTGCGCAAACGGATCCGCCAGGTACGCCAGCTCCGCGGGCGCGAAGTGGTCCGCGTGGCTGTGAGTGATAAGCAGATGCTCCAGCCGCGAGAAATCCAGACCGTTGACCAGCGCCTGGTGCAACGAGTCGGGGTTCAGGTCTATCTTGATGGTGTCATTGACAAGAATGGATGCGCGGCACCGGATGTTCTTGCCGCCCAGCTCCCGTGCTTTTCTGCACGGGTCGCATCCGCAAAACAGCGCCGGCCAGCCTTCGGCGGCGGCCGTGCCAAGAATTCTGATCTTCAAATCCTTTCGGTCACCTTTCCGTGTTGAATCTCCTTTGGTGAATACACCGCAGCGCGCGGGAATCCTCCGAAAAGGAGGGGCAGCCCCTTGAGCTAGCTTGCCCGAGGTGCTATACTTCCGCGGTTGTTCGCCGCGCGGATGCGGCGGCTCAACGAACCATTGCCCCGGAGGAGTCACAGTCCAGAGATGAAAGCCGTACTGTCCAAAAAGAACCTGCTTGACGGAGTGAGAACTGCCGGACACGCGATCAGCGCGCGCAGTGCGCTTGCCGTTCTGACGCACGTCCTTGCGTCTGCCGAAGGAGACTCGATCAAGTTCCAGGCAACGGACAATCAGATCGGCATCGCGTGCACCTGCTCGGCGCAGGTGCTGGAGCCCGGAAACCTGACACTGCCGGCCGCCCTTGCAGCCGAAGCCATCGCATCTCTACCCGAGGCGGACGTGCTGATCGAGTCCAACGAACTCAACCAGATCCGCATACTGTGCGGCGCTTCCGACTTTCAGCTTCTTGGGCTGCCGCCCGGTGACTTCCCGGGTCTGCCCGAGGTGTCTGACGCAACCTGGTTCGAGATTCCTTCCAAAGACCTGCGCACGGCGCTCCGCCGGACGAGCTTCGCGTGTTCTAACGATGAGCTGCGGTCGGCTCTTCTGGGAGTGCTCTTCGCCTTCACAGGCGACACGCTGCGCATGGTGGCGACCGACACGCATCGCCTGGCTCTTGACGTGCGCATGGTCGCCTCCGGCAACGGCGAGGCATCGGCAATAGTGCCCGCCCGCGCGGTGAACGAGATGCTCCGCGTCTTGCCAGAGGAAGGTTCTGTCCGAGTTCACATCTCGGAACGCCAGATCGGCTTCGCCGTCGGGAACCTCGCCGTAACAGCTTCGCTCATCGAGGGTGAGTTCCCGAAATACGACCGCGTGATTCCTCAGGATTTCGAGCGCAAGATCGTCGTTCCTACAGGTGTGTTCACTCCCGCTGTCCGGCGCGCCGGAATCGTTGGGCGGGGTGACATGAACCGGGTCGTCGTGAAGGCCGATGGCGACAGGGTGCACGTATCGTCCCGCTCCGGCAGCACGGGGAGCGCCATGGACGAGGTAGAAGCCGTGCTCGAAGGCGAGCCGATCGAGATCGCCTTCAACTCGGAGTATCTGCTGGATGCCCTGGATGTTATCGAGACCGAGGGCGTGCAGATTCAACTCTCCGGACAACTCGACCCGGCTGTTGTGCGCCCGGTGGACCAGGACGACTATCTCTGCGTTCTGATGCCGATGCAGCTCAAGGAGGAAGTGCTTCCGGCCTGAGCCGGCTAGGCGCGCTTCCCGAGTCTGCTTTCGCGGGTGCTTCTTGCCACCGCCACCAGTCCGGCGACCGCTTCGTGACATCTTCTCACGGCCTCCGCGTTCGCCTGCTTCCGGCACTCGGCGTCATAGAGGTCGGAGAGGTCAACGGCAGGGCCGAAGTGGACTGCGATCGGCGAGCGCCTCAGCATCTTTGAGTGCGGCCGGAGCATCTCCCACGTCCCCGCGAACCCGCAGGGAATGACGGGCGCCCTGCTTCTGAGCGCTATCATGCCCAGTCCCTGCTCGAACTCGTGTAGCTCGCCGTCTTCCGCGCGGTGCCCCTCAGGGAATATGCCGATCATCCAGTTGTGCGCGAGCCTGTCGAAGCTGAGCCTCAGCGCCTCGCGGTCGGCGCTGTTCTGCCGCACGGGGTAGGACTCAAGCTTCGTGCACACCCATGCCAGTAGCCTATTGCCCGTGAAAAGCTCCTTCTTCGCCATATAAGCCACCGGCCTGCGCACGGCGGAGCCCATCAGCGGCGGGTCGAGGTAGCTGATATGGTTGCTGATGATGATGACGGGACCTTCGGTGGGGATATGCTCGTGCCCGATGATGCGCCAGGAACCGAGAGTTCTGAAAAGTATCCTGAAGAACCCGCGGATCAGGCAGTAGACCGGGTTGGGTTCAAAGAGCCGCATTGTTGTAGGCGCTCACGATCTGCTCGACGATCTGTTCGGGGGAGAGGTCGTCGGTCACGATAGTCCTTGCGTCGTCCGCGGGGCGCAGAGGGGAGACGGCGCGCGTTGAATCGCGCATGTCACGCTCCTCGATATCCCTGAGAACCTGTTCGAAGGTCATGTCAGCCGACCCCTTGCGGAAGTCGTTCAGGCGCCGGGCGGCGCGGACCCGGGCGGAGGCCGTGAGAAAGACTTTCACGATGGCGCGGGGAAACACAACCGTGCCCATATCCCGGCCTTCGGCCACGGTATCGCGGCCCTCGGCGATCTCGCGCTGGATTGCGACAAGCCGATGGCGCACGACCGGAACCGCCGAGACCGGCGAAGAAGCACGCGTCACTTCAGGCGAACGGATAAGCTCCGTTACGTCTTCTCCATCGGCCAGGAAACGTTGGCTACCGTCTTGCTGGCGCACTTCGATGTGCAGGCGCTCCACCAGCGCGCCCAGGCTGGCGGCATCGTCGCTCGCTATGCCGCGCAGCACGGCCGCAGCAGCCACCGTCCTGTAAGTGGCCCCGCTGTCGAGATGAAACCACCCCAGCCTCTCGGCAAGCAGCTTCGCGATGGTGCTCTTGCCCGCGCCAGCCGGTCCGTCAATGGTGATTACATGGCGTTGGCGCCTGAGGGGCGAAGAAGGCTGGTCTGTCACGAGGTGACCCTGTCAAACATGCCTTTGAACGACGGGAACGATGTCTGCACACAGTCGACGTCCCGCACCAGGCTTTCGCCGTTTGAAGCAGCGGCCGCGATCGCAGCCGCCATGGCAAGACGGTGATCGCCATAAGAGATGGAGCACCCGGCAGACAGCCCTCGCCCTCCGTGAATGACCATGCCATCCTCCGAGGTCTGCACGGCAGCCCCCAGTCCGGTAAGCAGCTCGCTCACCGAGGCGATCCGGTCGGATTCCTTGACCCGAAGCTCGGCGGCGTCGCGGATGACGGTATCACCATCGGCGAACGCGGCTGCCACCGCGAGGGCGGGGACTTCGTCAATCATGCGAGGGATAACCTCGCCCCCGAACTCGGCGCCATGAAGCGTGCTCGACCGCACGAGTATGGCGCCGACGGGCTCGCCGGAGACCTCGCGCTCGTCAGACAGTGTGATGTCCGCGCCCATCACCTTCAGCGCGTCTAGCAAGCCAGTTCGTGTAGGGTTCAGCCCTACGTTCACGACGCGGAGCTCCGAGTCCGGTGTAATGAGCGCGCCCACGATGAAGAACGCCGCCGAGGAGAGGTCGCCGGGCACTTCGACCGTTCGTCCCTTCAATGGCTGCCCCGGCTTCAGAGTCACCGACCTCTCCTGACGAGTAAGGTCGGCGCCGAACGCGCGCAACATTCTCTCGGTGTGGTCTCGTGAGAGCGACGGCTCGGTGACACTGGTGTCTTCCTCCGCAAACAGCCCGGCCAGCAGCAGAGCCGATTTGACCTGCGCGCTGGCGACCGGGCTTTCGTAGTCAATGCCGTGAAGCCCCCCGCCGCGGATTGCCAGCGGGGCAAGATCGCCCCTCCTTGCCAGTATAGTGGCGCCCATCTTGCGCAGGGGCTCGCACACCCGTTTCATGGGCCGCTTGCGGATGCTGGCGTCGCCCGTGACGATGCTCAGAAACGGCTGGCCGGATAGGACGCCCGCCAGCAGACGCACTCCCGTGCCCGAATTGCCCATGTCCAGCGGCACCTCGGGTTCCTTGAGTTCGCCGCCTACGACAGCAATCTCGGATGCGCCCGTCGCCTCGGACTGAAGCCCCATAGCCTGAAGCGCCTGCAGCGTCCGCCTGCAGTCGTCAGAAGGCAGAAAGTTGCGAATGCGGGTTTCGCCGTCAGCCAGCGCGCCAAGTATGACCGCGCGGTGCGAAACCGACTTGTCGCCCGGGGGGGTAACCTCCCCACTGAAGTGCGTGACCCCGCGGATTGTCCAGTCTGTCATAGCTTCTCCTCTCCTGACGAGGTGAGCAAGTTTCTGATTGCCGAGTTCCCGGCGAACCACTCCCTGGTCCCTTCGGCATCGCCAGCTCTGATCAGGCTCTCGATTTCGTCCAGAGCATCGCGAAACTCGCGGGCGGCGTCCAGAATGGCCCCGGCGTTGGTGATCGAAATGTCTCCCCAGAGCGCCGACGGGCTGCCCGCGACTCGCGTGAGGTCGCGAAAACTTCCGGCCGTCAGGCTGGCCATGTGCTCGCCCCCGCGGGCGGCAAGGCGAACGAAGATGCCTGCGACGATATGCGGAAGGTGGCTGGTAATGGCGACTGCCCTGTCATGTTCCTCAGCACAAAGCAGAAGAACGCGCGCGCCAACTGCCTGCGCGAGCGCCCGGACGGTGTCGAGCGCCGCGGGGTTCGTCTGGGTGTCCGGAGTGAGCGCATATACCGCGCCGTGGAACAGGCTGTCGGAGGCCGCCTCAACGCCGGACTCCTCGGATCCCGCCATGGGATGGCCGCCCACGAAACGGATGTTGGGCGGCAGAGCGGACGCGGCCCGCACGATCTCTGCCTTTGTGCTGCCGGCGTCGGTGACGACTATCTCAACGTCACTGATGCTGCTGAGGCCGCGGATCTGCTCGATGATCACCCCGACCGGAGCTGCAAGATAGAGAAGGTCGGACTGACGCGCGCCCTCGGCAAAATCGGTCGTGAAGCTGTCTATTGCACCGGCGTCTAGCGCCGCCCGCAGGCGCGACTCGCTGCGGCCTATTCCCAGAACGCGCCCCGCGAAGCCGTTCGCCCGCGCCGCAAGGCCGATCGAGCCCCCGATGAGCCCCACCCCGGCGATTCCAAGCGTATTGACGCGAATGCCCATTGGCCCTCCTGCAGGCATCAGCCGCCCGGTGAACTGGTCTCCGGGTGAGCGTCAGGCATCAGCCCAGCACTTCCTTGAGAGCGCGCAGGAAGCGCTCGTTCTCTTCCTGGGTCCCGATTGTCACGCGGGCGCAGGTGGGCGTCCCGAACGGTTTACCGGGGCGGATAATCACGCCCCTGCGCATCAGATCGTCACATATTTGCATCGAGTCTCGCCCGAAGTCCACAAACACGAAATTGGCCTGAGATGGCGCGTAATCGAGCCCCATCTGCTCGAATGCCGCAGCGAGCAGCTCCTTGCCCGCGTGGGTGATCTCGCGGTTGCGCTTCACCTGCCCCGGATCGTCCAGGCTTGCGGCGGCTGCGTACTGCGCCACCGAGTTCACGTTGAACGGCTCTCTGACCTGGTCAATGTAGCGGACGATCGCGGGGTCGGCGATGCCGTAGCCCACGCGAAGCCCGGCCAGCGCGTAGATTTTCGAGAACGTGCGCAGAACTACCACATTCCGGCCGTCCCGCACGTACTGAATGCTGTCCGGGTAGTCGCCGCTCTCGACGTATTCGTAGTATGCCTCGTCCAGAATCAGAAGCGCGCGCTCCGGGAGGCGGTCGAGCAGTCTTTCCACCTCGGCTGCCGTGTTCATCGTCCCGGTCGGGTTGTTCGGATTGGCAACGAACACCATGCGGGTCTTTTCGTTGAAGAGGTCCGCCAGCGCATCGAGGTCAAATGTGTAGTTCCGAAGAGGCGCCTCGCGCATCGTGGCCCCGGCAAGGTTGCAGGCGGCCCTGTACTGCGAAAAGGTGGGGGCGCCGGTAACAACCTCATCCGTGCTCTGCAGGAACGACAACCCCAGGTTGTGGAGCAGATCGTCCGAGCCATTTCCGAACATGAGCATGTTCTCCGGAACACCCAGGTGCTCCGCAAGCTTGCTGCGCAGCACATAGCAGCTGCCCTCGGGATACATGCGGATGTTCTGGAGCGCTGTCTGCGCGGCTTCGAGGGCGAGGGGGGACGGGCCGATGGGACTCTCGTTGCTCGCAAGCTTGACGATGTCCGTTATGCCCAGTTCCCTCTCCACCTCCTCGATCGGCTTCCCTGCTACGTAGGGCACGAGCCGGGCGACGTTTTCGTTGGCGGTGATGCGAGCCAAGGTGAAACCTCCTTCGTGGTGCAGCGGAAGTGTAGCACAAACGGCCGCGCGGTGTCAGCGAATACGGCTGCCTGCACCGTGCGCTATAATGAGTAATGATACAGCCTCTTACCAGGAGGCTGCACAGGAAAACTACCCGTGAAGTCAACCCAGTTCCTAAACGTCAAGAGCACCGTGCCGCTTATCCCGCCGCGCAAGCTGCGGGAAGAACTCCCCATGACCGAAACCGCGTACGCGACGGTTGTCAATGGCAGGGAGACGATCCAGCGCATCCTCACCGGAGACGACAGCAGGCTGCTGGTTGTCGTTGGGCCCTGCTCGATCCACGACGAAGAGGCGGCGATGGACTACGCCGGGCGCCTTGCCAGGGTGGCGCGCGACGTGGAAGATCAGATGGCCATCGTGATGCGGGTCTATTTCGAGAAGCCCCGAACTGTGCTGGGCTGGAAGGGTCTCATAAGCGATCCGGCGCTGGACGGCAGCATGGACATCGAAGGCGGGCTGAGAAAGGCGCGCCGCATATTCCTGAACATTTCCGATATGGGACTGTGCGCGGGCACAGAAGTGCTGGATCCGATCACGCCGCCATTCATCTCGGATCTCATCGCGTGGGCGGCGCTGGGGGCGCGGACGACCGAGTCTCAGACGCACCGCCAGATGGCGAGCGGGCTGTCCATGCCCATTGGCTACAAGAATGGAACCGATGGCGATGTGCAGATCGCCATAGACGCCATGGAGGCGGCGCGGCACCCGCACAGCTTCATCGGGATAGACCTCGACGGCCAGACCTGCGTGCTGAGCACCACGGGCAACACGTTCGGGCATATGATCCTGCGAGGGGGACGTCCCGGCCCGAACTACGACAAGGGCAGCGTGGCGGCGGCGGCCGGAAGGATGGCGGCCGCCGGAGTCAATGGCCGGATCGTCATTGACTGCAGCCACGACAATTCGTTCAAGGACTACCGCAACCAGGAACGGGTGTGGGATAATGTAATTGAGCAGGTCTGCGCTGGCAGCCCTGTTCTTGCGGGGCTGATGCTCGAGAGCAACATTCGCGAGGGCAAACAGAAGCTCGGTGACGACCCGGCGAAGCTGGAATACGGGGTGTCCATCACGGACGGCTGCATCGGTTGGGAAGACACAGAGCGAATGATTCGTGGGGCGCACGCGGCGCTCGCCTCGATCCGGACTGGTGTGTAAAAGGCTGCCGGGCGGACGCGCGCTGCTGTTCTTTCGCAGGCGGCCCGGTTTTTGCCAACAGGACCAGGTGGGCGGCAATACAGGGAGCACATCTTGAAATCTGAACGTGGATTCACGCTGATTGAGCTGCTCGTGGTCATCGCGATCATCGCGATTCTGGCCGCCATCCTTTTCCCCGTGTTTGCTCAGGCTCGCGAGAAGGGGCGCGTCGCGAGCTGCACGAGCAATCTGAAGCAGGTGTACACCGCGCTCGCTATGTACGCTGACGATAGTCGCGGGTTCTTGCCCCCTTCGCCAAGAGCCATCGGAGGCGGAAGCGCCACGCATAGCTGGACCAGCCAGCGCGACGGCTTCGAGATGCTGTATCAGTACACGAAAGCCGGCGAGGTGTTTCACTGCAAGAAGGCGCCGAAGTTCAACGGCTCGTTGCCTGATGCCAACCAGACTGGCTACTACAAGGTGTATCTCGGAGCCCCGCCAAACGCTCAGTGGTTCAAAGCCAGCTACCACTTCTGGCCGCACATCTACTCTCTTTGGGATGCAGGGGCGAACAAGTGGCTGCCCGGCAAACTCGACGCCGACCTTTATGACCCGGACCTGTATCTGAACCGTTCGGGCTGGAAGCCTGAGAATATCCAGGCTGCCCGGCAACTGGGCGGTCCGGTTGTTGACTGCTTTCTGCACCCTCTGAACATGCGCGGCGACGAAGGCGTGCTGATGCTGAATGTCACGAACGGCAGCGTCAGGTTCATGTCCGCCGCGAAATACCCCTGGGGTTAGTCGGCTTTTCACCGGGTCGGCAGGACTCCGGACGTCTGATGTATAACGAGACAGACAGGCGCAACACGCGCTTGCAAGGGGCAACCTCATGATTTCAGACAACACAGGCAAAATGTACGAACTCGCGCGCGCGCAATATGCGGCGATGGGAGTGGACACCGAAGCGGCGATGGCCAGGCTCGAGGCTATTCCGATTTCGCTGCACTGCTGGCAGGGCGATGACGTCTCGGGATTCGAGAGCGACGCCGGACTGACCGGCGGCGGCATCCAGGCCACCGGCAACTACCCCGGGCGCGCCCGCAACGCTGAAGAACTCAGAAGCGATCTCGACAAGGCTCTCGACGTGATTCCGGGCAAGCACAGGGTCAACCTCCACGCGATCTATGCCGAAACTGGCTCTCGGAAGGTCGAGCGCAACGAGCTTCTGCCGGAGCACTTCGCCGGATGGATAGACTGGGCAAGAGCCAACGGAATCGGGCTGGACTTCAATCCGTCCTTCTTCTCGCATCCCCTGGCCGACGCGGGCTTCACGCTGACCAGCCTTGACGATGGGATCCGCCGTTTCTGGGTGGAGCACGGCATCGCCTGCCGCCGCATCGGCGAAGCAATGGGCCGCGCACTCGGCACTCCCTGCATCAACAACGTGTGGATTGCGGATGGCTCGAAGGATATTCCCGTCGACAGGTTCAAACCGCGCGAGTTGCTCAAGCGCTCCCTCGATGAGATCTTCGCGGAGGATATCGACCAGCGCTTCAACCGCGATGCACTGGAGTCGAAGCTGTTCGGAATCGGGTCCGAGTGCTTCGTCCCGGGTTCGCATGAGTTCTACATGGGTTATGCCGCGCAGAACGGCAAGCTCTACTGCATGGATGCCGGGCATTATCATCCTACCGAAGTCATCTCGGACAAGATTTCGTCCATGCTGATATTCCTGGACGAGATTCTGCTGCACGTGAGCCGCGGCGTCCGGTGGGACAGCGATCACGTCGTCATTCTGAACGACGAGCTTCGGGCAATCGCCGAAGAGGTCATCAGGAACAACTTCGAGTCGCGGATTCATATCGGGCTCGATTTCTTCGATGCCAGCATCAACCGGGTCGCGGCCTGGGTTATCGGCTGCCGCAGTATGCTGCGCGCGCTGCTGATGGCTCTGCTCGAGCCGACCGCGAAGCTGAGAGAGATCGAGGCCGCCGGGGACTACACCTCGCGTCTGGCGCTCCTCGAGGAACTCAAGGGCATGCCGGCGGCGGCCGTTTGGGATCACTACTGCGTCAGGAAGGGTGTGCCAGTGGGACCGGCCTGGCTGGACGAAGTGAAGAGCTACGAGAGTTCGGTTCTGCCCGCACGGCAGTAGTTCGAACGCACAGGACATTGCTATACAAAGGAGTTGCTATGCGTATTCTTGCGCTGATAGTCGCGGCCGCGTTTGTTGGCTGCGCGAGCGCCTGTCTGGCCGCGGACCGCTGGGAGAAGGACATGCGCGCCTTCGAACAGCAGGACAGGGAGAACGGTTATCACAAGGGTGGCATCATCTTTCTCGGAAGCTCGAGCGTGCGGGGCTGGAAGACCCTGAAGGAGGACTTCCCGGATCTCGACGTGATCAACCGCGGCTTCGGGGGGTCGCGGATCAGCGACAGCACACGGCATTTCGACCGGATCATCACGCCGCATCGGCCGCGCCTCATCGTGTTCTATGCGGGCGATAATGACATAGCCGGGGGCAGAACGCCGGATCAGGCGCTCAAGGACTTCCAGCAGTTCGTCCAGAAAGCGCAGTCGTCGTTGCCGAAGGTGCGCATCGCATTTATCTCCGTCAAGCCGAGCCCATCGCGCTGGCGAGTAGCGAAGCAGATGAGCGAAGCGAATGCGCGGATTGCTGCTTACACCCGGCGGACTCCGGGGCTGGACTTCATTGACGTCTGGCCGGCGATGCTGGACTCCTCCGGTGAGCCGCGCAAGGACATCTTTCTGGCGGATATGCTGCACATGAACGAGAGCGGCTACAAGCTGTGGACGGCGATTGTGCGGCCTCACCTCGACTGAACAGCCAGCGCAGGTGTTGTTGCGAATATCCGAGCCGCGCCGGGAATCCGGCGCGGTTTTCTTTGTACCGGGCGGCATTCGCTTGTATTGACGGCCTGCCCTTCGGTAAACTGGGAGCAAGACAGCCGCCGCAGGGCGGCGCCGAAACCCGTGGAGCAGCATTGATGCCGTCGTGCCAGATTAGCCCTCTCAGACTGTCGTGTGACTTCGCAGCGGACCCGCTGGGGATAGACAACCCCCACCCTCGCCTGTCGTGGCAACTATCGTCAACAGAGCGCGGGCAGGTGCAAAGCGCTTACCGTATCATCGTCGCCTCCTCGAAAGATACGGCGCTGGCCGGACAGGGAGACGTCTGGGACACGGGAAGAGTCGAGTCGTCCGATCACCTCAGCATAGAGTATCAGGGACCAGAGCTCAAATCCTTCGGCAAGTACTGGTGGGCGGTGATGATCTGGGACTCGGAGGACGCCCCGTCCGCGTGGAGCGAGCCGGCGACGTGGGAGATGGGTGTGCTGAGCACCGACGATTGGGAAGGGGAATGGATCTCGGCGCCCGAGAGCATTGTCTGGGGACCGCTCTTTCGCACTGAGTTCGACGTGGACGGCACGTTGGAATCGGCCCGCGCCTACGTCTGCGGCCTGGGCTGCTGCGAACTGTACATCAACGGGTCAAAGGTCGGCGATAGCGTCTTCGATCCGTCTCAGACCGATTACGAGCACCGCGCGTTCTATGTGTGCCACGACATCACGGCTCTCCTGAAGCCGGGGCGCAACGCCTGCGGGGTGATGCTCGGAAATGGCTGGTTCAATCAAGACCGTGTATGGGGCGGCATGTCGTATGGAACTCCGAGGCTGCTGGCGATGCTTCGTCTGGTTCGGACCGACGGGACGGTCGTTGCAGTGTCAAGCGGACGCGACTGGAAATGCGCCCCGGGGCCGGTGCTGAAGAACAACGTTTACGCTGGCGAGGTGTACGACGCCAGGCGCGAGATTCCGGGATGGGCGGAGCCAGGGCTGGACGGCTCGGCGTGGGAAGGGGTCTGCATTGCAGAAGCGCCGACGCCCTGCCTGCAGGCGCAGCCTCTTCAGCCGATTCGCCGTATGGGTGAGCTCCGGCCTGTCGAGATTACTAGCCCCGAGCCTCGAGTCTATCTGTACGACCTGGGGCAGAACTTCTCCGGCTGGGCGCGAATACACGTGGACAACGCTCCCCGCGGCACGGCAATCACTCTTCGCTTCGCGGAGACGATAGACGATCGCGGCCGTCTCTCGACCGGAAGCACCGGCGTGCAGCACACGGGGGTGGTGCAGACTGACACCTACATCTGCCGCGGCGGAGGCGTGGAAGTGTATGAGCCGCGCTTCACATATCACGGTTTCCGTTACGTCGAGGTTACCCGCTACGCCGGGGAGGCGACTGTGGACGAACTAGATGGCGTTTTCGTGCACACGGCGGTAGAGCGCAGGGGCGAATTCGAATGCTCGGACCCGATGCTGAACAGGATTCACAAGGCCGCTGTGTGGACGCAGCTCAGCAATCTGCACGGGATTCCGACCGATTGCCCACATCGCGAGCGCTGCGGGTGGCTCGGAGACGCTCAGGTTGCAGCCGAGATGTCCATCTACAACTTCGACATGGCGCGACTGTGGGCCAAGTATCTCGGCGATATCGAGACAACCTCCCGCAGCGGGGGGCCGAAGATGATCTCCCCGGGCAAGAGGATCTCGGGCGATGCGACCCCGGACTGGGGGACGGCCGTTGTTCAGTTGCCCTGGTACCTCTACCTGTATTATGCGGACATTCAGACCCTCGAGACGTGTTATCCGGGAATGCAGAGCTGGCTCGCTCACCTCGGCGACATCGCGGAAGGTCACATTGTGAGCGCGGGGCTGGGCGACTGGTGCGCCCCCAACGCGCTGGCCGGCTACACGCCGATACCGCTAACATCCACCGGCTACTACTACTTCGATGCCCGGATTATGGAGGCGGCAAGCCGGGCGCTGGGCCGCGAGTCCGGCTCGCGGCGGTACGGCGCGCTGGCGGACGCCATACGCGCGGCTTTTATCAGCCGCTTCTGGGATTCCGAGACCTGCTCTTACGGCTCGCAGACAGGGAATGCATTTGCGCTCTATCTCGGCCTCGTTCCGGACGGCTTCGAGCAGGCGGCGGCGGATGCCCTTGCCCGCGATGTCGTGGAAGCGCACGGTGGGCACCACAACACCGGCATCACTGGCAGCCGCCATCTCTACTGGGCGCTCAGCGAGTACGGCCACGGCGAGGTTGCCCTCGGCATGCTGCGAAAGCGGGACTATCCGAGCTTTGGGCAGCTGTTCGACATGGGTGCGACCAGCATGTGGGAGAACTGGGGCGAGAAGTGGATAGATGAGCAGGAGGGGGAGCGGTCGCAGTCGCACCCCATGCAGGGCGGCCTTGACGCGTGGTTCTACAACGGGCTCGCGGGGATTAACCCTTCGCCAGAACATCCCGGCTTCCGGCACATACTGCTGCGCCCGCAGGTCATGGGCGACCTCGAGTTCGTGTGCGCGAGATACGAGTCGGTCGTGGGGCCGATCGCCAGCTGTTGGCGCGTCGAGGGGGATGCGTTCGAGTGGCAGATAGAGGTTCCCGCGAATGCGACGGCTGATGTCTTCGTGCCCTGCGCGGAAGCCGCGTCCATAACCGAAAGCGGCAGCCCGGCTTTGGACGCGCCCGGCCTGTCATTTGTCAGGACCGGGGGAGGATGCGCGATCTTCCGAGCCGGCGGCGGGCAGTACACGTTCCGATGTCCGGTCCCGGTGCGGCATCAGGAGGTGACAATGGGGTGACGGTTCGCAGGCTCCTCATCGTTGGCGCCGGGGGATGGGGAAAGGTGCACGGCAACGTCTACGCCGAGCACAGGCAGTGGACTGTCAGCGCCATCGCCGATGCCGACCCGTCCGTGCTGGCGGCGGCAGGGGAGCGCTTTGGCGTGCCTCCAGACCGGCTCTACCACGACCCGGCGCGCGCCATTGCCGAAGCGCAATACGACGCCATCTCCGTCGTCATACGCAACCCGTTCAAGACACCCATCCTCGCGCGGGCGCTCCAAACAGGGGCGCCCGTTTTTACAGAAAAGCCCCTTTGCCATACTGTGGACGATCTTCGGCGCATCCGCGCAGCCGCGGCACTGGGCGGCGGACCTCTCATGGTGTCGCAGAACTACCGGTTCGACCCTCAGGCTCGCGGCGTGCGCGAGATGATTCAGGAGAAGAAGCTC
>Ga0255341_1003451_pt1 | contig 17754 bp, 15 predicted proteins | sample wastewater_treat_8_FD_192418 | JGI IMG/M metagenome (GOLD analysis project Ga0255341, IMG submission 192418) | Wastewater microbial communities from Lulu Island WWTP, Vancouver, Canada - plant12 | ecosystem: Engineered > WWTP > Wastewater > Unclassified | place: Canada: Vancouver, British...
TTGAGAATCGCCACTTTCTCCTGGGCACTGTAGTTGTTGCGCTTCTTCAACATAGGGATTTCCTCCGTTGCTGGTAGTTAACTCAAACGAAGGAAAATTCCAATTCCGTCTGAAGCGGAACAACTGTACACCCGGAATCATCATGGCTTCCAAGGCTCTTCTCGAAAGAAGCCCCAGGCCGAATGAGGACGAAATCAAAGATGCATTGTCCGGAAACTACTGCCGATGCATCAGCCACTATCAGGTCATCGAGGCCGTCAAGAGTGTAACAGAGGAAAGGAGGTAGAAGACATGGCCGATAGGTATCGATATATTGGGAAACATTTGCCTCGCAAGGACGCGGTGGATATCGTAACCGGGAGAGCTGTATTTATTGATGACATGACTCTCCCCAGAATGCTGTACGGAAAGGCACTCAGGAGTCCTTATGCTCACGCTCTGATCACCCGCATCGATGTAAGCAAAGCCAAGCAGCTAGAAGGTGTCAAGGCTGTCCTGACCTACGAGACTGTACCTGATTGGATAACGGGATTGCCAGACCACAGACTTGTTCTTGATCGCCATTTACGTGCAGTTGGCGATGGCGTCGCGCTGGTTGCTGCAACCAGCCCCGAAATCGCCGAGGAAGCACTAAACCTTATTGATGTTGAATATGAGATATTGCCGCCCGTCTACGACATGGAGGAGGCCATTCAGCCGGGAGCTCCTCAGCTATATGAGCAGTTCCCTAGAAATGAATTCACCCCCGGCTGCCCTATGTTCAGCAAAGAACCTTTCAAAAGACTTGTAAGGGGAAACATCGCTGAAGGTTTCAAAGACGCGGAGTTTGTGGCCGAAGGCACCTATGGCTTTGACAAATTCCCTCATCCCCTGCCCCCTGAACCACCTGGAGTTATCGCTAAATGGGAGAACTCTACCGATCTGACTGTTTGGGCGAGCAGTGCAGCCCCGCATCTAATGAAAATGGTTCTTCAATTTAGGATGCGCGGCGTTAATATTCGCCTCATCGGTGTGCACACAGGTGGTAGCTACGGCAACAAACAGATCATTTCCATTCCGACCTTCTACGCTGCGGCTCTGGCCCAAGCAACCGGCTTGCCGGTCAAGGTGGTGTATACCAAGGCAGAGCATCTTCTTAATTGGGAAGTTCGCCTGGGCAGCAGAATGCGCGGCAAGGTCGGCTTTACAAAGGAAGGCATCGCCACCGGGTTCGAGGGCATGTGGCTTGTTGAAGCCGGCTTCTCGTCGGAATTAGCCCAAGGCCAAATGGGGGTTGGATTGGGAGAAGCCCAGCTGATGTTGAGCAAGTGTCAGAACTGGGACCTTGACACCATCTGTATTGCCACCAACCGAAGCCCGGCGGGACCAATCAGGGGATTTGGCGGTCAGGAACTGAAGAGCGCGATGCTTCCAATAGTCAGCGTTGCCATGAAGAAGGGCAACTTCGACCCGGTGGAAATCTTTAAGAAAAACTTTGTGCAACCGGGTGACGGATACATTTGGAGAGATGGGAACTGGTGGGTCTGCAGAGAGACTGACTATGTCAAGACAATGGAGGAGACTGCCAGGAAGTTCGGCTGGAGTGAAAAATGGAAAGGCTGGAACAAGCCCACCACGGTAAACGGCACAAAAGCCATCGGAGTTGGAGTGGGCGTACATGGGAATGCCGATGTGGGTGAAGATGAATCTGAGGCGTCCTGCAGGTTGGATGCTTTTGGGACAGCCACGGTCCATTGCTGTATTGGTGAGTCCGGAACGGCACAGAGACACGCGGCCTTCAAGATGGTGGCTGAAGTCCTGCAACTGCCTATAGAAGATGTCAAGATTGTGCCGGCAGACACTCTGGTGACACCTTTTGACTTCGGACTTGTAGGATCTCGGGGAACCATCACGGTTGGGACCGCTTGTATAAGGGCTGCTGAAGATGCGAGGCGACAATTGCTCGAGAAGGCAGCCGCCATCATGCACATAGACCCCGAAGCCTTGGATACAAGGGACGGCTTTATCTTTATCAAAGCTGACCCAAGCAAGGGGATGCCATGGATCGCCGCCCTCGGTGGGCCAGAAAAGACCATTACCGGCCTGGGCTCCTATCAAAATGCTTTCACCATGCCGAACTTTGTGATCTTTTTTGTGGAAACCGAGGTGGACCTGGAGACCGGCTTGGTAAAGATATTGAGCATCGTGGAAGGCACCGATGCCGGCCAAATAATCGATCCCATCAATCTGAGAATGCAATTACACGGCTCCATAGGCGCTGCGTGCTTGGATACGGCTCTTTTCGAAGAGAGTGTGCTGGATAAGTCGACGGGAAGAGTCCTCAGCTCGAGTATTATTGACTACAAATGGCGCACGTTCAATGAGTTTCCTCCTTTCGAAACCGTAATTCTCGAGTCACAGTTCGATACTCACAGATTTAAGGCCATAGGAGTTGGTGAGATCAGTGGGGCTCCGGCAGCTGCAGCAGTTCTCATGGCCATTTCCAACGCGACTGGCGTTGACATCATGGAATACCCCGCCACTCCCGCCGTCATCCTGAAGGCCTTGGGAAAAGCATAAAAGGAGGAATGAGAAGATGAAGTATTTTGATCACATCGATGCAAACAGTCTGACGGAGGCGACCGAGTTACTCCGATCTTCTGAGGGCACCGCCAAGGCTGTCGCCGGAGGTACCGATCTGCTTGGTGTTCTGAAGGGACGCATTCTGCCTGACTATCCAGAGACTGTCGTCAACCTCAAGACCATCCAGGGCCTCGATTTCATCCAATCCGAGGGAGATAGCCTGAAGGTCGGAGCCCTGACCAAACTGTCAACCATCGTCAGGTCAGCAATAATACAAGAGAAATGCCCATCTCTTGCGCAGGCCGCCAAGTCGGTGGCCTCTCCATCGATCCGGAACATGGCCACAATAGGGGGCAATATTTGCCAGGATGTGCGGTGCTGGTACTATCGTTATCCCGATCAGGTAGGCGGCGCCATGCAGTGCCTTAGAAAGGGAGGCGAATTGTGTTATGCACAGACTGGCGAGAATCGCTACCATTCGATATTTGGAGGTATGAAGGTCAATGATCCCCCTTGCATGGCCCACTGTCCCGGAGGGACGAACATTCCGGGTTATATGAGTAGGCTGCGCGCAGGGGATATTGCTGGTGCAGCACGTATTATCATGGAAGTCAATCCCATCCCTGCGATTACTTCCCGGGTTTGCCAGCACTTCTGCCAAGAGGGCTGCGGCCGCAACGCCTGTGACGAAAACGTGTCAACCGGTGCAGTAGAGCGCTTTGTTGGAGATTATATCCTCGCTCACGCTGATGAGTTTATTATCGCTCCGACGCTGAAGAGCGGCAAACGCGTTGCTATTGTGGGTGCTGGTCCTGCTGGACTCACCTCGGCCTACTTTCTCCGGCAAGCGGGGCATGAAGTCACGGTCTATGAAAAAATGGAAGAGGCCGGCGGACTTCTGACCTACGCCATTCCCGCGTATCGGTTGCCAAAGGACTATGTACGGCGCACTGTGGCTGCCTTCGAGAAGATCGGAATCCAGTTCAAACTCAAGACCGAAGTCGGCGTAGACATTCCGGTGGAAGAGGTCGAAAAGCAACATGACTGCCTCTTTTTCGATACAGGTGCCTGGAAACGGCCTATCATCGGGATTGAAGGTGAGGAGCTCACCACCTTTGGGCTCGAGTTCCTCATCGAGGTTAAGCAATGGATGAAGGCCAAGCCAGCCAAGGACGTAATTGTTGTCGGTGGAGGCAACGTGGCTGTCGATGTGGCGATTACAGCCAAGCGCCTCGGAGCGGCGAGCGTGACTATGGTGTGCCTGGAAAGTGAGAAGGAACTGCCAGCCAACAAGGAAGAGATCAGCCGGGCCCGTGAGGAGGGAATTACGATTATCCCTCAGTGGGGACCGGTTAAGGTTTTGCGTGAGAACGGTAACGTGACGGGCCTCGAACTGAAGTATTGTGCATCCGTTTTCGACGTGAATGGGAAATTCGCTCCGCTTTATGATGAGAATGTCCGGAAGACTATTTCCGGAGACTCGATTCTTATGGCAGTGGGTCAACGTACTGACCTTTCCTTCCTGGGCAAAGAGTTGGAGTTAGAAATCAACCGAGGCCTGATCGCAGTCAATCCCTTTACTCAGATGACGAGCAAACCCGGTGTATTTGCCGGTGGAGAAGTCGCTAGTGGACCGTCAACCGTGGTTCACGCAGTCAAGTCTGGGCGTACTGCCGCTATAGCCATGAACGAATACCTGGGCGTGAGCATCCCGCCATGTACCGGCGCCTGCAACACGGCTGGGCAATTCCTTAAGTATGATGTAGAGGGCGCGTTGAGACCCAATGGGGCTAAGCTACCTGAGCGCCCTGTGGCAGAACGTGGCATAGATGTCGAGGATACCCTTGGCATTGAATGGGATGCGGTGCTGGCTGAGGCCAAACGGTGTAGGGACTGTGGATGTCTTGCTGTAAACGCATCGGATATCGGTACCGTTCTTGTGGCTCTCGACGCCAATATCAAGACTACAAAAAGATCCTTCTCAGCTGAGGAGTTCTTTTCACTCGCGAAGGTAACGGATGTACTCGACCCCGATGAGCTTGTTACCGAAATCGCCATTCCGACAAGAGGAATTGGGCGAAAGGGTGCCTATGTCAAATTCCGTATCAGAGAGGCCATTGACTTTGCAGTCGTGAGCGTGGCTTCAGCTTACGATGTTGATAGTGGCAAGATTAGGAATGCGAAGATCGTTTTGGGTGCAGTAGCACCGGTACCGTTCAGAGCTCGTGCAACCGAGGAATACCTCGAAGGCAAAAGCGTCACAGAGGAGGTTGCTGCTAAGGCTGCAGAACTTGCCGTTAAGAAAGAGGAACTCATGCCTCTGGAGAAAAACGGTTACAAGGTCCAAGTCCTTAAGACCATGGTAAAACGGGCCATCCTCAACGCGACATAGGGTTGTCGTCTGCTCGGGGAGTATGCTGACCACCGTATGCCCCCGAGCATTCCCTCAAGGAAATAATTTCAGGTATACAAATGGTTTTGAACCAGTGATAGATTGCATTGAGCTATCCTTATTCGACCGATAAGGGGAGTCCTAAGTGAAAAGCCAGCTAGTACTTTCAATAAACTCAGGAATAATCGGTGCAATAATGGGATTTGTTATGAGCTTTCTCATAGCTTATTACCTTATACCTATGCCAGCTACTCTTATCGCGAATGGAGTTGGCAATGGCGTAAGTGGGTTTATGAGTGGGTTTATGGGTGGTTTTATGGGATTGCTGGTTTATTTAAAAAAATCGGATCAAAGTAGACGCTAACGGCATTCAACATCACCACAGCAGTTAACAATAATGGCTGTGGTGATTTATTACAGGACTATTCCAAAATAGAATATTCCAGATCAGAAGAGCTGATTGCGTCATCTGATGGTCAAAGAGCGGGCAACAGAACATGTAGTCTTGGGAATCTTAATGCCTGGCCCCATGCATGGCTACGAGATCAGGAAGGTGTTGGATCAGCGTTTGGGCGATGTCTGGCGCGTCAGTACGAGCAGATTATACCTTCTTCTACAGAATCTTGAGACAGAAGGATTTTTGACGAGTCAAACGACATCCGAAACCAATCGCCCCCCAAAGAAGATTTATCGGATCACGCTGGAAGGCCGCGAACACTTTCTTTCCTGGGTGCACACGCCGGCCAAACATATGCGAGAGCTTAGATATGAATTCATCGTTAAGCTCTTCTTCCTGAAGCACTTGGGGCTGAAGGGCGAGATTGATCTCATCGATGCACAGATTAAAGTCCTGAAATGCTTGCGTGAGAAGGTTGATGACCGACGGGCAAATGGGGAGGATCCTTTTTTGAAGGTTGTTCGGGCATTCAGGAGAAGCCAGTTGGACGCTTGTCTCGCCTGGCTGCAAAACGAGGTCCGGCCATTTCAGGAGAACCTGGAAGGGCCGAATAGTACCGATTACCCATTCCAGTGCAGTTGAGGAAATTGCAGAAAGGATCACGCCGTGCAACGGACATCTCTTAAGCGTGTGGCAGGGGTCGTTCTGGCTGCCGGAATGGCAAGGCGCATTGGTCCGACCAAACAGCTGCTGCCCTTTCGCGATACCACCATACTGGGGCAAGTCATTAGGAATGCACGGGCATCTCTCCTTAGCCCAATCGTCGTTGTGCTCGGGCACAAGGCCTCCACTATCCAGAAGTTCATCGATTTCGAAGGGGTCACGGTGATCCAAAATCACGATTTCCGTGAGGGACAGAGCACATCGTTGAGAGCTGGGCTGTCTGGTGTTGACGAAAGTGTTGATGGTGTGATGTTCCTCCTTGGCGACCAGCCTCTAGTAGATGATAGAACCATCAATCTTTTGATTCAGACCTTTAGAGAATCCCAGAAATGCATCATCATGCCTGTTTTCCAAGGCGTGCGAGGCAATCCCGTTATCATTGGCAGGGTTTTGTTCGATGATCTTATGGCTAACTTAGGAGGGGATGTGGGTGCCAGGGTGCTGTTCAAGCGCTATCCCGAACTAGTGCATACCGTCGAAGTACTTGACAGGTCCATATCCATAGATGTGGATACTATGAAAGACTACCTCGACTTATTAGCAATGGACAAGCTGCATCACATTATTTCACAAAAAAATGATAGCACGTGAGGGTAGGGAAGGGGAAGAAAGTGGATCGCAAAGTCTTTAAGAGCGAGCCTGAATGCGGGACCGGGCGTCTCTATGTGCTAGATCTTGACCAACTTAAAAAAGACGATGCTGTTCTTCACATCGCCAGCGCTATTTGTACCGGGCACTGCTGCTCTATTCAGGGTGCCGAATTTTGTCTAGAGAGTGATCAGAATAGATGTGCTCGCCATATTGTCAATTATATCATTGACCGTTGGGGGATGATTCCAGTGGGGTTAATCGGTCTAAACCATGCCGTGGCAAAGACGCTGGTGGAATCACTTGGCAGCGATAATATCTGCATCACCGACCTTGACTTTAAGAAAGTCGGGAGAACCGAGAGCGGCCTGACAATTTGGGATGGTCAGATCTGGAATGAAGAACTCATCCGGCAATCCGCTTTGGTCCTTGCCACAGTCAGGACTCTGGAGAATGGAACTTTTGATCATATATGGGATCTCATTCGGCGATACGAGAAACCGATTCTGTTCTATGGATCAAGCGATACCAGCATGGGTAAAAGGTACAGCTGCTCCTGTGAAGGGGATGCACTACAGGATGGAAGGACGATATCATGAAGAAGCTTATGGTCGAAGATTCAGTGGGAATGATGGTCGCGCACGACATGACCCGGGTCGTTCCGGGCACCTTCAAAGGGGTGGGGTTCAAAAAGGGCCATGTCGTCAAACCCGAAGATATTCCAGAACTTCTGAAGATGGGCAAGAAGTACCTCTATGTGCTGGACCGATCCAGTGGTGCAACCCATGAGGACGAGGCAGCGGTCCGCATCGCACGGGCAATCTGTGGCGAACACCTCACGTGGAGCGATCCGAAGGAAGGCAAAACTCAGATAAGATCTGAAATTGATGGACTGCTAAAGATTCACGTTGAGGGCCTGAAAGAGATCAACATGCTGTCAGATATTAGTGTAGCCACCTTCAAGAGCGGGATGCCCTGCAAAAGGGGGCAGACCATAGCTGCGGCTCGCCTCATCCCGCTTTTTACCAGTCAGGAGAAAATGGAGGAGATTGAGCGCGTTGCCATGCGATTCGCTCCTATCATTGACCTCCTTCCGTACAAGCGGAAACTTATAGGCCTTATCGTGACCGGTTCCGAAGTCTACGAAGGCCTGATTGAAGACGGTTCCGACGCCTTTGTGGTGAAGAAGTTTGAGGAATACGGATGTGAGCTGGTCAGGAAAATCATCGTATCCGACGATGCCGAACAGATCTCGCATGCCATAAAGGCACTGAGAGACGTAGGGTGTGACCTGATCCTCACCACTGGGGGGCTGTCGGTTGACCCCGATGACGTGACCCTGAAGGGAGTGCGATCAGCCGGAGCCGAGATCGTGTCATACGGCACGCCTGTCCAACCCGGTTCCATGTTTCTCAACGCCCGTATCGGCGATGGTCCCATACTGGGGCTTCCAGCTTGCGTATTCTGCAGTCAGCGGACGGTCTACGATATCCTGCTGCCCCGGGTTCTGGCAGGCGAAGAGATCACTCAGGAAGACATCGCCGGGATGGGACATGGGGGCTTATGTATGGGTTGTGATGTGTGCCATTTTCCGAATTGTTCGTTCGGCAGATAAAAGGAGAAATTATGGGAAAACCCCACACCGATGATATGTACGCCAAGGCTTTGGAGTGGCAAAGCGAGGGTCGCACTGTGGCCCTGGCCACGGTGATTGCCAATCGTGGGTCTTCACCCAGAGCGGTGGGAAGTCAGGTTGTCATAGACGACAAGGGTTTGTTCGAGGGTTCCGTATCCGGAGGTTGCCTAGAGGGTGTGGTTATCACTGAGGGCCTGGAAACCATGAAAACCGGCATACCAAGACGTCTGTTTTTTGGGATGACGCAGGGAGATCGCTGGGAGGCGGGGTTGGCCTGTGGAGGAGAAGTAGAGATAGTGGTCGAAAAGGCTCCTGCTGTGACAGTGCTGAGGGATTTGGCTGCTCTGAGGCAGGAATGCAGCGGAATCTGTGTGGTCACCAATTTGGCGAGTGGAGCTAAAACGCTGGTGAAAATGGATTCGTGCGAGGAAGCCGAGGCGCTGGCGTCCTGGATGAGAGACAGCGTGGCGCAGGTTAGAGCTGGGGAGCGTAGTGTGTTGTTGGAAGAAGAGGGGGTTTCCTATTTTTTTCATGGCCTCTTCGCTCCCCTTCAGCTCGTTATTATAGGGGCGGTACACATCGCTCAGCCGCTGGCCAGGATGGCCCTTCTGACCGGATATCAGGTGGTGATCATTGATCCACGGCAGGCCTTCGGAGCGAAGGAACGATTTCCGGACACTGAGATCATCGATGCATGGCCGGACGAGGCTCTGCAGGACATGAAGATTCATTCGAGGACGGCATTGGTTGCTCTCACTCATGATCCTAAGCTAGATGATCCAGCTCTCGGCGAAGCACTCAGATCGGATGCCTTCTACGTTGGAGCCCTCGGGAGCAGGAAGACCCATGCCGCACGCCGGGAACGGCTGGAGGAGGCAGGCTTTACCAAGGAAACAATCGAGCGGATTCATGGTCCGGTGGGTTTGCCCATTGGGGCTGTGACTCCAGAAGAAATCGCCCTGTCCATCATGGCCCAAATCACCGCGAAGCATAGGCTTAGATAAGAAACAGGGCTAATGAGGAAACCCATGGCATTCGACGTTACCAAAATAATAGGAGAATTCCCCCTTATCAGCCAGGAGAGTCCGGGGCTTCACTACCTGGATAACGCCGCATCCGCGCAGGTACCACAGTGTGTAATCGAGGCTATGGCAACGCATGATACTCGTTCCCGTGCCAATGTGAAGCGAGCGGCTCATCGCCTTGCCGACCAGGCAACACGGGCATTTGATAGCGCGCGGATGCAGGTTGGCCGCTATCTCGGGATCTCGGATGTCGATGAAGTCGTCTTCACCAGTGGCGCTACAGCCGGTATCAACATTCTCGCATGGAGCCTTGGGCAACGGTTGAAGCCTGGAGACGAAATCCTTCTATCCATTCTAGAACACCACAGCAACCTTGTCCCATGGCAAATGCTTAGGGAGCGCACAGGGATTGTCTTGCGATTTCTGCCTGTCGACGAAGCCTGCCGGCTAGACCTCACTGCACTGGAACAACATATCGGTCCGCGTACAAAACTGGTGGCCCTGACCCATGGGTCAAATGTGAGCGGCGCCATCACCGACGTGCCGGCGATTGCCCGTTACGCCCATGCGCGTGGTGCCTTGTTGATGCTTGACGGTGCTCAGGTCGCACCGCATGGCCCTCTCAATTTGCCATCTCTGGACGTGGACTTCTATGTGTTTTCTTCACACAAAGTGTACGGACCGACAGGAGTGGGAGTACTTTGGGGGCGCAGGGAATACCTTGAAGAACTGCCGCCTGCCTTCGGAGGGGGTGAGATGATCAGGTCCGTAGACTTGAAGAGGAGTCTGTATGGGCCTCTCCCCCATCGCTTTGAGGCAGGCACTCCCCCGATCACCCAGGCAACCGGACTGAGTACGGCATTGTCCTGGCTCATGAAGCAGGATCTAGAAGGGATGCAAAACCACCTGCGGCAACTTACGGACCGCACCATCGCAGGCTTGATGAGCATGGATCGGAGCATGAGTAGGATAAGAATCCTGGGGCCCCCTATTGGTGAGCGACGGCTGCCGTTGATCTCTTTTGTTCTTAAAGAGGCCCATCCCCATGATATCTGCCAGGTGATGAACGACCGCCATGGGGTTGCGGCAAGAGGAGGGTTCCACTGCGCTCAGCCACTGCACGATTTCATGGGGCTTGACGGGAGTACCCGGGTTTCATTTGGTGCATACAATACCACGAGCGACGTCGACGCTTTTCTCAGGGGGGTTGAAGATTGCATTGCGCTCCTTTGTTAGGAATGCCTCAATAGAGGAGAATTAGAAAGTATGAGTGACATCTACAACGAGAGGATTCTTGCGCTGTCGAAGGATCAGACGCTTACAGGCGCTTTTGAAGAACCTGACCATGAAGCGACCCTGACCAATCCCCTTTGCGGAGACAGAGTTCATATCCAGTTCTGCTGTGCCGAAGACCAAATCACTGCCGTGCGCTATCGAACGCGAGGATGTCTGCTCTGCAAAGCTGCTAGTGCCCTCTTTGCTTTTAGCGCGCCAGGTATGGACCGCAATGATCTTCTGCGGCTGCAACAGTCTCTGGAGGCATCCCTAAAGGCTCCTCAAGGACAAGACATCCCTTTTCCGGCTGGGCATGAAATCTTCGCGGTTCTCCGTTCTCATCGAAACAGGCACGGTTGTGTGCTGCTACCCTATTTCGCCGCTCTTGAAGCTTGGAGAGCCTGTCGATGAAACCTCTTCATGGTTGATCTCAAGATCTCTTTCTCAACGCGCCGAAAAAGCGCCACAAAATCCAGAAGGATAATGGTGCCTGTATGCAAGTACTTGGGCAAGTAATTGAACTATTGAGATCAAAGGAAGCGTTCGCCCTCATAATGATAGTAGCCCATAGCGGCTCCACGCTGAGGAACATCGGATCACGGATGATCGTCCGCTCGGATGGCTCCATCATTGGCACCGTGGGCGGAGGGGCACTCGAAGCCCAGATAATCGAAGCGGCAAGAAAGGTATTCGAAACCAGAAAAGTAACTCTTAGAGAGTTGATGCTTGTGCCTGGAGACCAAGACCGTTTTGGACCTGCCTGTGGAGGTAAGGTTGAGGTTTTAATGCATTACCTCGATAAGGAAGATCCGATACAAATTCACCTGTACCGAGAGATTGAAGCTGCTGCTGTTGATACGAAGAAGTCATTGCTGGTCACGCGACTTCCCGCCGATTCCGAAGAAGGGATACTGGAGCAGGTCTTGGTCAAGTCTGATGGTTCGACAGTTGGGGCAACGCAACTCATTACCTCTGAAGTGGAGGAACTCCTCAGAAGCCCCGGCGCTCGGTGGCCGTCTAGCGTCTATTTAGGCGGTAATCAGCTGATTGTGGAAGCGGTGGGTAATCAAGGAACTATCATTATTTTCGGCGCAGGTCACATTGCCCAGGCTTTGGCGCCACTTGCCAGGAAAGTCGGCTTCAGAACAGTCGTCATTGATGATCGACAGGAGCTCGCCAACAGGGACTATTTTGACACTGTTGATGACATCATTTTGTTGGAGTCTTTTCGGAACTCTTTTCAAAATCTCGAGATTGACAGCAACAGCTATATGATCATTGCCACGCGTGCGCATCAATACGATAGAGAGGTTCTGGCACAGGCACTGAAAACCGGAGCGGGTTATATAGGCATGATCGGTAGCAAAACAAAGCGGGACACGATCTTTGAGGATCTACTAACAGCTGGCTACTGTCTCGAGGATCTTGAACGAGTTCACTCACCTATAGGAATCAAAATTGGCGCTGAAGGGCCTGATGAGATTGCCATAAGCATCATCGCAGAGGTCATCCAAGAAAGAGCTGGGCAGAGAAGGCGAAATGAAGTTGTGGATAAAAAGTGACCAGTCTGATGATTTTCGATTTTCTTTGAATGGTTTTCTGAGTGTGTGCCCTTTGCAAGGACTACCTCAGTTACAGTCACAAATGTGTGAGAGGGTGGTCAATCATGATTAACATTGAAGTTACATTAATCAATAACGTTATAGAGCTGACTGCACCAGATGATGCAACTATTGATTGGATATTGACCCATTATTGTATCCCGGAACACATAAGATTGTTGGCTTCTATAGAAGGCCGTATTGTAAGCGAAGACCATGTTCTCAAGGACGGCGACAAAATCAGACTCTATCCGATGCTGGGGGGCGGTTAGGAGTCTGCTCGTTTATCAAAGGCCGACTGAGCACGGCAACTCTGTAAGTGAAATTGAAAGAGGGGCAGCTCAATGTTTTGCGTATCGGTTCTTCTTGTTTAAGGTTTTTGAGGGGACTATCTCAGTAACCGTTCAGGGGGGGTAGAGTTTTTTCCCAAGCCTCCACTTTTGACGGGACATCCTCATCGGAATCTGATATGGGAAGGTGCAACAGCATGGTAACCGTTCACCGGAGGTGGTTTTCAGGCAATCAGGGATGGCCGTGTCGAACCGGTGAAGGCGGCAGTCATGATATCGGAGAGAAACTGGAAGGGGTTCCTGTCTTGAAGGCGGCAGGTTCTCGTGACAGTGAGGATTCTCTCGGTGAATCGCTCACCATTCTCGGACTGGTTGCCAAAGCAGAGCTTTCTCCACTGGACTGCCGGTCGAACCCCTCGCTCTGCAATATTGTTGGTGGGCTCTACCCCCCCCCGAACGTTTACAAAGCCGCTCCCAGATGCGATGGGCCGTATGTCGCTGCTTGCGCGGCGCCTTCTTGTCTTCTTCAAAAACGGTGTTGATGAATGCTATTGCAGGGCCCAGTCTTGGCTTTTCCCGATCGGCTACCTTGCGTTCTCTCGGAACTGCACTGGCCAAGGCTTCTCGAACCATTCGTCGATGTACTCCCAGCTTCTTCCCAACTCCCCTGATTGTGCCCACCCCATGCTCATACTCCCTCCGGATTTCCTCAAATAGCTCCACTTTCCTCCTCCTGTCCAACCGCACCTCCTTTCCAGCCAGCATCTGGAGGAATGAAGGTACACGATTTTTGGTTATTCAGGGTGGGGCCAATTCAGATGATCGAAAGGGGCCAATTCAGAGTATCGAAATCAGGAGGAAGAACGTGCTTTTCTGGCGCCATGGGAACAGGCCTCACCGGATGGAAGCATGCTCGTGGTCTCGCCGTTACGCACCGCCCTATCGCAAGAACTGGGTCGGCCTGTGGCGGCATCCGTTGTGTATCGTATGCTTGAGCGGCACGGGTGGCGCAAGGTCGCGCCGGATACGAGACATCCTAAAAGCAATGCCGCTGTGCAAGAAGAATGGAAAAAAAACTGCCCGAAATACTGGCAGCCATCGCCCAGCCGGAAGCTGTCAAAGGACGACGGTTGCGCCTGATGTTTCAGGATGAGGCCCGCTTCGGCCGCATGGTGCGTATCCGTCGCTGCTGGGCGCGCACCAAGGTTAGCCCCGTTGTCTGCAACGGCTACGAACGGCAGTTCGTGTATGTCTATGGCGCGGTAAGCCCATGGCCATGGACGGGAGATGTTGACTGGAAGATCACGCGCCAGATGAACACGGAACAGATGTCCGCATTCCTGGCACAGGTCAGCAGTGCGCATGCCGAGCATTTCATCATCATGGTAGTTGACGGTGCCAGTTCTCATGTCTGCAAGGATCTGGTGGTGCCTGAAAATATCCGGTTGCTGCGACTGCCGCCATATTCGCCGGAACTCAACCCCCAAGAGCATCTGTGGGACGAATTGCGTGAAAAGGAGTTTCCCAACGGCGTATTCTCCGATCTGGACGGCCTCATCCGTCAACTCGAAAAGGGCTTGCCACGCCTTGCAAGCCAGAAGGAAACAGTGTGCAACATTACTGGCTGGCCCTGGATTATTAGTCTCAACTTGAACGCTACTTAGAATAAGACAATCGACCGCCAGGCAGGATGCCATTGCCGCGCAGGAATGATCGCACAGCTGGCCCCCAGTCGTCATGCCTCCATGTTTCCAGCGGGCATCCACCAAGATCGACTCGTGCAACCTGGCCTTTGCTATTGACGGCGCACCTCTAACCTTGGCCCCCACCGCCCGCTGCCGGGGAGGAGTCGCCCTTTCCGCCCAACCCCCAATTCCCCGTCACCCCACCTCGATCTTGCGCTCTTCTCCCAACTGGAAGCTCTGGTAGTCGTCATAGTCCTGGTCCAGGGCAACGACGATGGGGAGCTGACGGCTGGTTGGTCCCCAATGCTGGATGGGGCCGGGACTGCTGAAGAGATCCTGGCTGGCCCACCGGTCGCGGTTCCGGGCAAAGGCTTCAAATGAGGGTGAAGAGAGTTGGACGAGGGATTTTTCGATGACTTCTTCGGTCCTGCCTTTCCTCATCTCACACGTAATGAGGGCGGAAAGCGGCAGGGCCAGGGCCCGCCCGCCTTTGTCGAAATCGGTCACCGCCGCCATGTAGCCGGTCTTTCCGGCAAGGACGAGCGACCCGGCGGTGAGGCCCAGGTTGAAGGTAAAGGCAGCATCGAACAGGGTCGGTTTACCGCTGCGCCCTTCGTAACCCAGGAAATGGGACTGAGTGGAAAGGCTCAGGCTCTTGATCTTCTCGATCTGGTCGGGAGTGGCGTCGAATCGTCCTTCGCCCTTGCCGAAGAAGCGATCAGGGTGCCGTTTGATTTCCGAAACCCGGTAGCGGATCTTATCGATGAGGAGCTTCTCCGTTTCGATCTGGGACACCTTGACATTGCCATGTTCATCCCGGTCGAGAATCAGCATCTCTTCGATTTCCTCGGGAAGGGACGCCATGAGCTGAGCCGACTGAGGTGAGAGCAGGGGATAGATGAATTCCTGCTTATTCTTCAGGGTGGGCAGGTCCTTGATATCCGTTTCGTACTCGGCCAGCACCTTGTTCAGTTCCTGGATTAGGGTCCGCATTTCCGGAATGAATTCCACCAGGCCCTCCGGTACCAGGACGACCCCGTGATTGATTCCTTTCAGTCGGCGCTGGGTGATGATGTCCACGATATGGTTCACGATCTCTTCGAGGGACATGTTCTTTTCAGCCACTTCTTCGGAAATGAGGGCAATGGCCGGTTTGGTCTGCAGGGCGACTTCGAGGGTGATCTTGCTGGCGGTGCGGCCCATGAGTTTGACAAAATGCCAGTACTTGACGGCCGAGGCGGCGTCCTGGGTCAGATTGCCGACCAGTTCCGAGTAAACCTTGGACGCGGTATCAAAACCGAAGGAAATAGGAAGATACTTGCCGACCGCCAGATCGCCGTCAATGGTTTTGGGGATTCCGATCACGCTGCACGACAAACCCTCCCGCTCCAGATACTCGGCAATGAAGGCGGCATTGGTGTTCGAATCATCGCCACCGACGATGATGAGGCCGTCGAGTTTGTTCCTGGAAACCGTTTCCTTGACTTTTTCGAACTGCTGGGGGGTCTTGATCTTGGTGCGGTCGGTGCCCAGGAAATCGAACCCGCCGGTGTTGATGATATCCTCCACCTGGTTGCATGCAATTTCGAAGAGATCGCCGGTGAGCAGGCCTTTGGGTCCTCGGCGGACGCCCAGCAGGGTATTGTCCTTGCCCAAGACGGCCTTGAGCCCGGCCAGGACATTGTGCCCGCCGGCTGCGGGCCCGCCTGAGAAAAGCACGGCCACCCGCTTTCCCGTGATCTTCGGGGGGGTAGCGGGAGCGGTTGCTTCGAGCAGCACATTCCGATGCTTGCCGGTGGTCAGGGGAAAGGTTTCGAGGGTGTGTTCGTGATGCTTGCAGGTGAGCAAGGTATCGGTTTCTTTGAAGGCTGCCGGCCGGATTTTTCCGCTGTCGTCCAGAAACACCGAGCAGACGGCAACCGGGAGTTTCCGACTTGCTTCTTCAAAGAGTGAGTGTTTGCCAGACGTGGCGGCAATGGCCGAGATCAATTTCGAAGCCTTATCGGGATGCGGCATGATCATGTTCTCCTTCGACTGAAATACACTGACATACTTTGCTATTACTTTTTCGGGCTGACCTCATTGAGCGGACAGGTCCAGCGCAGCTCGGGGAGGAAGGGCTGCGGATCTGTCAGCAGTGGTTTCCCCACGGCGTTGGCGATGGTGCGCAGCATGCCCCGGAAGAGCCAGTGATGAGGGAGATAGAGGCCATACCAGAACACCAGCCCTGCGAACCCTCTCGGCACAAAGCGCGAGAGTTGCTGCAAGTCGGTTTGTCCGGGCCCGGTTGGCGTGATCGTGAATTCCAGGATGGCTTCTCCGGGAAGCTTCATATCGGAGAGCAGTACCAGGCGATAGGGTGCGGCAACATCCAGAACCCGCCAGAAATCGAGCGCATCCCCGACATAGAGATGCGGGGAGGCTCTCCTGCCCCGCTTCAAGCCCGTACCGCCGGCAAGGCGATCCAACCACCCCAGGAACTTCCAGAACCGCTCCCCATAATACCAGCCGGTCACCCCGCCGATGTGCACGATGGGTTCCCACACCTCTTCCGGGGTGGCCTGGAGCCGAATCCGGTAGCCCACCTCCATGACGGTGCCGCCGGCATAGCTGGCATCCCCGATTTGGGTCCATTCGGGAGGGTGCAACTTGCCTGCGTCCGTCCAGCTGCCTTCGACGAGTTCGAGCCGGGTCTTTTCCAGGGCTCGGCGAATGGTGGCGCGCGAGTCCAGGAGATCCTGGGGAATGATGGCCTGGATACGGTTGTCCAGGCAGATCACCTGGTTCATGAGCCCCTCAATGAGAGGCCGGGCGATGGAGATCGGAATGGGGGTGATGAGATGGATCCAGATGGCGCTCATGCGGGGTGTGATGAACGGCACGGGAATAATGCGTCGCCGCTTCAGTCCGGCAACCTCGGCATAGATCTGGATAAGTCCCGCGTAGGTCAGGATCTCGGGTCCGCCAATGTCAAAAGACTGGCCGGCGGTCTCCTCATGCTCCAGGCATCCTACCAGATAGTTCAGCACATTGCGGATGCAGATGGGCTGTACGGGGGTGTAGACCCAGGGCGGAGTGAGCATGATGGGCATGCGGTCCACCAGGTAGCGCAACATCTCAAAGGAAGCGCTCCCCGAACCGAGTATCATGGCGGCGCGGAGAATGGTCGTCGGGACCGGCCCGGCCTGGAGGATGCGGGCGACCTCATGTCTCGATCTCAGGTGCTTGCTCAGAAACGGATCGCTACTCAGGCCGAGCCCACCCAGATAGATAATCCGCTCGAGCCCGGCAGCGGCTGCGGCGGTCACCATATTCTGAGCGGACCGGCGGTCGGCCTCGACGAACCGCTCACTGGCGGAAGTCATCGCGTGCACCAGGTAGAACGCGGCCCAGCAGCCAGCGGTTGCCCTCTTCAGGTCATCGAGGTTCTGGGCATCGCCCTCGACTACTTCGAGGTTGGTGTGCGAAGCCCAGGGGCGATTGGCCAGCTTGGCCATGGATCGCGCCATCGCCCGGACTCGGTAACCTCTTTCCAGCAGCTTGGGCACCAACCGCCCCCCAACATACCCGGTTGCGCCCA
>Ga0255341_1003456_pt1 | contig 17732 bp, 12 predicted proteins | sample wastewater_treat_8_FD_192418 | JGI IMG/M metagenome (GOLD analysis project Ga0255341, IMG submission 192418) | Wastewater microbial communities from Lulu Island WWTP, Vancouver, Canada - plant12 | ecosystem: Engineered > WWTP > Wastewater > Unclassified | place: Canada: Vancouver, British...
TTTGCGACAGACAAATGTAATAGATTAGTGACTTTTAATCAGAATTAAAGGTACAAGTGACTCTTAGGATGATCATAACGATGGTAAAAGACAATTACTTTATGAGAAACCAATATATCGAGAGATAAGATTGATTGCTTTTTTGCAAACAGCAACTACTTTTCGATGAAATCACTAGATCGTGATTTCACCTCAAAGAATTGCAGTATAATGCAAAAAAGAGCAATGTAGGTCAAGCTAATAAGAGCATAGGGTGAATGCCTAGGCACCAGAAGCCGATGAAGGACGCGATAAGCTGCGAAAAGCTACGGGCAGGAGCAAATATCCGTTTAATCCGTAGGTATCCGAATGGGGGAACCCACCTGAGATAAGCACTCAGGTACCTTAACATGAATCCATAGTGTTAAGGAGGGAGACGCGGGGAACTGAAACATCTAAGTACCCGCAGGAAAAGAAAACAAAAGTGATTCCGTAAGTAGTGGCGAGCGAACGCGGAAGAGCCCAAACCGGACTACAGCAATGTAGACCGGGGTTGAGGACTGGCAAAATGATTCTTAAGACTTAGCAGAAGCAGTTTGGAAAACTGAACCAAAGAGGGTAAGAGTCCCGTACGCGAAAAGTTGAGAGACAGGCCAGTATCCAGAGTACCACGAGACACGTGAAACCTTGTGGGAAGCAGGGAGGACCACCTCCCAAGGCTAAATACTAACTGGTGACCGATAGTGAAGCAGTACCGTGAGGGAAAGGTGAAAAGAACCCCGGGAGGGGAGTGAAAAAGAACCTGAAACCCTATGTTTACAAGCAGTTGAAGAGCGTTAAAGCTCGACAGCGTACTTTTTGTAGAACGGTCCGGCGAGTTATTGTACGTAGCAAGGTTAAGTACTAAGAGGTACGGAGCCGAAGGGAAACCGAGTCTTAATAGGGCGAAAAGTTACGTGTAATAGACCCGAAACCGGGTGACCTATCCATGGACAGGTTGAAGCGGGAGTAAAATCTCGTGGAGGACCGAACCACATGACCGTTGAAAAGGTCTGGGATGAGCTGTGGATGGCGGAGAAATTCCAATCGAACTCGGAGATAGCTGGTTCTCCCCGAAATAGCTTTAGGGCTAGCCTCAAGGGAGTCTAACGGAGGTAAAGCACTGAATGGGCTAGGGGCCTTACCGGGTTACCGAACCCTATCAAACTCTGAATGCCGTATAGATGCTCCTTGGGAGTCAGACAGCGTGAGATAAGTTTCGTTGTCAAAAGGGAAACAGCCCAGACCATCAGCTAAGGTCCCAAAATCACAGTTAAGTGGAAAAGGATGTGGGTTTGCTAAGACAACTAGGATGTTGGCTTAGAAGCAGCCACTCATTCAAAGAGTGCGTAATAGCTCACTAGTCGAGTGAGCCTGCGCCGAAAATTACCGGGGCTAAAACTGTGTACCGAAGCTATGGCTTTGTGTGTGTTCGCACACACGAGGGGTAGGGGAGCTTACTGTTGTAGGCTGAAGCATGATCGTAAGGACATGTGGACGAAGCAGTAGTGAGAATGCCGGAATAAGTAGCGAGAGTAAAGTGAGAATCTTTACCGTCGAAAACCTAAGGTTTCCTGGGGAAGGTTCGTCCGCCCAGGGTAAGTCGGGACCTAAGCTGAGGCCGAGAGGCGTAGGCGATGGACAACAGGTTGAAATTCCTGTACTACCGTTAGCCGCTATAAGAGAAGTGGGGACGCAGGAGGATAAGTCAAGCGAGTGACTGGAAGAGCTCGTTCAAAGAAGGTAGACAGTCTGGTAGGCAAATCCGCCAGACGGTTCGAAGTTCTAATGAGGAGGGAAATTAGAGTACCGAAGTGACAGATTCCACGCTGACGAGAAAAGCCACTATCGAGGATGATGGTACCCGTACCGCAAACCGACACAGGTAGGTGAGGAGAGAATCCTAAGACGATCGGGAGAAGCGTTGTTAAGGAACTCGGCAAATTGACCCCGTAAGTTCGCGAGAAGGGGTGCCTGCGTGAGCAGGTCGCAGAGAATAGGCCCAAGCAACTGTTTATCAAAAACACAGGTCTCTGCTAAATCGAAAGATGAAGTATAGGGGCTGACGCCTGCCCGGTGCTGGAAGGTTACGGGAATCTGTAAGTCGCAAGGCGAAGCAGTGAACTTAAGCCCCAGTAAACGGCGGCCGTAACTATAACGGTCCTAAGGTAGCGAAATTCCTTGTCAGGTAAGTTCTGACCCGCACGAATGGCGTAATGACTTGGGCACTGTCTCAACAACGTACCCGGCGAAATTGTAGTACTTGTGAAGATGCAAGTTACCCGCGACTAGACGGAAAGACCCCATGGAGCTTTACTGTAGCCTGATACTGGGTTTCGGTATTCTTTGTACAGGATAGGTGGGAGGCTTAGAAGTAGTGGCGCCAGCCATTATGGAGCCAACGTTGGGATACCACTCTAAGAGTACTGGAACTCTAACCAGAGTCCGTGACCCGGACTTGGGACAATGTCAGGTGGGCAGTTTGACTGGGGCGGTCGCCTCCCAAAAGGTAACGGAGGCGTCCAAAGGTTACCTCAGCACGGTTGGAAATCGTGCATCGAGTGCAAAGGCATAAGGTAGCCTGACTGCGAGACAAACAAGTCGAGCAGGTACGAAAGTAGGGCTTAGTGATCCGGTGGTATGAAAGTGGAATTGCCATCGCTCAACGGATAAAAGCTACCCTGGGGATAACAGGCTTATCTCCCCCAAGAGTCCACATCGACGGGGAGGTTTGGCACCTCGATGTCGGCTCATCGCATCCTGGAGCTGTAGTAGGTTCCAAGGGTTTGGCTGTTCGCCAATTAAAGCGGTACGCGAGCTGGGTTCAGAACGTCGTGAGACAGTTCGGTCCCTATCTGTCGCGGGCGCAGGATATTTGAAGGGATCTGTCCTTAGTACGAGAGGACCGGGATGGACGAACCTCTAGTGCACCAGTTGTCACACCAGTGGCACAGCTGGGTAGCCAAGTTCGGAAGGGATAAACGCTGAAGGCATCTAAGCGTGAAACCCACCCTAAGATGAGATATCCCACCGTAAGGGTAAGACCCCATGTAGACTACATGGTTGATAGGTCAGGAGTGTAAGTGCAGTAATGTATTTAGCTGACTGATACTAATAGGTCGAGGGCTTGACCAAATTAACAGGTATTTATAGAGTAAGTCTTTAAAATAGTTATGATCCAACTTCTTGTCAATATTACTTCATTATATAGTTTTGAGGGTATAGAATCCTTTAGACGTTACTTCCGATTCGAGCGTGTGTTGGCGAATCAGCCAACACGAAAGCGAGTTAGCGGAAGTTAAGGATAAAGATTCCAGAAACCCACAATTAAATAGTCAAAGATTGGTCTAAGGGAAACTTAAAACCAATTAAATTTTCTGGTGATGATTACGAGAAGGTCACACCCGTTCCCATCCCGAACACGGCAGTTAAGCTTCTTAGTGCCGACGATACTTAGACGGTCGCGTCTTGGTAAAATAGGTAGTCGCCAGATTTATATCAGAGCCTTATGCGAATAGCATAAGGCTCTGTTTTGTATTTGATAAAATAAACAAAGTGCGGTATTTATGTAGATATTCCAATATCATAAGAATATTCCAGTAAAAGTACTGACATTAAATACTATAATATGGTATAATGTGAATTAATTTGATATAATGAAGCGGCATGATTTAATTTACATAGGGATAAAAATATTTGCTTAATATAAATAAGGGGGAGAAAGATGCCGTTAAAAGAAGATATAACTATTGATTTTACGAACAAGGTAAAAAATAAGTTTTATAAGTATATTATTCTTAACTTATTCAAATCATCAAGTAAAATTGTATTGCTCTACATTATTCTAAGTTTATTATGGATTTTATTTTCCGATTCTTTATTAAAATCTTTAAAATTAAGTAACACCTTTATGGCATACATATCTATTGTAAAAGGGTGGTTCTTTGTTGCTGTGACAGGAATTATGCTGTATTTACTCATTGATCGCAGCATGAAGAAATTAAAATTTTCTGAGGAACAGTTAAGAAAAAAAGATGAAATGTATAGATTGGTTATTAATGGTACTACTGATGGCCTTTGGGAGTGTAGTATGGAAAAAAACACCTACTATATTTCGCCAAATCTGCAGAAAAAGATTGGTATCAAATTAAATAACATTTCAAACTCTTTGGACATCTGGAAGGAAATTGTTCATCCCGATGATATAAATATATTGTTAAATAGCATAAAAGACTATATAAGCAGAAAAATAGGAAAGCTTTCATGTGAATGCCGGGTGCGAAACAAAGAAGGTGAGTATTTTTGGATTCAATTGAAAGGTCAGGGGATCTGGAACAATCAAGGCAAGATAATTAGTATTATAGGAACTTATACTGATATAACAGAAAAAAAGTTGGTTGAAGAGAAGCTTAAGTTAGCAAGTGATGAAAACCTAAGATTGTTAAATGAAATAATAGAGTATGATAAGCTTAAAACTGAGTTTTTTACAAATATATCTCATGAGTTTAGAACTCCTTTAAACGTTATATTAGGTTCTGTGCAATTAATCGAATCCTACAGGGATAATAAAAATCCTGAGGAGATAAAAAATAAACTATATAAAAATATAGCGTCAATCAGGCAAAATTGCTACAGACTTTTGAAGATAATAAATAACTTAATTGACATAACAAAAATTGATTCGGGATTTCTTGAACTAAATCAGCAACACTGCAACATAGTTGATGTTGTAGAACGGGTTACACTATCGGTTGCTGAGTTTATTGAAAGTAAATCCTTGGACCTTATTTTTGATACCGATATTGAAGAAAAATATATGGTATGTGATATAAATATAATCGAAAGGGTAATGCTTAACTTACTTTCAAATGCGACTAAATTTAACAAGCCTGGAGGAAGTATATTTGTTAAGCTCAGCGATAAAGGAGATTACATATTGATATCAATTAGGGACACAGGAATTGGGATACCTAAGGATAAAAAAAGTGAAATATTCGAAAGATTCAGACAGATAAATACATCTCTTACTAAGGAAAGTGAAGGGAGCGGTATTGGATTATCAATAGTGAAATCGCTTATAAACATGCATGGAGGAGAGATAAGTGTGGAAAGTGAGCTAGGAGAATATTCCGAGTTCATTATAAAGCTTCCTGCTAATGAAAAAAAATCTTGTGTACATGAGGCTAATGAAGATAATAAGTCAAGGAAATACTTGTATATGGCCAGTGTAGAGTTTTCCGACATATATTCATAAAACTATGTGCTTTATTTACAAGTAATTAAAATAATTATTTAAACATTGAGATCTTTTTGTATGTTTTTGCTGCAGAAAGAGCTATTGCTCTACCATTCAGTGCTGTTTAATTATTTGATAATAAATAAAATTATTCCTTAATAGCTTTATCTGTAAATATTATGCCATCTAAATGGTCTATTTCATGGCATAACACCCTTGCTAACAGTCCTTCTCCGGTTACAACTATTTTTTCCCCTTTGCGATTTAACCCTTCTACTACAACATTTTGAGGTCGTTTTACATCGAAATATTTCCCAGGTAAACTTACAGAACTTTCCGCTCCTATTTGCTCCCCTGATTCACTTATTATTTGTGGATTTATAAGTTCTATAAGACCTTCACCTATATCAGCAACTACTATCCTCTTTAAAACTCCTACATGGGTAGCGGCAAGACCTATGGCATTTTCTTTCTGCATTGTTTCTACCAAATCGTCAAGAAATGTTAATATTTTATTGTCAATAACTTTTACTTCTCTTGCTTTTTTTCTAAAGATTTCGTCATCTAGTCTTCTAAGGTTTCTCAAAGCCATAAGATATCCTCCATGTTTTAATGAAAATTTGTTGGATTTCTCCATAAAATTTCTTCATAATTGAGATATGTACAAATCTGCTTAAATCTATAAAAAAAACTGGCGGTAGTTGAGGTATGTAAAGTTTATACCTAAAAATTTCATCCTAGTCATTAATGTACTACCTATGATTTAAAACATTATGGTTACAAAGAGTAATTTTTAGAGAGTATTTTACTACCGCCGAAGTGTTGTCAATAAAACTACATTGTATATAATACACCTACGGAAGTATTTAAAAATTACAAAATAGTTAAAAATTATTACAAAGTAGTAACCTTTTTTATTATATGACAAAGTACATATAATAAAAAGGTGTGTCTAAGAATCTTTTTAACATAGAAGTGGTGTTACACAAAATCACTATAATATAAGTGTTTCTGAGTAACACCACCTTTTATATATTTATACTGACTTTAATATATTTATACTGACTTTAATATATTTATATATCTCTAATAATAAAAATACATTCCATCCATTACCTTGTATAAGGTTATCTTTTTACTCTTAAAGGGTACATCACAAAAATACAAGCATTTGCCTATATTATTGACACCTTCATAAGCCATTTTTGCTGCAGTTATACATTCCTGAATGGGAGTTAAGGTAGTGAATCCTGATTTGTATGCAGGTGGGAACTGGCCTTTTTGAAATATAACATCCTTAACTGTGTTGGGGAATGCAGGACTCTTTACTCTGTTTAATACTACATTTGCGATAGCCACCTTTGTATCGAGTGATAAGCCTTTACCTTCAACATGAATTATTCTTGCAAGCCAAAGCAAATCTTCATCTGTATATGATCTGTTGTAAATTGAAGAAGCAGGGATGGTTAGTTTATCGTTATTAATAGACAGGGTATAATATTTAGGATCCCAATCAACCTTGCATCCAAGGGTCTCAGATATAAACCTCAGGGGAACCATAGCACGGTTGTTGTTGATTTCAACGGATGAATCAATGGTGAAGGTATCACCGTTAATAAGTATTTCATTTTTTCCTACAAACAATTCCATGAGACTTTGTTCTGTGACAACAAGGGCTTTTCTTTCTTCCTTAACCCAGCTTACATCTGCTCCTAAAGCTTCACTAATAAACCGTAGTGACACATATGTACGGTTGTTTTTAATGTAAGGAGGTGCATCGGTTTTGACGTATTTGCCGTTGATCTTTAGACTGATAAATGTTTGATTGCCCAAAGCATTAACAGAAAGATTAAAACTCAAGCACAATAAAATGGAAACTAAAAAAAACATCAATGGTCTCGCATAATTAATTTTTCTCATACTCATCTCCTCTTTATGATTTTTTGCATTCGTTCTGAGATTATTTTTTGATCAAAATTAATATAAATTAAACAATATTATGTATATATATATTATGTATTAATGCTATTTATAAATAAAAAGTGTAAAATACTAAAATATTAAATATAAATAAATGCAATTTTGGCATTATAATATCATAAAATCGGGGCAGCAGGCAAGAGATGGCTTATATATAGCGAATAAATCATGTGTCCATAACTGCCCAAATCATTATGTGTCAATGCTTTCACGGAAAGTGTGGCAAAAATGATTTTGAAAATAACTAAAATAATCACTTTTTTATTATAGATATTCTTTATTTTTCAAAGCTAAGCTCACATAAATTGCTTTCATTAGAAGCATTAACAGCCATATGCACAGGATAGAGCTGATATTTTCTCTTGCCGTTTTCCGTATCGTTATCGGATATGGATAAATTCCATGGGATTGTTGTACCGGCAAGGTCCTCCACAGGCAATTCAACGGCAACTTCCAGGACGGTGCCTTCTTTATTCCATGCGGCGTTTACTTTACCTTTATAGCTGCCAGCATCAATGTCTTTGCCTACAATGGTTCGTAATATGTGTACAGTATCTTCAGGCTTTATTGATACCTCTACATTGTCATTTTCAGCAGGATCCCCATTATTTGTAACTGTTTTATCATCAATTCTTGTTATATAAAGGAAAAGAGTGTTTTTATCAAATATAGCCTTCCATTCAGCATAACAGTCATTATTGTTCTTTGGAGAAGATTGATCCTTGGGGTTTAGATGGTTATATGCCAGCTTGTATTTTATGGCAAAGTCCCATAGACCCGGATCCTCAATACCATCTATGGTTGGAGCCTTTAATGCTTTGCGTGCCATAAACGGAGGCAATGTATATTCTTTTGCAGCAGGTTTCTGAGATTCACCGACAAAATTTAATGCCGCAAGGTCTTTACCCTGCCAGCTGGTGTTTGATCCACTCACAGGATAAAGTTGGTATGATCTTCCGCCTGTAAAATCATCACTATCCGTTAGTGCAGTGTTCCATCCTATTGTAACCCCGGCCAAATCCTTCTCAGAAGGCATTTCAATAGAAAACTCCAGTATTTTGCCATCATTGCTCCATACTGCCTTCCTTTCACCAGGAGCAGGGTTGAAGGACCAGTCCTCTCCAATAAGACTTCTTAATTGGTTGACTTCTCCATTATGCTCTAAGAATAATTCAACACAGTCATTCTCATATTCTGTTGCAGCCTCTGAAACAGTCTTATCATCATTTCGTTCAATCATTCCATAAAACTTGTTTTTATTATAAACAATCCTCCAGGTGCCGCTGATATTCTTCAAGTCTTCAGAGGGACGCTGATCGTTTTCATTTAACTGGTTATAGACAAAAGGATAAACCACTGCATCCTTCCATTCCGATGGATCATACTTACCATCTATAACAGGGGGCTTTGAAACCGGATTAGCTGCAAATGGAGAAACTACAACCCTATTTTTCAAAGCTTCTTTTTTAAGCTTTTCATAGTCTATTTTTACAGGGCCTTGCTTTAAAGCATTCACTAAGGCAGTGTATGCGGGCTTGGGTTTGTACTCTTTGTCAAAAATATGAGCAGCACCTGACTCTGGATATGTTACAGGTACCCATGAGTGCTTGTCTGTAAGTCCCCACATAGTGAATACTTTTACCTTATCAAAGTTTAAAGCTATGTTCATCAACTGCGAGTATGCTTCTGCCTGATTTTTAAGCTGTGTTTCATCTGCATAACCGTATATACGGAAGTCTACCTCTGTAAAATCAACTTCAAGCCCAAGATCAACAAACCTTTTTACATTATCATAAATGCTTCCCATGTCTGGAGGGGTTTGCATATCGAAATGGCATTGGAAGCCAACCCCGTGGATTGGAACTTTTTTATCAAGAAGCTCTTTTACAAACTTGTAATAATAATCTGATTTAACACCTTTTTCTTCTATGAAAAAGTCATTGATATAAAGCTTGGCATCCGGATCTGCTTCGTGAGCCCACTGAAATGCCTTTTCGATGTATTCAGGTCCGATTTTCTCAAGCCATAACGTATTTCTTAATGTGTATACATCAATTACTTCATTAACAACATCCCAAGCATGGACCTTTCCTTTGTAGTGGCCTACAACGGTTTTAATGTGGTTTTCCAGGATTTTTAGAAGTTCTTCCTTGGAGAAGTTTCCATTGGTGAGCCAGGAAGGGTTTTCTATATGCCATACAAGAGTATGGCCTCTCACCTTCATGTCGTTTTCTAATGCAAAGTCAACGATTTTATCTGCCCCTTTAAAATCGAAGATATCCTTTTTAGGATGTATGAATCCCCATTTCATTCTGTTTTCAGGTGTTATAAAGTTATAGTTTTCTTTAAGGGTTTTTGCATACTGGGGCTCATCAAGAAGCTTTGGCTCTATTGCGGCACCAACAAGCATACCGCGTTGATCTGCAAGCTGCCTTAGATTATCTGTCGTGTCGATTGGGCTCTGGCTGTTTGACGGGTTTACTGATGCTGTGGCATCGGGCTTTTTGTTACTGCTGCTGCATCCTGTCAGCAAAAAGGATGCAATAAGAAGCAGTGAAAGTGTAAGGTGTAACAGTCTTTTCAAAATAATTCCTCCCCTATATTATATAATTAAAAGATGACGTTATTTATTTAACATAACTAATAAAAATGGCTTACATACGCCTATTCTAGGATATGCAAGCCATATGGAATTTATCTTAAAACTTATCAATAATTTTTGTCAAATAGGTTTTAAAATCATCTTTTATATCATCCCTGGTTAATGCATATTCAACGGTGGCTTCTAGAAAACCCAGCCTGTTTCCTACATCATATCTTTTTCCCTCAAAGTCATACGCATATATTGCCTCATTGCTAATAAGGCTTTTAAGAGCGTCAGTCAATTGAATCTCTCCGCCTTTACCCGGTGTGGCACTTTCTAAAAATTCGAAGATATGTGGAGATATTATGTACCTTCCGAGGATAGCTATGTTGGAAGGTGCATTTTCAATATCAGGTTTTTCTACCAGATCCTTGACCTTATAAACCCTGTCATCAACCTGTTTACAGCTGACTATTCCATACTTTGGGATGTCTTCCTGTGGAACATGCTGAACGCCTAAAACAGTAGTTTTGTACTCGTTATAAATTGAAATCATCTGTTTTAAACATGGAACTTCAGAGTTGACAATATCATCGCCTAGTAAAACTGCAAAGGGCTCATTTCCAATAAAGGATTTTGCACAATGAATGGCGTGTCCTAAACCTTTTGGCTCTTTTTGCCTTATGTAATGAATATCTACCAAATTAGATATGTCCTGTACCTGGGATAGTAGATCTTGCTTTCCTTTTTTCCTTAGCTCTTCCTCAAGCTCGTAAGACTTGTCAAAATGGTCTTCAATGGCACGTTTGTTTCTTCCGGTGACGATAATAATATCCTCTATACCTGATTCGATAGCTTCTTCAACAATGTATTGTATTGTTGGTTTATCTACGATGGGCAGCATTTCTTTAGGTTGTGCTTTTGTTGCAGGTAAAAACCTTGTGCCTAGTCCTGCTGCAGGAATTATGGCTTTACGTACTTTCAAAATCAACACCTCTTTCGTTGTGAAGATAAAATTAAAATGCTTTGTACTACTTTAAATATACCAAATTATAAAATAATCAGCAAATTAAAATAATTTACATAGTGAGTATGAAAGATTAAATACTAATGACTACACTTTTTTGCTCTTTTTGTAATTGTAAAAAGCTATAGAAAACCATGCTAATGCTAGTGCAAAAGAAGCAATTGATTTAATTAAATCGGACTTGGCATCTGATGTCATTGAGAATCTAAAATAAACAATGCCTCCTGTTAAAAAAATACAACCCAAAAATATATTTAGTTTATAATCAAATTTTCTATCCGGTATTCTAGCCATCATTAACCTCGTAAAAATTATTTTCGATAGTCTAATTTTACATTAACATAACGGATTATTCAATGAATTTTATTAAGTACAAAGAAATTAGGGTATGATGTACCATTACATAAATTACATGCCGTAAAAAGTTGCAGCACCACGCAACTTTTTGCGGTAAATACAAATATTGATTTCGGTGACAAATGCCAATAACTGTTATATAATTATTTGATGGAATGTAATGGCAGTTTTTAACACAAATTTGGAAGGTGATGTTTTTAGCTTTGTTTAACAATTTTGTAACTATCTTTTAAACATAATATGGTATAATAGCTGCTAAATATATAAAAGTATACAATAGTTAAATTTTATTCCAATAAGATTGGAGTGTATTTTGTGAGCTTTATAAAGGTCTCGGGACTTAGAAAGGTTTATAGAATAGGGAACAGTGAGAAAGTTGTGGCACTCGATAATATTGATCTTGAGGTTGAACGCGGCGAAATAATATGTATCCTAGGAACATCAGGCTCGGGCAAATCTACCTTGCTCAATATGCTTGCAGGCCTTGAAAAGCCTACGCGAGGGGAAATAATAATAAACGGTAAAAATATTGCCCAAATGAGTGAAAATCAGCTTGCCATGTTTAGGCGTTCAACAATGGGATTTGTATTCCAGTCCTATAATCTGATGCCTCATCTCACAGCATTGGAGAATGTGGGTTTTCCTCTTATGCTTAAAAACGTTTCCAAAAGGGCAAGGGATAAGAAATCCAAAGAAATGCTGGAGCTTGTGGGATTACATAAGCAAATTAAGCGAAAACCATCTCAGATGAGCGGAGGACAACAGCAGAGGGTAGGGATTGCCAGAGCACTCGTATCCAATCCTAAACTTGTTTTTGCGGATGAACCTACAGGAAATTTGGATTCAAGAACGACAAAAGAAATTATGGAGCTTATTTTGTCAAGGGTCAAGGAGAATAATCAAACACTTATCATTGTTACCCATGATGTAAACATTGCAAGATATGCAGACAGGGTAATTCATATCTTTGATGGCAACATTTCCAAAGTGGAGATAGTAGAAGATAAGCATCGACAGTGTGTAGATCAGGCAAATTAATTTTATTTATATAAAATAAGGAGAAAAATCTATGAGGAAATTAGTCGCATTTTTATTGATTGTTGCAATTTCGTGTATGGGGGTTTATGTAAGTTCAGAACAGGAAACTGCAAATTTAGAACTTGTTGTAACAGAATTTTCAGCACCAAAATCCATTACAAAAAATCAGCAGTTCACATTGAAGTTAAAAGTAAAAAACAATTCTAAATCTGATCTGGAATATATGTATGTTGAGTTTGGAACAAATAGTTCCTTCTCATCAGTATCAAAAGGATCAAGGATATTAGCTAAAAATCCGCCACCTGCAAACGGAGAAGCAGTAAATGAATTTACGCTTAAATATAATGGCAGTCCTGATTCAAAGCTTCCAATAAGCCTTATATATAAGAAGACTGATTCTGAAACTACTTCAACAGTTACTGACTTCATTAACTTAGATGTAGTACCCTATACTGAGCCGTCAACTGTAGTTACACAAGAACCCCAGCCTGTGGACACGGCAAAGCTTGCCCCAAGCCTGATTATAGCAGATACGAAAGCAATACCTGCGGGTAAGGCTGGAGAAAAAATTACAATAACACTTCCTATAAAGAATATTGGCTCCTACGATGCCAGAAATGTAATAATCACAACAGAAGCTGATGACAAACTGCCTATAAGCACCGATAAACTGGCTTCGGCTCAAATAATTGATTCTATCAAGGCAAGTGAAACAAAAGAGGCAACTATGACATTTGATATTGCTCCTAATGCACCAGAAAAGGTTTATACCTTAAAGCTTAATCTGCTGTATACAAACGTGAGCAATGATGCTTATGAATCCAAGGACAGCATTAATATAAAGATTCTAAATTCATTGAAAAATTCCAGGGTGGTGGTATCATCAATAACATCCACTCCTTCTTCAATAAATGCTGGAGACAATACAAAGGTGACAGTTAATATTCAGAATTTTGGGAATTTACCTGCAAACGATATAAAAGTTTCATTGACAGGATTAAAGAGTGACAGCTTTGGCCTTTCAGACTCAATCGATACCAGGTACATAGAGAAAATGAACGGGGGAGATAAGCACACCCTTGTATTTTCCCTTAATTCCTCATCAAAAATGGAGTCGGGAAGCTATGGCTTAGGAGTAAAGGTTGAATACAAGGATACTTCAGGCACCCAGCTGTCGGAGGAATCCCAGTTTTTTATTTCAGTTAATAAGATTGAGCAGTCAATATCTTCTCATGATGTTTCTATAACCAATCTTACAGCACCGGTTAAGGCATTGAAGCCAGGTGAAAGCTTTTTGGTAGAGTTTGATATAGTAAATACAGGTACTGCCAGACTGCCCAACTTGAAGGTTTCTACGGCAAGTGACAAGGAAGTTGTACCAAAATCGTTGAGTACAAAGATAATACCTGTTCTTGAAGTTGGAAAGCCACAGAGATTGAAGTTTGAATATTTAGTCACTGATGAAGCGGTCACTAAGAATTATCCTATATCCATAAATATAGAGTATGAGACAGGTAAGGAACAAGACAAGATAAAGCAGACTGCAAACCAGTTTGTGGGGGTATATGTTGAGGGAAACAAAGAAAAGGAGAAGAAATCATCTCCAAAGGTCATAATAAGCAGATGTGTGTGCAGTCCGGATTTAATAAAACCGGGAACAAATTTTAATTTGGATGTCACATTTCAGAATACAAGCAAATTATTGGACATATCAAACCTAAAAATTGTACTGACACCTGCCGATGGAGTTTTTATACCTGTCAATAGCGGAGGAACCTTATTTATTGATCATATACCCAAAGGCAGCTCGGTCCAGAAAACCATTACAATGTATGTTAAGCCTGATACTCAGACCAAAGCATACCCAATTGCCGTGGACTATGATTATGAGGATGACACGGGAACAGCCATAACCGCAAAAGATACTGTCAGCGTACCTATCAATGTAGAAGCAAGGATGGTGATAGGAGAATTGACTGTACCTATGGATGCTTTTGTAGGGCAGCCGGTGTCCATACCTGTTAATTTCTTCAACATGGGCAAATCAACGGTTTATAATGTCCTTATAAAGGCAGAGGGTGATTTTCAAATTCTGTCTTCTGAATATTATGGTGGTAACTTTGAATCCGGAAAGTCCGACAACTATGAAATTATGTTGACACCAAACAAGCCAGGTGCCAATGCGGGCAAAATAATGCTTACATTTGAGGATGCCAATGGAAAAAGTCAAACGATAGAAAAGCCTTTTACAATAAATGTTATGGATCAAATGATAATGGATGAAAATATGGCTGCGATACCCGGCATGGCTGGAATGCCTGGAATGCCGGGTGAAGAGCCTGTAAAAAAAGGAATAAACATACTTTACATTGCTATTGGTGGGGGAGCAGGACTTCTAGTGATCATCATAACCGTGATAGCTCTAGTCAGGAGATCCAAACGCAGGAAGGAAATGGCACTAGATGAATAATATAGATTTATTTAAAACTGGTTTAAAAAACTTAAAAAGAAGAAAAGCACGAACTTTTTTGACAGTACTTGGGGTTCTTATCGGAACAGCGTCTATAGTAATCATGATTTCTTTCGGTATTGGCATTAAACAAAGTATCAACAACCAGATGCTAGGCATTGGAAGCTTGAGAGTTATAGAAATATATAACTATGGATCGGCTCCAATGATGGGTAATTCTATGGGAACGGTAAAAAAACAGGCTCTTGATGATACGCTTATTAGAAAGATACGCAATTGGGAGGGAGTAGAGGCAATAACTCCTTTATTGGAAACAAACCTAAAGTGTGTTGCAGGGAAATATGTTGCACACCTTATGGTAGTTGGAATAGATCCTGATGTTCTCGAAAAATTTGGCTTTTCAGTTCAAGAGGGCAGACTTCTTAATAAAACAGATGATGTTAATGTTTTAGTTGGATCTAGGGTTGCTTTCAACTTTTATAATCCCAAAAGAGGCTTCTCAATGATGGGGCAAAATACAAAGCCTCCTGTTGACCTTATGAAAGATAAATTTGTATTGACTTTTGATATGATGTATGGAGAAAAAGTACAAAATGATCCCCTTGAGACTCAGCAGCAGAATAAAAAGCCGGCCAAAGTATACAAATCAAAGGCTATAGGGATCATCAAAGAAAGCAATGATGAAAAAGACAGCACTGTATACATGGCTTTGGACAGTTTAAAAAAGCTGATCAAGGAGAACTCCAAGGGGCAGAACAATTCAGATATGATTGGTATGATGGGAGGATTTCAAAGTAATAAAAATGAATATCAGCATGCCAAGATACTTGTGACGGATATTAAATATATAGAAGATATTCAGAATAAATTGCGGGCAATGGGGTTGGAAGCCTATAGTGTTATGGACATGGCAAAGGAAATGGAAAAGAGTGCTAATACCATACAGATGATATTGGGAGCACTTGGTGCCATATCTCTCTTTGTAGCAGCTATAGGCATTGGAAATACAATGGTTATGTCGGTTTACGAGAGAACAAGAGAAATCGGTATTATGAAGGTTCTTGGAGCAACTTTTGCAGATATCAGGAAGCTGTTTTTGCTCGAAGCTGCATTAATAGGATTTTTTGGAGGATTGGTTGGTATTGGCTTAAGCTATGGTGTCTCAAGCATAATTAATACCGTTATACAATCCATGTCTCAAGGAGGCCCTGAAATGGCAGGCGGGCCCGGCATAGCATCGATTATACCTTTATGGCTGGCTGTTTTGGCGGTGGCATTTTCCTCCTTTATAGGTATTCTTTCAGGTATCTATCCTGCCATTAGAGCAATGAGGCTTAGTGCATTGGAAGCGATAAAGACGGACTAGTTTGCTTTGTTAAAATTCATTGCAATGATAAGAACATCGCTCATATTGATAGATCCATCCCTATTGAGGTCTATGCTTGGAGTATATTTTAAGTCGCCTGATATGCTGTTGAAACTTTTGGCCAGTATTATAATATCGGACATATTAATGGCATTGTCTCCGTTTAAATCTCCAGCTATAAGCTTTATGGGAGAAGCTTGTGTGGATACTTGTATATTGGAATCTACTGTAATATTTTTAATTTCCTGAGAAAGATAGCCTTCCTTGCTTATTTTTATTGAATATCCGGAAGAGCTTTTTGGAAAATCCTTAATTATAAAATATCCGTTTTGATCTGTAGTTGACGAATATCCTGCTTCTAAAACCTCGACCTTGAAGCCGGAAACGAGTGCTGGCTTTGAGCTTTCGGTATAGAAGAAATCAGGGGACACAAAGCCTGAAATACTGTATGTATTATGAGTAGGAGTAGGCTTTGGAGTAGAAGTCGGAGTTGGAACAGGTGGGAAAGTGGAAGTAGGAGTAGCAATAGGCTTTCCTGCAATTATACCTTCCAATTCTGCTTGGGTAACACTCACAACGCTTCCATGTCTTACGCCTGCAGGAACGCTTATGTTTGTTACCTTAGTCCAATTTGTTGCACCTAAATCAGTGGTTTTCCAGCATTCAAACTTGCCGTTTTGATTGAATAGATCAGCATACATATACCATGTGTTTGAGTTGTTATCTTTAAATACAAAAGGACCCTCAGTGCCTGCGGAAGTAATAAAATTTGGAGTGAATACAGTGAAGCTGTTTGGATTTAGTGTTGTGGATTTGGCTCCTTTAATAGATTTGCCGCTTGAACGCTCATCCTTGAAAAACAAATAAGCTGTACCGTTATGCTGGATTATAGTGGAATCAATTACATCATATCCGGGATCAAAAAATACCTGAGGTTCTGTTATTGTGTTAAAATCGGTGGTATAGTTTACATATGTGCGGTTGTAATCGGTATTTCCCGACCATATGATTCCATAGTGCTTCTTATCATAGTCATAGAACACTTCAGGTGCCCATGCGTGCATGTTTGTTGAGTGTACTTTGAGTAAACGCTCGTTTTTAAAAGTAATTAGGTCGTCGGAATCCCAAACATGAATGTACTGGCTGTGATCGGACCAATTTGTTCCAAGCATGTCTGTGGCCACTATAACAAAGGTTCCGTCCTGCTTCCTGCGAATATATGGATCACGGATGCCTTTTGTCCCCATTTTTGCAAAAAGGACAGGTTTACCGTCGTTAATGTTCTTCCAGTTTAAACCGTCTGTGCTGTAACAGAGATTCAGGCCGTATTCACCGGCTGCTTGTTTAAAGTACGCCATGATATAGCCGGAGTAGGTTGCTGCAGAAACCGACTGACCATGGTACAGGAAAACCCCCGATGAGTAAATCAAGGAAATAAGTATAATTGATATGGCCCCAGTAAATTTATGCATTTTGTAAACCCCCTCATTAATCTTTATATCAACATATTACCTTATTATATTATATAACATTGATTCCACTGCAATAACTCCTGTTAAAAACAGGTAATATCGATCTTTGAAAACTTCGCAAAACTATTGAAACTACTGGACTTCAAGGCGTTTTTGCGATATACTGTATGTAGAAAAATACTAC
>Ga0255341_1003460_pt1 | contig 17692 bp, 15 predicted proteins | sample wastewater_treat_8_FD_192418 | JGI IMG/M metagenome (GOLD analysis project Ga0255341, IMG submission 192418) | Wastewater microbial communities from Lulu Island WWTP, Vancouver, Canada - plant12 | ecosystem: Engineered > WWTP > Wastewater > Unclassified | place: Canada: Vancouver, British...
TTAACTCATGAGGCTTTCATAAATTCAATAACCTTTAATTGCTGCTTCCTCCCCAAGTTAAAAATTTTCGCTTCCAGTATAACTCTTAATGTGTTTATCTCTAAGTCTCTTAAAGCCAAGTAATTTCTTTAGTTGATTGTTTTCCTCATCAAGATATTTTAGTCTTTTAGCTTCTGGAATAGATAGACCTTTGTATCTTCTCCGGAAGTATATAAGTATGTATTTACAGAAATATTATATTTTCTACATACTTTCTGTGAACTTAAGAAAGTTTTACTTTCTCCGATCTTAAAAAATTTGAAAAATCTTTTCTACTGAAAATCTACTTCTTTTCATTTTAATCCTTACCTCCATTTTTTATATTATAACTTTATTTTGTTCTCAAATATGGGGATAAGGCCAGAGTGTCATTGAGTTTCTTATTTTGAATATTCGAACTTTTTCGTTGAATGTTTCTAAATATAACTCTCCTTTCTCTCTAATATCGATGGTTTTTCTGAAGATAATTCCTCCGAAAATAATAGTTTAGTTAGATAGGAGATATAAGAAAAGGGAATAAACTATTAAAAAAATAAAGTTTCTCCGTTTTTTAAAACCTTTACTTTTCCACCAAACAAGTTTACAAATTCCTCTGGGTGCTCAGTATGGACAGGAATTATAATTTCAGGGGAGATTTCCTCAATTAAAGAAATAAGCTCGCTACGAGAAATATGTCCTGAAGCATGAAAATTTGATTCATAAAGGGGATCACCTATAAATGTAAAATTGAAAAATTTTAACCAGTTTCTTAATCTTTCAAAATCAATCTTTTGCTCCTCTGTATAAGCTTCACTTGATGAATAAATGTAGACACCATCAGTAACATCTATATCAATAAGGTTATTTATGTCCCAGAAACTAAAAGAAAGAATGTAATTACCTGGATTTACTCTAATCTTAGAGGGAGTGATTAATCTCTCGTTGTTTTTAGCTATTAAGTCCTCCTCCCACTGCTCTCTCCTTCCTTTAGGTTCATAATATATTAGAAAATTATTACTTGCTAAAATTGGGTATATTAGACTATTATCTGCCTCTTCGATACGTTCTAACAAATATAAATCTTGAGGGAGTATCACTAACTTTCTACCTGTTTGAATAGAAATATTATAGAAACTTACTAATCTTTCAACATTTCTTGGTCCAAAATCAGCAATAATTAATTTTCCACTATTTGCCGTAACAGCTGATAAAGAATTTTCAAATACTTCATCTTCAGTAATTTTTTTGTCACTTGTTATTCTTGTTCCTTCAATAATCAAAACTTTTGGATGTAGCTTAGCAGCACTCTCAATAAACTTTTTTGTTAATTCTCCTCTTGTTCCATGTAAACGTAAATCTCCTGAGTATACAACCCAACCATTCTCAGTTTCAATTGCTAAAGAAGAAGCTCCATAAATTGAATGATCAACTGAGAAAAATTTACAATTATAAGGTCCTACTTTACAATCCTCATCCTTTAGAGTAATAAAGGGTCTTAATTTTTTTTCTCCCTTTACTTTCATTGATAAGCCATCATCGCAGAGAGCTTTTTCCTTTATGAAATAACAGTCACGCACAAAATCAGATTTTGTAGTAGTTTGCATAACTTCTAAAATCTTAATAGTCAAAGCTGAAGCATAAATAGGAATATCACCCCTTAAATAGCCGATACAGCCTGAATGGTCAACATGGGCATGAGATAGAAAAACTCCACTAATATTTTTATTTAATAAAAAATTATCTCTTGCAAGGTCTTCTGGAAAAAGATCATTTCTATATAACCCTGAGATAGGTGGAAGAAGCTTCATTTTAATCAAATCTTTGAGCCCCCTTGAACTTCTTGGTCTTAAATATTCTTCAAAATAATTGGAAAAAGTTTTAAAATTCATTCCAAAGTCAAGGAGGATACTTCCATTAGAGGAATTTAAAAGTATTTTTGAACCACCTATAACATTTGCACCATCAAAAATTTCTATAGAGGTCATTTTTCTTTAAGTTAATTATATCTTAAAAATTTTTTTTAAAAATTTTTAAAAAAGATAGATTATTTTGGTAATTTTGGGAAAATTATATTTAAAATGAAAAATATTTTTGCAAAAAGAAAAAAATTAACAAATAGGCAGATTGAGTGCATGAAAGCCCTTATAAGTATTTATAATACAAAAAATGAACCCATTCACTACTCAGATTTAGCTCCTATTTTAAAAATAAGTAAATGGTCAACATATGACTTACTTAAAACACTTGAAAGAAAGGGACTTGTTAAGCCTGTATATAAAGAATTAGATACAAAAAGGCCAACCAAGAAAGGGAGAAGGGCAGTCTTTTTTGTTCCATTATTTGAATATCCGACTAATGGCTTGGAAGATGATTTGATACAGAGTAAAAAGGATGACTTTGAAAAAAAGGGTTTCACTATTAATTTAAAAAATATATCCCAAATATCCCCAAAAATATATTGCATAAGTTTTCTAACTGCAATTGGCATTATCTGTTTCGAAAGTTTTCATGATATAATTCCCTTGATTCAACACTATATCGTAACATTATCACATGATCCAAAAAATGCTTTAATTTGCATTGCCTACTCTTTAGTAGGTATAGTTATTGGTAACCTAAAAACACCTGAAGCAAAGAAAATAATTGAGATAAATCTCAATCAATACACAAGTTATATTGAGAAAATGAGTGAGAAAAGCTTAAAAGAAATTCTTAGCTCAACTGTTAGTTTCATTGAAAGTTGTTAAAGCTAATGAAAGTTATCGCTAATTTATAAAAAATAAAAAAGAAAGGAGGTTTAAATTATGTTAACTAATTGGTTAAATTTAATTCTTGGTATTTGGTTGATTATTTCTTCAATTGCAGTTATGAATCATTGGAATATCCTTGTTGTTGGTATTATTATCTTTATTGTTGGTATTATGCCTATTTTTCAAAAGAAGTAAAAATTTAGCGTAAAAGCACGGTATAACTTCATTTAATAAAATATACCGTGCTTTTTTATAATTTATTTTGTTTTATTCTTAATATCATAATTAAATTCTAAGTCATCTTTATGAATTATTTTGAATATATGGAAGTTTTGTTAAATTTCATGTAAAATTATCAAATCATTCTAGATTTGAAGATGTTTTTTGCAGAAGTAATGTGTGTTTAATTAGGAATAAGCCATGATAAATATTTAGTGTATTGAACATAAAAGTATCATTAGATAAAGTAAATTCAAAAAAATTTCATTTAGCACCAGAACTATATTCAATAGCTAAAATATGTACAGATTATTTAGAATACAAAAGATTTAAAATATCTTTAATCTATAATTTCCAAATCTTAATATCGAATTACAAATACTAAACCTATATAACAATAATGGGTCAAAATCTTTCACATTGAGTTTATAAGTTTATATACTCTGTTTATAGTTACGAAATCAATATTCTGGAATTTTAAAATAAATAAGTATGTCCTCAAACTGTTCGTCCGGTTCATTATTATAAAAGTCTAAGAATCTTTTCACAAAGTAAATATAATCATTAGTTGCACTAAAATTTACAGCAGTAAAGTTTGTTTCTAATTTAATATTTAAAGGATAGAGCTCAGCTTTGTTATTTTTAAAGCTATAAGTACACAGATAAAGGTTTTCATTATTTTTGTTTTTTAGAAGAAACATAATGCCTGATTTATTCAAAAACCAGCTTTCAATATCAAAATTTCCATACGATGATAAATTTATAAATCGTCTTTCTTGATTAAATTTGTTTTTATCTGCATCATAAGAAAACTTATAGAAGTCGATACTTGTTTCACTCCAGTATGAAGTTGGAATGATAAGTATATCATTAAATTTATTATTATTTGAAATGCCTCTAATATATGATTTTTTTGCGGGAAGTAAAAGCTCATTAAGAGTAGGGTCAGTAATTTCGCAGTTCATTACTACCTGAGCTTTATTTAGGTCCAAATATTCAAACGAGGATTTGTAGGAATTGTGAAATATCAAATAATCGTTATTATAATCTATTGAAAAGGATGTTGCTGATATATCAACTTCACCAATATTTATCACTTTAGATTCTGTGAGGTCAGGCTTCTTAAAGACCTGCATTTCTTTGTTTTGTGGAACAAAGTAATAAAAATAATTTTTTGTCTCATAAGTAGTTATACCAAGAAGAGGTGGTAAATCTTTATAGAAAATCTTATCTTCCGGTATATAGTAGACCATTACTTTATTATCTGTAGGGTTTAATTTAACGCGTTCATAGATGTAGTCAGGTTTTGATGTATATGAAACAGAAAATGGTTGAAAGAATCCATCTCTCTGCTGTGGAGTAATAGGTCTATCGTAGATGATTTTCTTTTCGTTTGTAAGGATATTAAATCTAATAAGGTAAATACTATCAGCGTCCTTTTCTGTATAAAATAAAAAGTTATCCCTAAAAGTTAAAAACTTGTCTGAAAAACTACTATTTAAAAATCCACCAATTTTACTGTGAAAAATAACTTGAGAGTTGTCAAAGTCAAACTCATCCACATTTACATCATCTTCAAGGATTTTACCAGACATTACGCTTCCCTTATAGGAAAGAAAATATAGTTTATTATCAATGATATCTAAAAATTCAAATTTACGGCCTGGAATGGAAAAATTCTTTATATCTAATTTCACATCTTTAAGTTCTGATTTTGTCATAATGACTATGTCTTTCTCTGACTTTTTGCAAGAGGTTGAAGAAACTAAAAGTAAAAGAATTAGTAAGAAAATAGATAAAAACTTAAAATTTTTGGTTCTCATCTTTTTACCCCTTTTTTATGAGCTTTAAGTCAAAAATTTATACTACCAATATTTAAGTTTGTCAACTTAATAAAAAACTACGTTAATTAATTTTTAAGGTCGTACTTTTTCCATTACAATTTGAACAATTGGGTCAGGAATAATGTAAGTTTTAGAGCCATTCTTATAACATTCCTCGAGGTAAGAATATTTTACTAATGATTTAAGAACATTACTTAGCGTTTGATTGCTGATCTCGTTAGAATGTAAAGTTATGTATTCTTTTATTTGCGAGAAAGTTTCCATTTTATAGGCAATTGCTTTTAAGACTAATTTGTAATTTCTGGATTTTGAAAAGATATTATCTAATTCTTGTTTAACAAGCCTCTCTGCCATGTTAAGGGCTTCATCAAGTGCCATTTTATAATCACCCTTCGAACTCACAATATACCCATATATGATAAGGTAACCGACAAGCCCATCTAAAATATTTACAGCTTTCTCTATTTCATCATCTCTCGGTTCAACTTTGATCTGCTTAAAACCCTCAATTAAAAGGTTAACAGAATCTTTTTTAGGGAACCTATCAAGCTTAATTTCTTTTAAATATCTACCAAATAGTGGTGATTTTGGATCATCTTTCTTAAGAAAATCATGCAAAATACCAACTTCAGAACCCGTAAGTATAAACTGAATATTTTCAAGATAATCATAAGCATGTGCCATCAAGTTTAGCATCTCAATACCACCTCTTCCATAAAACCTTAGATTTTGTGCCTCGTCAACTGCAATGATGAGTTTTCCTTTTGATTTATTAAGAATATTATCGAAATCATCAAATGCTTGTGAAAGAGTCGGTCTTACGTTACTTTTTTCTTTTAAATTAATTTCAAACCATGGTATTTTGATAATAGACACTAACCCAAAAATTTTCTTAAATATACTTTCCCTAATGATCTTCTGGAGTGAATTAATAATGTAATCATTTAATTCGTTTTTATTGATGATATTGCCTTTAGTAAAGCTTCTGCAGTCAATAAATACAAATGGATTACTTTCTTTCTTTTTTTCTTCAAGAAATACTCGCAAGAGAGAAGTTTTTCCAATTCTTCTTATACCTGTAATGAGTATTATTCTATTATTGCTTAATGCATCCTCTAATTCTTTAAGCTCTTCTTCTCTATCGTAGAGGTCTTCTCTTTTAACTTTAGGCTCTAAAGAAAAATACATTTATACCTCCATAAACTTTTACTTTCGCAGATTAAACCTTGGTTGACTTAGTCAAAGGGGGTTGACTTTGTCAAACTAGGTTGACTAAATTATCATAGTTGTATAAAAATAAATATATATTTTTTTATGATCCTTTTAAAATAGATTTAATAGTGATGTCTTCTAAATTACTCCGAAAATTATAACTCCAAATATAAAATTATGTTTGTTAATGAAACTAGATTGTTTAGTTTATATAAGTGGCATAAGAAAAGATCAAAGATGTTATTTTTATGCCTTTTTGTGACTGAAAAGACATGAGATATTTAAATGTATAATAGAGATATTCTTAAGGACCTGTGTAAAAATATATAGAATGACAAAAAAAGACAGACACAAACAAAGATTCTTCAAGACAAGTGCGACAATACCGCACTTCAGGAATTACAGTTACTCATTTGTCATTTCGCATATTCCATTTGCCACTTCGCACTTGATGCGGAATCCAGAAAGTATTTATTTTTCAAATAGAAAGTAAAAATAAAAGAATGGATTCCTTAATAGTTGATTTCGATGATGACAAATACCCTCAAGTTATCCTGAGGGTACGTTTATGTATTTTGCTTCGTGAGAATCTTCTATTTTAATTATACTTATAAAATTTGGACTGGATCCCCAATCGAGTTGGGGATGACAGTTACTATGGATCCTCGATAAAAGATTTCGAGGATGACAGGGGGTGTGCTTTCAAGGATGACAGGGGGTGTGCTTTCAAGGATGACAGTTTGTGTGGATTTCGAGGATGACAGTTTGTGTGGATTTCGAGGATGACAGTTACTATGGATCCTCGATAAAAGATTTCGAGGATGACTGATAAAAACAAATGCTGAGATTCTTCGCTAACGCTTAGAATGAAAGTTACTATGGATTCCCGCAATCGCTCTGAATGACAAAATATATTTGAAAAGATTCTTTATGACATGTACGATAATACTGCCCTTAAGAAATGACATAGAAGTCATTTTACATTTAAATACATTTAAATAACAAAAATGAGTAAGGAATGATAAGAAAGGCTTATATGTGAGAACGACTAAAAAGGTTTTTAGTTCTATTGATTAAAAAATTGTAAGTTATAAAATCTAATAGATTTGAAATTTAATTAAAAGATTTTTAAAGAATGAAGATAATATTTTACATTTTAGCAGGATTATATGGTTTTCTATTTTCTTACGTGTTACTAAAAGTTATTAAGTCTTTATTTTCAAAACTTATTAAAAGCGGTAAGTATAACCCGTTAGCTGCTATTCCTGTTATGTTTGTAGCTGCAGTAGTCTTATTCTTACCGGCGTTAGCTGGATTGACATATTTTGCTATTTCTTTTGCTGTTGCGGTTATAACTAATCTCATATTTTTATTTGTTAGCTACAAGGGGACAAAAGAATAAAATGGATATATCTCAAAAAATCCTTCTAAATTTGAAGATTGGTAATTTTAATGTGGCTCTATCAAATACATTCTTAGCCTCCTGTATATCGGCACTATTGTTTATAATTATTGCAATCGTTCTTGGTATGTCTGCTAAGAGGGGAAAGCCAAAAAAATTAGCTTATATAGCTGAAATGATTTATGAGCTACTTAATAACTTTGTTAAAGGAATACTTGGCGAAAAGGGCAAAAGTTATGCTCCATTTATAGGGGCACTCTTCGGCTATATAATGTTTTCAAACTTATTAGGACTTCTTTCACCGCTTGGAATTCCAGGGCTTACTGCCCCCACTACAGATTTAAGCGTTACAGCATCTTTTGCAATTATAGGAATTATTTATGTCCATAGTATATCGATATATTTGAGAGGCGGACTAAATTATATAAAACACTTCTTTAAACCATCATTTTTTATGTTTCCTATTAATCTTATAGAAGAAATTGTAAAACCAGTATCTCTAACTGTCCGTCTTTTTGGAAACCTCTTTGGAGAGCATGTAGTTTATGAAATAACTTTTGCTCTTATTAGTTTTGGTATTCCTGTGCTTATTATGGCACTTGGATTATTTACAGGGTTAATTCAGGCATATGTATTTTCTATGCTTGTTATGGTCTATTTATCAGAATTATTAGAACTCAATGAAGGAGGCAAATAATATAAAATGCAAAGTGCGATTTTATTCTTTTCAATCAGTATTGTGACAGCAGGGTTAACAATTGCCCTGGCAGTTCTTGGAGCTTCTGCAGCACAAGGTAAGGCTGCCTCTACAGCTTTTGAAGCAATGGCAAGACAGCCTGAATCCCAAGGTGGAATAAGTGGATCATTGATACTTTCGCTCGCTCTAATTGAATCTCTGGCGATTTATGCTCTTGCAATCTCATTTGTTATTCTCTTTGCAAATCCCTTTACAGCAAGTGTCTTGAACCTTATAAAAACTTTACCTTAAAAAATAAATGTTTGAGTTTAATTTTGTAACCTTTTTAGCTGTCTTAGTAAATTTTTTAATCATCTATATTATTTTTAGGCTATTTTTTTATAAACCAGTGGGCAATATTATAGATAACAGAGAAAAGTTAATCAAAGAAGAATTTAATAAAAACAAGGCTCTCTTAGACGAAGCAGAAAATAAACTAAAAGAAGCGGAAAAGAAATTCATCGAAGCTGAAAATAGGGCAAAGATTATAATAAAAGAGGCTGAGAATGTTTCTGAAAAAATGATTCAAGAAAAAACAGAGGAAGCTAAAAAGCAAGCAAAAGAAATAATACTCTCAGCTGAGGAGCAATCAAAGTCATCTATTGAGGCTTCAAATGTCCAATTGAAAAAACTATCACTAAAAATTGCAGGGAATTTATCATCCCAGATATTATCATCTATTATAACTCCCGAAATGGATTTTGAACTTATTAAAAACTTTATTAATGAGCTTGATAATGTTAGAATACTCGATGAAACAGGTAAAAAGCTAATTAATATTAAAGAAATACTACTTTCTGACACTTTTTTATATGAGAGGTTAACAATTAAAGTGGCACATGAATTCCCAACTGAGTTAAAAAAGGAATTAGAAAACAAGATTATATCAATTGTTGGAAATCGAGTTAACATTGATTATATAGTTGATAGTAATATATGTGGTGGCTTTATACTTAAAATAGGCTTTTATGAAGTAGACCTCTCAATAAATGGCCAGATTAATAATCTTCTTGAACAGATAAGCTAAAAATGGAAGAATCTAAATTAGATTTTCTCTTTAAAGACTTAATTGAAAAGATTAATAGTAGCAGATATCAGTTCAATGCATTATTGCACGAAGAAGGTAGAGTAACTTATGTAGGAACATCAGTTGTCAAAGCTATTGGCTTACCTAAAAGCTTTATGGGGGAAATTTTAAAAGTTGGAGAGAGCTCTTACGCATATGTATTCGGCTTCAAAAATAATGAAATACAATTAATACTCTTAAGTAAAGAGGCAAATATAAATATAGGAGATCGGGTAACTCGCACGGGTGAAGGACTATCAGTTCCTGTTAGCAGATCACTGCTCGGGCGAATCATAGACCCTACAGGAAAGAGTCTTGATGGAAGGGGAGACATTACAACTCATAACGTTAAACCATTAGAGAGGATTGCTCCATCAGTCATTGAAAGAGTGCCTGTAAATAAACCTCTTTATACAGGCATAAAAGTAATAGATGCTCTCATACCTATTGGTAAGGGACAAAGAGAATTAATAGTAGGTGATCGTCAAACTGGAAAAACATCTATTCTTTTAGATACAATTATTAATCAAAAGGACAAGAATGTTATTTGTATTTATGTAGCAATAGCTCAACGTGCTTCAAATGTGGCATCAATTATTGATATTTTACGTACTAATGATGCTCTTGATCATACAATTTTTGTTGTATCATTAGCTAATGATACTCCTTCGATAAGATATCTCGCTCCCTTTTCGGGTTCAGCAATCGCAGAATACTTTGCAGAAAAAGGTAGAGATGTATTAATAGTTTATGATGATTTAAGTAAGCATGCTGATTCATATAGAGAACTATCACTTCTACTTAAAAGACCTCCAGGGAGGGATGCTTATCCAAGTGATATTTTTTATCTACACTCAAGACTTCTTGAGCGTGCAGGGAATTTCTCTTACAATTTAGGAGGTGGCTCAATTACTGCTCTGCCAGTTGTAGAAACGCAAGAGGGAGATATTTCGCAATATATTCCTACAAATTTAATATCTATAACCGATGGACAAATTTACCTTGAAAGAAACCTATTCAATGTTGGAGTAAGGCCTGCTGTGAATGTTGGTTTATCGGTATCAAGGGTTGGTAGTTCTGCACAATCAAAGGCTATGAAGCATGTATCTAAAGGGTTAAGGCTTGATTTAAGCCAATATATGGATTTAAAGGCATTTACAGAATTTGGTGCTGAGCTTAAAGAAGAAACTACGATTAAACTTCGAAAGGGCGAACTTCTTACAGAGTTACTTAAGCAAAAGAATTCTGCTCCATTGTCTCCAGAAAAAGAGGTCTTAATATTTTTTGCTTATAGTTCTTCTTTATTAGATGATATTCCGATTGAACAAATACATTATTTTGAAAATGAATTATTGGATCATATTTCCTTGAAAGCACCTCAAATATTTTCAACTCTAATTGTATCTGATGAAATCAATGAAGAGCTATCAACTGCCATTAAAAAAGTGATAGAAGATTTCAAATATGAGTTCTTTGCTGAATTAGAAGGGGAAAGTTAATTGAATCTTTTAGAAATCCGTTCAAAAATTAAAACAATAGATAGCATATACCATATGGTACACTCGATGGAATCATTGGCAACAATGAAAATCATGCATTTTAGGACTCTCTCTCAGGAAAGAAAAATTTACGCAGAAAAAATTAGAAAAATGCTTTTAAACCTTACAGAAATTCTTCCTCCAGAAATTCCAGAGAATGCCCTTCTCTACAGAAGAGATAGAATTAAAAATGTTCTTATTATAGTTTTAACTTCTGATAGAGGCTTTTGTGGTTCAATGAATACAGATATTTTGGACCTATCAAGGGACTTTCTTAAGCAAAATCCAAATGCAAGAGTAATTACAATAGGTGTGAAAGCAGGCAATACTCTAATTAACGAAGGCTACAATGTTATTGCTGTTACCAACAAAAAGCTTGAGGAAGTTGATTTTAATTTTTCGCAAAATCTTGCTTCTGATGTCGTTAGGGGCTATCTTAACGAAGAATTTGATGAAGTATATTTTGCTTTTATGGACTTTGAAAATATTGTAACCCAAACACCAACAATTCTAAGAATTATTCCCCTCAAAGAGAGATTTGAAAAATATTCAAGCAAATACCCATACGAGCATTTTATTTTCTCCCCTGAACCTAAAATTATTTTTAAAGAACTTGTGAGAAAGTATATTGATACATTTGTCTATAGAATTCTTTTGGATACAGCAGTTTCTGAACAGGCTATGCGAATGATGAGTATGCGCAGTGCAAGTGATAATGCTTTACGGATGCAGAAAAATTTAAAGAAGCAATATCAGAAATTAAGGCAGGAAAAAATTACTCGAGAATTAATTGAACTATCATCAAGAACAAATTTATAAAGGAGAGTTGAATTAGATTTATGCTTACAGGCTATATAGTCTCAATAGAGGGGTCAGTTGTAATTGTAAAGTTTCCTTCTGATCTCCCAGAAATCTTTAACATTCTTAATGTTATAGATGCAGATGATCAGATAATTCTACCATTGGAAGCTCAGGAAATTACCGAAAGTAATGAAGTTAAGTGCATTGCTATGGGTCCAACTGATGGGCTTTCCAGAGGTTTAAAAGTAATAGACTCTGGCTCTCCCATTAAAATTCATGTTGGAGATGATTTACTTGGAAGAGTTTTAGATGTATTTGGTAAACCTATAGATGGATTTGGCGAGTTCTCAGAGGAAAATATGGTTTCCATTTTACCAAAATTCTCTGAACTTTATAAAGTTGAGCCTGCAGTACAAATATTAGAAACTGGAATAAAAGTCATAGACCTATTAGCTCCCTTTCCTAAGGGAGGTAAAATTGGATTATTTGGTGGAGCAGGGGTAGGTAAAACTGTTCTTTTGATGGAACTAATGCACAATATCGCAACGAAGCAGCATGGGAAATCTATTTTTTGCGGAGTTGGCGAAAGAACAAGAGAAGGCAATGAATTAATATTAAGTATGCGTGAAAGTGGTGTAATAAATGATGCAGTATTAGTTTTTGGACAGATGAATGAACCCCCTGGAATAAGGCTAAGAACACCATTTACTGGATTAACTATTGCAGAATATTTTAGAGATGTGAAAGGCCAGGATGTGCTTGTATTTATTGATAATATTTTTAGATACATTCAAGCAGGAGCCGAGCTATCAGCTCTTTTGGGGAGATCTCCTTCTGCTGTCGGGTATCAGTCCACTCTTGCAAGCGAAGTAGGAATGATTGAAGAAAGAATTCAATCGACAATTAAAGGCTCTATAACATCGGTTCAAGCTATTTATGTACCAGCTGATGACTACACTGACCCTGCACCTGCAGCAGTCTTTTCTCACCTTGATGCAACATTGACTCTGTCACGTAGCCTTGTAGAACTTGGAATTTATCCAGCAGCTGACCCACTTAACTCTACATCTAAAATACTTGAGCCTGACATTGTCGGGAACAAGCATTACTATGTGGCTCAGAATGTAAAGAGAATCCTTGAAAGATATAATGAACTGAGTGATATTCTCTCTATTCTTGGAATGAGTGAATTATCATTAGAGGATAGATTAATTGTTGAGAGAGCAAGAAAGATTCAAAGATTTTTATCACAACCATTCTTTGTGGCAAGTGTCTATTCCGGTAGAAGCGGTAAATATGTATCTATCGAAGAAACTGTAGAAGGCTTTAGAGAAATAGTTGATGGTGAGTGTGATGATATACCTGAAGATAGATTTTATATGGTAGGGAACATTGAAGAAGTGAAAGGTTACTAAATGAGACTCTCTTTTTATACTCCTGATGGCATCCATTATGAAGAGGAAGCTATTTCAGTAATTGTCCCGTTAATTGATGGGCTAGCTGGAATTATGAAAGATCATAGTCCTATGTTAGCAAAACTCTCTGATGGAATTGTTAAAGGTACTGGTAGTAAAAATCAGTTCAAATATTCAGTAAAGAACGGCTTCATAGAGATATTAGACAATAAGATTACAATTCTCGCTGATGAAGTCATACCAGGGTAAACTGCATTTTTAGTTAATCCTTCACAGTCATCCTGAAGGAGCATCTTTCCAGCGACGAAGGATCACCTCTTCTTTCGATTGTATTAATTAGCTTCATTTATGAATAAAAAATAAAGTAACAAACAGGAATGTTTGCTTTACGAAAATACAGATACTGAGATTCCTTAGTACTTGTACAAAATACGCACTTTGGAATGACTGGATGAGGTGCGTCATTCTGCACTTGATGCGGAATCCAGAGGTATTTTTACATTCCCATGACTTTCTTTGTTTGTCATTCCGCACACTCCCTCTCTGTCATTCCCGCGAAAGCGGGAATCCAGAAGAAAGAAGTCTGGATCCCCAATCAAGTTGGGGATGACAGATACATCAAGTCATCCTGAGGGTACATTTATGTATTTTGGTTCGTAAGAATTTTCTTTTTCATTATACTTATAAAAAATTGGCCTGGATCCTCGATAAAAGATTTCGAGGATGACAGTGGGTGTGCTTTCGAGGATGACAGTGGGTTTGCTTTCGGAAATGACAGGGGATTTGCTTTCGGGGATGACAGTGGTGATCACATTCTAAAAGTGCTGTATTATCGCAATCGCTCGTAATAACGCTTTCTTTTTCAGTCATTTTCAAAGAGCATCTTTTTGAATATATACTGAGGAATAACCATATTTCTTTCTGTTATTCTAAACATTGGTGAAGAATCTCCTCCCTTCTTTATTGGCAAAAAGGTTTTAGTTCTTCACTATATTTGACCTTTTATATTTGTCGTTCCAATAGATAATAGCCTGATTAAAAATTACTTTCCCTTTTTCCTCTTCCACTTCTTTTACTTTGAATATTAAAGAAATATTTAACCTGTTTGTTTCTTTAATAAACCCGAGTCCAATTAGCCCATATTCCACTCTATTAACAAGCAATAAACCATTAATTACCACAGGGGAAGATACTCCTTTTAAAACTTCTTCATTCAAGGACTTTCCTGGTAATTCAATAGGATATGAGGGTAAAGGTTCTCCTGTAAGGCAGTTAAAAGCATAAACTTTACCATTTATTGAACCAGCAAAAACAAAAAATCCTTCCGAGGTCTCTACAATTGTTGGTTTACTAACAAAGTAGTCAGAAGGCGTATTGAAGCTCCATCTTATCAAACCAGAACTAATTTCCACGCAAACAATTCTTGAGTAGTCGCTCCATATCGATAATCCCCATGAGCCTTTCCTTAATACTGCAGGAGATTGGTAATCGAAACAATATTTTTTACACCATAACTTTCTAACCCGCCATATAACATCCCCACTTTTTGGATCAATGCATAGCATATCAAGGTCATCAGATTGCATTAAGAGACATTTTCCATTAATACCAACAGCAGTTGAAGATGAGCCTTTATTAAGCGATGACATTAGAACTGAACCATTCACTGCTTTTACCATTTTTGATCCGCAAAAGATAATCTTTTCTCCATCAATTTCAGATATAGCATAGTCTTTGCTGTCAACTTTCTCTCTAAACAATGTTTCTCCTGTTTTAGCATTTAGGCTTGTTAAATAATAGTATTTATCAACAAAAATCAGGTTATTGCTTAGCTCACTCTTAATTATTGCGAAAGATGAACCAAAAGAACCAAGGTCTTCTCTTCTCCATTTTTCTTTATTAGATAAATAATCAAAGGCAACAACTCCATTTGAGCCAACAATGTAAATTGTTTTGTTACCTTTTTCGTTAAAAGTAATTATTGGCTCAGTGTAAATTGGTCCAATTTTAGGGTTAATTGAATAAATTTCCTCTCCTTTAAGATTTAATACTGAAAAAAATCCATTTGTGCTTGTTTGTGCGATTAATACTTCTCCTCTTACCGTGTCAAAAAAAGTAGTTGGAGTAATAATGTGTCCAGAATTATCATGAGGTGCTAAATTAACTGGTTTCTTAAAAGTAATTCTACTCTCTGGTATTGAATCAAGATCATTTCTGAATCTACCGCCTGAAAGATTTACAGAGTCAAATGACAAATCCTCACTTGCTATATAATTTGAAGAGTTTAAGTATGATTTTTTAGAAATACTGAATGGTGAGCCAATTATCAAAAACCCAAAATTATTTGAAGTTATAAAAAGAGTGCATTCTGTAGAGGCGATGTATCCTTTAAAAGGTTGCAAGGAAGAAATCTCATTGCGAGCTACTATTTGTATTGGGAAACCTTTAACAGGGTTTTTTGCTCCCTTTTGCATTGCATAGAGCTCGCCGTATTCATTTATAAAATAAAGTATTGTCTCATCTTTAATCCTTATTCCTGTGGGACCTATAAAGTATTTACCATCCACTTCAATTTTTGTTTTATTTGCAGCATCAGGTTTATCAATGAGGAGGCTTCCTCCAAAAAGGACGCTTTTTTCGCTTTGCTTAGTATTAAGAGACGTTAAAAGAAAATAGGATAACATTTCTGGGTCAAATGATATTATAGAGCGCGGCTCCCCCGGAAGGGTAAAAGTATTTAATACTTCTCCTGTTAATCCATTAAGGATATATAAAGCCTTAGAGGATGTTGCAAAGAGTAAGTATGGTATTCCGTCGAATATTGCCAAAGTGCCATCAAAATCTATTTCTCCGTCAAGGTTTCTACTCCACAAGGTTTTCCCCTCGTTAGATATACAGCTAACGTTACCCTCCTTAGAGGAAAGTATTATAGAGAAAGAATTCTTGAAAGGGAAAAATATTGTTGAACTTGCATTATTTTGAAGTTTAAAATTTAAAATTTCCTCTCCTTTTTTAGAATCAAATATGTAAAGCACATTGTCACAAATTATAGAGATTAGTGTCTTATCCTGTTGCTCTAACACCTTAATTATACTTTCTGTTTGAATTGGCTTATCCGATAATTGTTTTGACCAGTTAATGCTTCCATCAAGACAATCAAATGAATAAAGCTTACCTAATTCAGTTAAAACAACTATGTAAGCCTCGCTTTTAGAATTTGATTTCTGCCTAAAAGAAGCAAATGGAGCATTAATCACTTCCCCCAAAGGGAATTTATGTTCCCAATAGATATATCCACTTTTTGGGTTTAAACATAAAAGCCTTCCATCAAGAGTACCAACAAATAGTCGTACATCATTCTCCACTATTTCGAGAATAGGAGAAACATTTCCTAAATGGAGATCTTTTAAGGAAACTTTTTTATAAATTTTTGAAGAAGGAAAATATAATAGATCTGTTCTAAAACTTGAATTGTAAGAATAATTAAATGTTGGAAAAGTTTGATTAAATCTTAACCTCTTCTCTTCATTTATGCTCCAATCTGGTAATTTCCACGTTAACTGATTGATATCTTTATAATCATTCTTAATAGGCGTGCCATAATAATTTTCTTTATCTAATTTATAGCTTGTTGGTAAAGGATAGGAAATATTTGTTACGGTTAAATCTTTGTCAATATTATCTTCTATAAATGAATTTTCTGCATTAATCAATGTTTCCTTGGAGTAGTCAATTTTGTATTCAATCCTTTCTTCATCTTTTAAAACTGAAGAATATTTCTTTATGTTGAAATCCTTGCTACGCTCGTTATCTATGTTTTTAAAGCTAAAACTAAAGAGAGTAAAGAATGTGAGCATTATGCATCCTAATTTATAATGCAGTGAATAATAACCATTAATATTATTTATAATGCTATGTTCCACTTTTCTTACGACTCTTTTTAAAATAGCGAATGACTCTAAATAATATATTCATAATATTATTATACATAGGGATGAATAAATAGGTTTATAAGTTTTTTTAGTTAATGTTTTTTGTTCCTCCGAAAATAATAACTCCAAAATTAATCCTCCTTTTAATTAATTGATAAATTTATTCGTGTTTATTAAAATCAAACTTAAGCTATAGTAAAGAGATTGAATTTAATGAAATTGAATTGTTTAGTTAAACAAAATTATATAAGTGGCAAAAGAAAAGGATTAAAGTTATTATTTTCATGCTTGTGTTGTGGCAGAAATGCCATGAAATGTTTAAGTTATAATCAGACACTTTCAAGTGTATTGCTCCAATATAATTCCTATTCTTTTTGTAGTCTTTTTGTCATTCTGTAGAATCTGTCATTCTTGTTCTGCATGCACCCCCCTCTGTCATTTCGCACACACCTCTCTCATTCAGTACTTGATACAGAATCCATTCATGTCATTCCCGCGACCTATTTGTCATTCAGAGCGATTGCGGGAATCCAGGAAGTATTTCTTTCTTTTAATATTAGAGAGAAAAATAACATAGATTCACCTTTGTTGATTTCAAGAATTACAAAAAATGAAAATAACAAAGAAAAAAAAAGAAAACACTGGATCCCCAATCAAGTTGGGGATGACATTGGAGTAGTTTTCGAGGATGATAATTAATATGGATCCTCAATAAAGGATTTTGAAGATGACAGTTACTATGGCTCCTCAATAAAATAT
>Ga0255341_1003466_pt1 | contig 17682 bp, 10 predicted proteins | sample wastewater_treat_8_FD_192418 | JGI IMG/M metagenome (GOLD analysis project Ga0255341, IMG submission 192418) | Wastewater microbial communities from Lulu Island WWTP, Vancouver, Canada - plant12 | ecosystem: Engineered > WWTP > Wastewater > Unclassified | place: Canada: Vancouver, British...
TCTGTTTAAATTTTTAAACAGATGCGTAAAAATAAGATGCTTTCCAAAAAGAAAAAAATATTGGGGTAGTCTATTTCGTTAAAAAACAAAATAGAGTGGTTGGAGAGGCCTGTTTGGCAATTAGCAATTAGCAATTAGCAATTGGCAATTAGCAATTGGCAATTAGCAATTAAGAATTAGTAATTAACAATTAAGAAATTGGCGTTTGGATGATAGAATTATGATGTTGTTTGGGGTGTATTAGATGAATAATATTACATCTCACACCTAATAACATGGATGGAGTTAAGACAACTTGCTGATTTCTTTCTGTGACAAGCCGGTGGCTTGAGATATGGTTTCCAATGACAAGCCTTGAGCCAACAATGACTTTGCAACCTGGCGTATGCCTTCGGCCTTACCTTTCTCCATACCTTTCTCCATACCTTCCTTTATGCCTTCTTCTAATCCCTCTTCGCGTGCGGATTCGATAACATCATCAATTGTGACTGCAAAATAATGATCGCGATATTCTTGACGCTCCTTTTCGGTCAGTCTTGTCAACGCGGCCTTGCAGATAAGATCCATGAAGTATCTCTTGATTTTATCGGATACATCAATCTCATCAACTGCTTTTTTGAATTCGTTATAAGTGATTCCCATTTTCCTGTCAGTCATTAGTTTTAGCAAAGCTAATAAACTTTCATAATCTTTACCACTTTTCGCGATGTTTTTAACATTGACGCAGGGAAGCTGCAGAGTGATAATGTGTATTATGCTGCTTATTACTTTTCCTGTTTTCGTATTGCACATCTTGTACTCGTTTTTGATTTGACCATTATTTTCAATCTGAAAATTGCTCAGACAGATGGTGAAACCCTTCTTGATATCGCCATACCTTTTCTTGTCTCCGCGACTGACGGTATCACTTATAAGATCGCAATTGTAATAGATCAATCTATCAAACATGTGCCTGTAGTACTGATTCTGCATTTCGATCAGGTAACGTACTCCATCCTTGGTTCTGCATAGGACGTCAACAACCGACCGTTTTGCATCTTCGACGGAAGGGATCAATTCCTTGTCCAAAAACTCGATTTCATCAATAGGACTATCGAGCTCCTCTTTGAGAATGATGTTAATAAAACCGATAGTCAGGTCCTTGTTTTTCTCGGTTCCGAAAAGATACTTGAAACCAAAATCCGTAAAGGGATTCAAAACCGTTCCCTCCGACCACACGCTTCCTTCACGTGGTAATGAATCTTTGCTCATAATATGGAAATTTAAAGGTTATGTAAATAAATAAAATTATTAGTGTCTTTATTATACAATTTATTGCAAATAAAAACAATAATAATGACTTGGGCAAATATATTCTTCTTAGCAAAGGACTCTTTCTTTGTATTTAGCACTTCATATCCAAATAATACGTGCCCTGAAAACGCAAAAGTTTTATAGGCACGTGTTTCTTGTAGTATGATGAATAAATCTACACACTCAGAACTATACAATAACTCGTATAACTTCAAATAACATGGCTCCGAAAAAACAAAATTTTTCTACGCTCATGTTGTTGAGGTATATTAGATGAATAAATCTACACATTCAGAACTATACAATAACTCGTATAACTTCAAATAACATGGCTCCGAAAAAACAAAATTTTTCTACGCTCATGTTATTTGAAGTGTACTAAGACGAAAATTTACCACACTACATACTACACACTACACACTCGGAACTCGGAACTATTATTGTATATTTGTAAATTCAACTATAAACAGCCCTATGATGAAACGTTTATACCTATTTATAACTGTGTTGCTGTTCGGCGTGAATACTTACGGTGTTCCCTACTGGAATGATCTTCAGACCACCGGGGCTGGAAAAGAGTATCCGAGGACGGAGTTTTCCGTTTTCAGCAGCCGTGAGGCTGCCTTGAAAGGCACTTACGAGAGCTCTCCTTTCTATCACTCGCTCAACGGCACATGGAAATTTCTCTATACCGATGACTACCGGAATCTCCCCATAGGTGTCGAGAAACCGGACTTTTCCACTGAAAAGTGGAGCGACATCAAGGTTCCGGGCAACTGGGAGAGACAAGGATTCGGCGTCCCTATTTATGTCAATCATCCATACGAATTTGAGTATACCCGGAGCGTGAAGCCAACCTTACCGGAGGCAATCCCGGCAGGTGTCTATCAGCGCACTTTCACCATTCCTCAAGAGTGGCACGGCAAGGAGATTTTCCTCAATCTTGACGGGGCGAAATCGGGCGTGTATGTCTATATAAACGGAATCGAAGTAGGCTACAGCGAAAACTCCAAAGACAGAGCGCAATGGTGTATCTCCAACCACCTCAAATCGGGTTCAAACCATCTTGTAATCAAGATAATGAGATGGAGTACAGGCACCTGGCTGGAGTGTCAGGATTTCTGGAGGATCAGCGGCATAGAGAGGGATGTATATATATCGGCACAGGAGCGTACTTCCCTTCGGGACTTTACCGTAACCCCGATACTCAGAGAATCAGGCGAGGGCTTGCTAAAACTTCGTATGGACCTTACAAATCCCGATTCCCGCGAGTTGGAGACGGCATTTGAACTTCTGGATGATAAAGGGAAAACAGTTGCTTCAGGGCTCAGCATTTCCGGCGACGGCATCGTCAATTTCAGCGCAAAAATAGAGAATGTCAAGCCCTGGTCAGCAGAGAACCCGACTCTCTATACTCTGTTGATGAGGGTGGAAAATGAATATATCCCATTCAGAGTGGGATTTCAGAGGTTTGAAATCAGGGATGGACTCTTCTTTGTCAACGGACAACCGATTAAATTCAAGGGGGTCAATATGCATGAACACGACCAGGTTACAGGCCACTACGTGAGCAGAGAACTGATGCTGAAAGACCTGGAATTGATGCGCAAAAACAATATCAATGCAATCCGAACTGCACACTATCCCCAGCCGAGAATGTTCTATGAGCTATGCGACGAACTGGGTTTCTATGTCTATCACGAGGCCAATATCGAGTCGCACGGAATGGGGTACAATCTGCGTGAGGGAGGCACTCTGGGCAACAACCGCGATTTTTACGTACTGCACATGGATCGTATTTTAAATATGTATGAGAGGTGTAAGAATTATGCCTGTGTTACAATTCTATCTCTGGGCAATGAGGCAGGCAACGGATACAATATGTACAAGGCTTATGAATGGATTGAGGAGCGCGAGAAGGCAGAGCACGGGATGAACCGTCCGATCGTCTATGAAAGGGCTTTGCTCGAATGGAATACCGATATGTATGTGCCCCAGTACCCCTCTGCCGACTGGTTTGCAAAAATGGGCCAAGAGGGCTGCGACCGTCCCGTGGTACCGAGCGAATATTCGCACGCAATGGGTAATTCCAACGGCGGCATTAGTGCTCAATGGGAGCAAATCCGCCTCTATCCGCAGTTGCAGGGGGCTTTTATCTGGGATTGGGTGGATCAAGGGTTTTTGGAGAAGGATGAAAAGGGATATGATTACTGGGCATATGGAGGTGATTATGGTGTTGATATGCCAAGTGATGCCAATTTCTGCTGCAATGGTATAGTGGCTCCCGACCGTACTCCTCACCCATCTATGGAGGAGGTGCGTCACGCATATACCAATATCCTGTTTGAGGCTGACGATGCCGCCTCCGGCAAAGGATTTACCATTACCAATCTACACTATTTCACCACTTTGGAGGGATATGACATTCATTGGTTCATCGAGGGCGACGGCAAAGTGATACGCAAGGGAAAATTCAATTTCTCTACTGCGCCGCAGCATGTGGAGTCATTTGATATTTCCTATAAGAGATTGAAATTCAAAAAGGATGTGGATTATTTTATCCGCTTTTCGGCGGTAACCAAGAGTACCGAAAGGCTTGTGCCGGCAGGCCACGAGGTGGCTTCGGCCCAGTTCCCCATTTCGCTTCGCGGGAATGTCTCTCTTCCGAAAATGAAAAAGGGCAATGCGTTGGTTATTGATGAAAATTTCGGAGTTATTACTATCCGCAATAAACGTTTAGAAATGGTTTATGACAAATCGCTCTGCACTGTAACCTCGCTCAAAGTTGATGGCAAGGAGCGTTTTGCCGACGGCTTTGGCATCAGGCCCAACTTCCGGCGAGCATCTACTGACAATGATGTCGGCAATGGAATGAACAAGGTAAATGCCTTCTGGAAAGAGGCCTCGACTAGTTTTAAAGCATCAGCATATGCTACTATGGATGGAAATGATGCATTGCTGAAAGTTGTTTATATCTTACCCACCGGAAACACTTTTGAAATTGAATATAGAGTAACTCAAAATGCGGTTATACACGTTTCAACGCGTTTCAACGCAGTTGAGTCGGAAAGTGACGACAATGCTTCTCCCCTATTTGTGCCAAGAATCGGAGTGCGTTTCAGACTTCACGCATCCAACGATTATTTCAGCTATTTCGGTCGGGGACCGAAGGAAAACTATATCGACCGCAAAGAAGGTTCCCTTATAGGACACTATACAAGCAGTGCAAAAACCGAATATTTCCCCTATGTCAGACCTCAGGAGTGCGGTCACCATTGCGACGTACGTCGCATCGACTTTGCAGATATGACAATTCTGGCAGATGAGTATATGGAATTCAACGCCCTGCGCAACGCTGTGGAGGATTTCGATCTGGGACGACAGACGCACATCAACGACATCACCTCCAATATAAGGGATTATGTCGAGGTTTGTCTCGATTGGCGACAGATGGGTGTAGGAGGATATGACAGCTGGGGAGCAGTGCCTGATGACTACGCAATGATCCCTGCCGGAGATAATTACGAATGGGGATTCACCATCATATTCCCGTAAATCGTTTGCAAAGAGCAAAAAATCAATGAGTTTTGTTATCTTTGTAAGTAATTGAAAAACGGAAGCGTACCGGACGAAAACGTAGTCACAATTGTGTGGGAATCTCGTACTTACATTGATTATGATACGCCGGGAATCTCGCAAAATGCGTTGATTATGATATACAGGAAACTTTCAGAAACAGAGTTTGAGGATATTTCTTCGAGAATTCTCTACGAAGACAATCATTTGATTGTATTCAACAAGCGTGTCGGTGAGATTGTGCAGGGTGACAAGACCGGAGACGAGCCGTTGAGCGAGACTCTGAAGGCATTTGTGGCCCAACGCGATTCAAAGCCCGGAAATGTCTTTATGGGAGTACCTCATCGTCTCGACAGACCTGTAAGCGGTGTAACCATTTTTGCCAAAAGATCCAAGTCGCTCGAAAGACTAAATAGTATGTTCCGTGAGGGGAGCGTCGACAAATATTATTGGGCTTTGACAGCCGTCAGTCCGGAGCCTCCGGAGGGAGAACTGGTCCATTTCCTGAAAAAGAATGAAAATCAAAACCGCAGCTACGCCTATCCTGCGGGTGCAGGAGCCAGAATCCCGGAAGGAGCAAAAGAGGCCCGACTCCGCTATAAAACCCTGGAGCAGACCGAGCGCTATTGGTTGGTAGAGGTAGAACTGCTCACGGGACGCCATCATCAGATCCGCTGCCAGCTCTCAGCAATTGGTTGTCCCATCAAAGGAGACCTCAAATACGGTGCTCCCCGTTCCAATCCTGACGGTGGAATCTCACTGCATGCACGACGCCTCTCACTGATTCATCCCGTAACCAAGGAGACTCTCACAGTCGAAGCACCGGTAGACTGGTCACCTATTCTGAAGAGATAAATATTACATACAATGAAACTGATAAAATATATAACGGGCATAGCCCTGAGTGCGATACTGCTCCATTCCTGCTCGGGTGCACCCTCCGAAAGCATCCCGAGCGACTCTTATCCCGATATCATACCCGATTATATCGGCGTTACCATTCCCGAAGGGATTGCACCGCTCACCTTTGAAATGGCTGACGGCACCAATTGCCGCTTCGAAACGGAGAGAGAGGGTGACACTCTATGGTACTCCGTTACATCGTGGCGCAAGGGTGACAAAAAAGGCACTATTCACAAACCTTTCCCCGTATATATCTCAGCCGACCCTATAGACCCCTACATCGCTTACAGGCTGATAGAGCCGGGCTACGAAAGCTGGCACAACATCGTCATAGCGCAGAGAGAGCTCGCATCCTATAAGGAGAGCCGTATCGTGTCAAACCGAGCAAATGATATGGGGTGTGTCAACTGTCACACTTTTGACTCCGGAGACCCGCAAAAGATGTTGTTTCACGCAAGAGGGAAAGGGGGTGGCACTGTCTTCATTGACGGAGAGCAGATACGGCTGATCAATCTTGCAGAGGTTGGATCACAAAGACAAGGCACCTATCCCGCCTGGCACCCCTCCGGCCGTTATGTAGCCTTCTCCTCCAATAACACCCGTCAGTGCTTTACCAGCAACGAATATCAGCCGATAGAGGTTTACGATACCGCTTCGGACATCATACTGATGGACCTTCAGACCGACTCGGTCATTCTTGTACCGCAGCTCTCTCTGGAGACGCGGATGGAGACCTTCCCCTCCTGGTCTGAAGATGGATCCACGCTCTATCTCTGCTCCGCTGCATCAGTAGAAAATGTGGCCAACAACCGTGGCCAAGTGCATTACAGATTGATGTCTGCGAAGTTTGAGGATGGCCAATTCGTAGGAGAACCGGAAGAACTATTCGGTGACGACAGCTGTTCGGTCTCATTCCCCAGATACAATGACGGATATGTGCTCTTTACCCACACCGCATTCGGAACCTTCCCCATCTGGCATGACGAGGCAGATCTTTGGATGTATAATGTTGAATCCAAAGAGGCGTTTCCTGCGGAAATTCTAAATAGCGACAAGGCCGAAAGCTACCACAGCTGGTCTTCCAACGGCAAATGGGTGATCTTCGGAAGCCGCCGGCTGGATGGACGCTACACCCGAGTCTACATAGCACATTACAAGGGCAACGGAGAGTTTGACAAGCCTTTCCTGCTGCCGCAGAAAAATTTCAACCACAACACGCTGCGCCTGAAATCCTACAATATCCCCGAATTTATCAAGGGTGAGGTAAAAGATTACGAAAAAGCGGTTTCAAAACTATTTAAATGATGAAAAAGAGAGGAAAATATATTATAGCCGCACTGCTGTTTGTAGGTGTATTCTGCATAGGAGCCATATTCCAGCGTTATACGGCCATTATTCAGGGACAAAACAGCCTGTTCCTGTTTACGGGGGATTATTTTAGAGAGACCTTCGCCGCATCCTGGCCCCTATCCCACCTTTTGGAATCATTTTGTCTGCAGTTTTATGAGATACCGATTGTAGGGCCACTACTCAATGCGCTGGCCGCAACGCTGATATTTCTTCTCTTTAACTTTTTCTTACAACGTATAAGAGTGCCTTTCCACACAGTGGAAGCAGCTATCATAGCCTGCCTCTGCTGGATATTTGCAGCAATCGCCACGACTCCTCTGATCCTCTTTAAGGTGCTATTAATCTCATCCATACTCGCTTTTGCAGCACTCCTACTAAAAAAGAAAGAAGCTGCGCCGATCAGAATATGGGAGCTTATAACTATAGCCGTTTTTTTAATAAGTGCGGCACTCTTTGTCTCCATCAGCAAAGATATACGAAGCGATGAAACAACCGCAAAAGTGCGATACGCCACTTACAAAGGGGACTGGAACAAGGTGCTGGAGAATGTCACTCCGCAGAGTTCTATAGACCGTCCGGAGATGATGCCCTACGCATTCCTGGCCATGGGATATACAGGTGAGCTCGGAGAGCGTCTTTTCACCTATCCCATCCAAAATATCGAGGATTTTGATATGGAGGGAATACAGAGTGTCGAGGGCAACTATTTCAACTCCCTGCTCAACTACTATATGGGCAACTACAATGAGGCTCTACACCACATTTTCCAGTATTCCTGTCATTTCCCGCACGGGATGACCCATTTCTCGCTCTCGCAGATGATCAGATACAACAATATACTGGGCAACTACACAATGGTGCGCAAGTATGCGCAGATTGTCAGTCGCAGCCCCAGATATTCAAGTTCAGCCAGCAAACTCCTGAAGAGATTTGAGGGGGCGCAGGACTCCATTCCTCCTGCAGGTCATCTGAGCAGTGGGGCACGAACCACCACCAACAATCCTCAGTACGACCTACTGCAGCTCGCCCTCGCCGGCATCGACTCCGGCATTGCACAGGAAAGATTTCTCTGCTATCTGATGCTTCAGGGGGATCTAAACAACTTTGTGGAGGCGTTCAGCATTTTCAAGTGGGAGCGCATACCCCGCCACTATGAGGAAGCATTGCTCCTTGCCGGTGTGGACCCGAACGTATTCGGCATATCCGCCGCTACGCAAAAACTCTTCTACGAAATATCTTTCGCTATGGCGCAAGCTGATATTCCCACCGTGGACCGTATGGCCAAAGGCACCTATTGGGAATATTATTTCCGAAAACAGAAAGAGGGCGCATTTTAACCCATATTCCGAAAAGCGGATCAGGTTACGGATCTCATTATAGCTGTCTCGGAGAGACAGTAAAAAATGACATTCATTCAATCTTCTTGCACCCATAAAACAACATCAGTCTGCCACATTGTCAGTCCCCAAGCTGATTTATGGGATTGGCACAATCTTGGCGCTACTGATTGTCGTGACGGAAAAACCTCACAATTAATTGTCAACAATAATAAAGAATAATAGAAACGAATTATGGGAAAAATTATCGGTATTGACCTCGGCACCACGAACTCGTGCGTAGCCGTTATGGAAGGTAAAGAACCCGTTGTAATCATCAACAGCGAAGGTAAAAGGACCACTCCTTCGATTGTGGCATTTGCCGACAACGGCGAAAGAAAAATAGGTGATCCCGCCAAAAGACAGGCTATCACCAACCCTGAAAGAACCATTTTCTCCATCAAGAGATTTATGGGTGAAACATACGACAGGGTTTCAAAAGAGAGTAAGAGAGTTTCTTACAAGGTTGTAAAGGGTGACAACAATACTCCTCGCGTAGATATTGACGGACGTCTCTATTCTCCACAGGAGATCTCGGCAATGGTACTCCAGAAGATGAAAAAGACAGCCGAAGACTATCTGGGACAGACAGTGACAGAAGCAGTCATCACAGTGCCCGCATACTTCAGCGACTCTCAGCGCCAGGCCACAAAAGAGGCCGGTGAAATTGCAGGATTCAAGGTAAGGAGAATTATAAACGAGCCTACGGCAGCAGCTCTCGCCTATGGTCTTGACAAACAGCACAAGGATATGAAGGTAGCCGTATTCGACCTCGGCGGCGGCACATTCGATATCTCCATCCTCGAACTGGGAGACGGTGTATTTGAAGTGAAATCCACCAACGGTGACACACACCTCGGAGGTGACGACTTTGACTACCAGATCATCAACTGGCTCGCTGAGGAGTTTATGGCAGATAATTCAGGTATTGACCTCAAGAAGGACCCCATGGCTCTCCAGAGACTCAAAGAGGCAGCGGAGAAGGCTAAAATCGAGCTTTCCAGCCAGACCTCAACTGAGATCAACCTCCCCTACATCATGCCTGTTGACGGTATTCCCAAACACCTTGTGAAGACCCTCACCCGCGCAAAGTTTGAGCAGCTCTGTGATTCCCTGATCCAGGCTACTCTTGAGCCCTGCCGCAAGGCACTCTCGGATGCCGGACTCAAGGCATCGGATATTGACGAGGTACTCCTCGTGGGCGGATCAACCCGTATCCCTGCGATTCAGCAGATTGTGGAGAAATTCTTCGGCAAAGCCCCCCACAAGGGCGTTAATCCCGACGAGGTGGTGGCAGTTGGAGCAGCTATTCAGGGCGGTGTACTCTCAGGCGACGTGACCGACGTACTCCTGCTTGACGTAACTCCACTCTCCCTCGGTATCGAGACTCTTGGCGGTGTAATGACCAGACTCATCGACGCAAACACCACCATCCCTACTAGGAAATCGGAGACATTCTCCACTGCAAGCGACAACCAGCCTTCAGTGCAGATCAACGTACTCCAAGGGGAGCGCTCAATGGCACGCGACAACAAGCAGATCGGAATGTTCCACCTCGATGGCATCACCCCTGCACCCCGTGGCGTTCCTCAGATCGAAGTTACATTTGACATCGACGCCAACGGTATCCTCAACGTGACTGCAAAGGACAAGGCTACCGGCAAGGAGCAGAAGATCCGCATTGAGGCCTCCACAGGACTAACTGATGAGGAGATCAAGAGAATGCGCGACGAGGCTAAGGCCAACGAGGCTGCCGACAAGGCAGAGAAGGAGCGCATCGACAAGATCAACGGTGCAGATGCAATGATCTTCCAGAGCGAGAAAAATCTCAAGGAGTATGGCGACAAGATCCCTGCTGATAAGAAGGGCGCCATCGAGAATGCCCTCGGACAGCTCAAGGAGGCTCACAAATCACAGAACATCGCCGACATAGACCGCGCTACAGAGGCCCTCAATCAGGCATGGCACGCAGCCAGCGAAGACATGGCCAAGGCAGCCCAGGACGGCTCCTCATGCGGACCGGAATGTGACCACAGCACTTGCGGTCAAGGCGGTCAGGGCGGCAGCGGCAGTCAGGACGGCGAAGTAACCGACGTGGACTTTGAAGTAGTTAAATAGAGTCTGTAGTGTGGAGTGTGGAGTGTGGAGTGGGTAGTGTGGAGTGAAGTAGAGTGTGTAGTGAGAAGTGTGTAGTAAGAAGTTCTGGGTTCTGAGTGAGAAAGAGAAGTTCTGAGTTTGGGATTCAGAATGAGTGAGAAGGGAAACTCGACACAATATAAATCCACTACAATACATATATCGACGACAGCGGCTTTTGAGGCCGCTGTTGTTGTTTTATCATCGTTTTTTGTGCTATATTTGTTGCTGTCAACAGCGGCCCCAAAGTGGCTTTTATGGCTCTTGAGCAGCTGTTGGGAAGCGATACCTTTCAGAGACTTTACTATTTTGCCAACTCTTCTAATTATTTCGACAGATGTTTAAAGTATTAGCATTCATGCTGCTTGGAATTGGAGTGGGATATTTGTTTCGCAAAAAAAATCTCTCCTTTATTTCCAAAGTGATTACCGTACTTATTTGGATACTCTTGTTTGTTCTTGGATTGGAAGTGGGCAGCAATCCGCAAATCGTTTCCAATTTGGGGAAATTGGGCGTGGATGCCATTCTTATCACAGTGGGAGCTCTTCTCGGAAGTATAACTTTGGCTGCACTGCTTTGGAAGTTTGTCAATAAAACAAAGGCACAATGAGAAGCAGTCTTATCATAGTTAGTTTTTTCATACTCGGCTCATTGCTCGGATATTTTGGAGTGGTGCCGACCTCATTTCTCGAAGGAGACATCAGCTTCTATGCTCTCGGTGCCTTAATGTTTTGTGTCGGCGTCAGCCTTGGGAGCGACCCTGAAACTTTAAAAAGTTTCAAAAAGATCAATCCCCGACTCCTACTTTTGCCTTTATTGACGATTGTGGGTACGTTGGTGGGAGCTGCGATAGTCGGTATGTTATTACCCGGCCGCTCAGTAGTAGATAGTATGGCCGTCGGCAGCGGATTAGGATATTATTCTTTGTCAAGTATTTTCATTACGGAATTTAAAGGAGCGGAATTGGGCACCATTGCCCTGCTTTCAAATATTTCCCGTGAAATCCTCGCTTTGCAGCTAGCTCCGGTGTTTGTAAAATACTTTGGGAAACTGGCCCCCATTTCCGCCGGCGGCGCCACCACAATGGACACCACGCTACCCATTATCATGAAGTTCTCAGGAAAAGAATATATGGTTTTGTCCGTCTTCCATGGATTTCTGACAGACCTGAGTGTACCGTTTTTGGTGACGATATTTTGTTCGATTTAATTGATTCTTACCATGCTCTACAAGAAAATACACATAGCATTGATGCTGTGCTTATTGGCCGCAACCGGATTGCAGGCACAGACAACGGCAGAAAAACCATGGCAAACTCCCCTGATTAACTCCATCAATCGGGAACCGATGCAGGCCCACTTTATTCCTTTCATTTCGGAAAAGGCAGCCATTGAACAGAGCAAAAAACCTCTTTCGGAAATTTTTGTCCTGAACAAGAAAAATGAAAGAAGGATTTCTTTGGATGGCGTATGGGACTTTAAATGGTTTAAAAACCCTTCGGAGTGTAACGACAGTGAATTTTTAGAGTCCGCTGTTGCCTCATCAGGTTGGAAAAAGATCAATGTTCCCGGCAGTTGGGAACTTCAGGGCTTCGATGCTCCCATTTATACTGATGTCCGTTATCCTTTTCCGGCAAATCCCCCTTTCGTTCCCGAAGATTATAATCCGGTGGGAGTCTATCACAGGAGCTTCACTATCCCCGCGGAGTGGCGTACAATGGATGTTTTCATAGATTTTGAGGGAGTTGAATCGGCCTTTTATTGTTGGCTAAACGGGAAATTGGTAGGTTATAGTGAAGACAGCCGTTTGCCGGCTCACTTCAACATTTCGCACCTGCTGAAAAAAGGCGAAAACAGTCTGGTGGTAAAGGTTTTCCGATATAGCGACGGTTCATACCTTGAAGATCAGGATTATTGGAAATATAGCGGTATCGAACGCAGCGTATACGTATATGCGCTCCCTAAGAGTCGCGTAAAGGATTTCACGCTGAGAAGTCCATTGTGCAATGGTTACAAAGATGGGTTATTTGAGACCGATCTCTTTTTGCATCATCCTCAAAAAGGGCACTCCGTGGAGGTAACTTTGATGGATGGTGATGGCATTATCAGAAAATTCCGGAAGAAACTCGGGTCCCCTGCAGATACGGTGGTTTCATTCTCCGAAGTTATTGGGGAGGTAAAACCGTGGAGCGCCGAGAGCCCCTACCTCTATAATATGGTGGTTACTTATCGGGATAAAAACAATCGGCAGCTGGAATCCTTCTGCCATCCTTTTGGCTTCCGTACCATCGAGATCAGAAACGGTTTGTTCCTGTTAAACAATAAGGCCATTACTTTCAAAGGAGTAAATCGTCACGAACACGACCCTGAGCACGGAAGAACCATAACCATCGAAAGCATGATAGAGGACATTGGATTGATGAAGCAATTCAACATTAATGCGGTCAGATGCAGCCACTATCCCAACAATCCTCAATGGTACGGCCTGTGCGACCGACTGGGCCTCTATGTGATTGACGAGGCCAACATTGAGAGTCACGGCATGGAATTTCACATAGATCGTACGCTCGCCGATTATCCCGACTGGGAATTGCCCTTTATGGAGCGAATGGCACGTATGGTAAAGCGGGACAGGAATTTCACCTCGATAGTTACCTGGTCAATGGGTAATGAATCGGGATATGGGAAGAACTTTGAAACATTGTATCACCGGACAAAAGCTTACGACCCTTCACGCCCCGTTCAGTATGAAGGCTCCCGCCAGGAAGGGCTCTCCGATATCTATTGCCCGATGTATGCCCGAATTTGGCGTCTGAGGGAGCATGTCAATCAGCGGCGTACTCGTTCGCTTATATTATGCGAGTATGCCCACGCGATGGGAAATAGTGTCGGAAATCTACAGGATTACTGGGATTTGATCTACAAGTTCGACCAATTGCAAGGTGCATTTATTTGGGATTGGGTGGATCAGACTATCAGGAGTAAAGATGAAAAGGGGCGCGATATATGGGCATACGGCGGAGATTTGGGCTATGTGGGAGTCCCCAATGACTCTAATTTCTGTGCAAACGGATTAATTGCTGCTGACAGAACGCTTCATCCTCATATTTGGGAGGTAAAAAAAGTCTATCAGAGTATACTATTTGAGCCGGTCAATTTTTCTTCGGATAAAATAAGGGTGACGAACCGTTTCGACTTTAAGTCGCTCAATGATTACTATTACAAATGGAGACTTGAAGCCAATGGTGAAGCGGTACAATCAGGTATGGCGGATTTCCCTGAAATTCTGGCGGGAGAAAGTGCAATCATACAATTGGCCATTGACGCTTTCGAACCCGACCATCGGGAGTATTTCCTGAGAATAGAGGCATTTACACAAGCAGAATCACCGCTGATACCTGCGAACCACAAAGTGGCAATAGAACAGTGGGCGATAGATACACCAAAAATGGGGATTAGGCCTGAGGCTGCGGACACAAAATTTTCCGATTTAATGGTAGAAAAATCGGCCGATAACATTACAATACGAGCAGAAAAGGCATTTAGCGCGAGCTTCTCTCCGGAAAAGGGAACTATCAATAGTATGAAACGGAAGGGCAAAGAATTGCTGATTAAAGGCTTTACACCCAACTTCTGGAGGGCACTCACCGACAACGACGTGGCCAACGGAACCCTTGAGAGATGCGGCATTTGGCGTGACATCGAGGCACAGATGCTACTTGACAACTTTACAATCGATGATGCCGACAAACAAAACATCACAATAACCTCATCATATAAACTTCCAAGGCAGAGTTCCACTCTCAATATGCTTTATGCCATTTCCGCCTCCGGCGAAATAAAGGTAACCATGCAGTTTATTCCAGGGTCGGAGCCGCTACCTGAAATGCCACGTTTTGGAATGTACCTTATTCTGGCTCCTGAATATCGCAATTTTTCCTGGTTTGGAAGAGGCCCTCATGAGAACTATTCCGATAGAAAAACTTCCGCACTCATCGGGAAATATAAATCCGACGTGAGTGAACTGTTCCATCGTTATATCCGTCCACAGGAGACGGGAAATAGATGCGATGTGCGATGGTTGGCTCTGCAAAACGAAAGCGGTGAGGGAATCTTTGTAAAGGGAGATGAACCATTGAGCGTAAGCGCCTGGAATTTTACCCAAAACGACATAGACTATGTTCCTTTCGATATTGAGCGGAAACATGGCGGAAGCATCGAACTTAAAGAGCTTGTGTGGCTGAATATCGACAATGCACAGATGGGCGTAGGTGGAGATAACACCTGGGGAGCACAGGTCCATCCCGAATATACCATTACTCCGGAGGCAATGTCCTATTCATTTACCATTTCTCTTTTGGAGAATGAGCTTGATTTTAACAGCAAAACAGAATAACGATTATGCGAATTAAAAGATATAGCCTACTTATAGTTTGTTTGTCCCTGCTTTTTGCTGCGGGATGCAGCTCGGAGAGGCATAAGGCAGGCAATCCTCTGTTTGACAATATTCTGGATATTTCTTACACGCCCGATTCGCTCTATCGTTATACGCCCGGTTGTTTTACGGATATGGGCTCTTGGATGGGCTTCACTATCCCACAAAAAGAGAAATGGACCAATGGCTTTTGCGGCCCCTTCAGTCTCTACGAATATGGCTGGAAGTCAGTTTCCATTGCCAAAGTTTCTTTTCAAAAAAATAGCTCCGAACTCTTTACTCCCGACTCCATTAACTATTATCCGGGCGGAATCTATATTTCCGCTTCAGCGGCGGACAAAAAGATAGAACAGGAACTCATATTTATCGATGCTTCCATAGCCTTGCTGCATATTCGTCCAAACAGCACCTCAAATCTTCTGATTGAGCAGGATTTTGGGCAGCGACAGCACTCCATAGAGCGCATTCAGGAGGAAAACAGGCTCCATTTTCTCTCCTCGGAAAAGGAAGAATATATCCTCTGTTTCCCTGAAAATACAACCTTTGAAGAAGGGAAAGCTATCTGTAATGATGTATCGCCTGAGGGTTTTTACGTGGCTGTGTTGCAGGCTTTTAGAGAAGAGGATGAGAGTGAGAGAACGGTGTTGATTGAGAGAGCAAACTCTATTTTGGAGCATCCTCAACACTATATTAAGAAGAATAAAGAGAGATGGGAAGGCTACCTTTCAGCTGCGCTGAGAGAAAATATGCCGCCCGAATTTGATAGAATTGCTGCAAAATCGGTCGTAACTCTTATTTCCAACTGGAGGTCGCCGAGAGAGGCATTGTATAATGAAGGTGTTGTGCCGAGCCACGCAGCCTACTATTTTGTGGGCTTTTGGGCGTGGGACTCCTGGAAACATGCTGTTGCTCTTTCGCGCTTTGCACCGGAACTGGCTAAAAATCAGGTCAGAGCTATGTTTGATTATCAACAGCAAGATGGAATGGTGATCGACTGTATCTTTCCCGATATCAGGGATAATAATGCCCGCGACAGCAAACCTCCTTTGGCCGCCTGGGCGGTGGATGCTATTTATTCTCAAACCGGTGATATGGAATTCCTGCGTGAGGTCTATCCAAAATTGGTAAAATATCACGAATGGTGGTATTGGAAACGAGATCACGACCAAAATGGTTACTGCGAGTTTGGTTCCACTGATGGGACAACCGTAGCAGCAGCATGGGAAAGCGGTATGGACAACGCCATCCGTTTTGACCGGGCGCAAATGTTACAAAATCATTCCGATGCATGGAGCTTCGATCAGGAGAGCGTGGATTTGAATTGTTTCCTCGCTCTGGAAAATAGGCTGCTTAAGAAGTTTGCAGAAATATTGGGCATGCCTTTCTATCTTCAAGAAAAGGCCGGTAATCCGGAAGATTATTTCTTCGATAGCGAGGATGGATTTTTCTATGACAGACGCATACAGGACGGCTCTTTTGTAAAGGTAAAAGGCAGCGAAGCCTATATCCCACTTTGGACTGAGGTGGCCACAGAGGAGCAATTTGACCAAATGTTCCCCATTTTAAGCGACGAACATAAATTTTCCACATACATCCCCTTCCCCACCGTCAGTGCCGACGAACCCGAATTTACTCCCAACGGCTACTGGCGCGGTCCCATTTGGCTGGACCAAACCTATTTCGCCATCAGCGGCATCCGCAAATATGGAAAAACCCAGGAAGCCGACCAATACACCAAACAGGTCTTCAACAGATTGGACCAACTCCGGGAAGGCGGCGCCATCCACGAAAACTACGACGCCCTCACCGGCCAACAACTCAAAGCCCCCCACTTCAGCTGGAGCGCCGCACATTTGTTGATGCTGTATTGGGAGTATGGGGAGTAGTGGGGAGTCTGTAGTGAGGAGTCTGTAGTGGGTAGTGGGTAGTGGGTAGTGGGTAGTGGGTAGTGGGTAGTGGGTAGTGGGTAGTGGGTAGTGGGTAGCATTTAGTGGGTAGTGGGTAGTGGGTAGTCTGTAGTGGGTAGTCTGTAGTGGGTAGTCTGTAGTGGGTAGTCTGTAGTGGGTAGTCTGTAGTGAAAAGTATGTAATAAGGAGTGTGCGAGGTGCGGGTTGAGTATGAGTGGGGAGTTCCGAGTTCTGAGTGAGGAGTAATAATAAACCCTACTCGAGTGGGGTTTGGTAGGAGTTTGAAGTTAACGTTTCCGGGCTGCTCTGTTCCGGAATGTATGTATGGGAGTGAGTGTTTGTACTGTCATCGTCACTGGTAATATCACCGTCATTAGTAATGTCAATGTCACTGGTACCGTTACCGTCACTGGTACTGGTACTCTCTTTGGCTTGAGGTTTTTTGTACCTCATTAAGCCAACCATCATCAGCAATGCCGTCAGAATAATTACCTGAATGATGAGTGAGTTATTTACAAGTGAAATTCTGTGTATAGGCTCGATAGAAAGGAAAAGCAAAACTGTAATAAGTCCTCTTGGTGCTACAAACAATAATGGTTGCAAAGGAAGTTTGGAAAGTTTGAGTTGAATTGCCCGAAAGAGGAAGATGAAGAACACAATTCCTAAAGCCCATAAAATAGTGTCAGTATTTAATACTTCACTCGTTT
>Ga0255341_1003467_pt1 | contig 17670 bp, 15 predicted proteins | sample wastewater_treat_8_FD_192418 | JGI IMG/M metagenome (GOLD analysis project Ga0255341, IMG submission 192418) | Wastewater microbial communities from Lulu Island WWTP, Vancouver, Canada - plant12 | ecosystem: Engineered > WWTP > Wastewater > Unclassified | place: Canada: Vancouver, British...
AGTATTTTTCTACATACAGTATATCGCAAAAACGCCTTGAAGTCCAGTAGTTTCAATAGTTTTGCGAAGTTTTCAAAGATCGATATTACCTGTTTTTAACAGGAGTTATTGCAGTGGAATCACTTTTGTATAATTAATAACAATAAAGATAAAAGCCGGCACATCAATAAATGCAATCAGCATCTCAAGGCTCAATGGGGCAGATGAATTCTTTGTAGCTTCAAATCCCTCACTGAAAAGAGATATGAATTGCATAATATTTAAATAGCTATGGTAATACAGATAGTATGACAAATTTATTAGAACGTAAGCTATCTGTATAATATAAGCCAGCACAAATAAAATCCTTGACCTGAAGCTTAAACAAATAATATAAGCAAAGAATATCATGATAAAGGACATAATAAATTTGTATTTAAATGCATTTGCTGTTTGATTGGGAATTATGTAAAAATTAAACAAAGCTACTTTTAGGGCATTCAAAAGAAAAAACAACAGAAGCATAATTAAAATAAATATTCCTGCCTTACTCATAAGTATTGAAAATACTTCTTTTTGGTTTTGGATAAATCTTTTAAACAATGTATCTACCTCTTTGCCACTGTAATTTTTTTACATGGTTATTCCCAGAAAATAATTGATCAACTAAATATTTCAAAAACATTTCGATATTTATTTTACATAAGGAATGCCGCTTATCCTTTAATTTTATATTCATTTCACAAAAGTATCAAGAATATTATTTAAACTTTTGGCATGATGAAAATACAAACCACAAATCACTATATATCCTTCATACTAAGGGAAATCCTCTTTCTCTGCACTTCTACAGATAAAACCCGTACCTTCACTATATCACCCACTGAAACAACTTCCATAGGGCTTTTGACATATCTGTCACATAATTCCGATATATGAACAAGACCATCCTGATGCACACCAATATCGACAAAAGCTCCAAAATCAGCAACATTTCTTACTGTACCTGTAAGTATCATTCCAGGTTTCAAATCCTCAATATCCAATACATCAGTCAATAAAACCGGCTTAGGCAGCTCGTCCCTTGGGTCACGTCCGGGTTTCAGAAGCTCGTCCAAAATATCTCTCAAAGTTGGCACACCAACGCCTATTTCTTCTGCAACAGCAGTAATTCCTCTTTTACTCACTGCCTCTTTCAACCCTTTAAGGTTGCCTTTAGCAATATCATCCAAAGTAAATCCGGTTATATTTAAAAGCTTTAAAACAGCGTCATAGGACTCCGGGTGTACAGCAGTGTTATCCAAAATGTTTTTTCCTTCAGGTATTCTTAAAAATCCTGCACATTGTTCAAAAGCCTTGTCTCCAAGCTTCTTGACTTTTTTTATTTCTTTTCTTGCAGTGAACTTTCCGTTTTGTTCCCTATATTCAACTATATTTTTTGCTACAGTGGCGTTTATTCCTGATACATATGATAAAAGTGACGGTGACGCAGTATTCAGGTCAACTCCGACACTGTTAACAGCATCTTCAACTACACCTCCTAAAGACTCTCCAAGCTTTTTCTGGTTCATATCGTGCTGATATTGACCAACACCTATTGATTTAGGATCTATTTTAACCAGCTCTGCAAGTGGGTCTTGGAGTCTTCTTGCAATTGAGACTGCACTTCTTAAAGCCACATCAAAATCAGGAAACTCTTCTGCACCCAGCTTTGATGCAGAATAAACCGAGGCACCTGCCTCGCTGACAATCATATAATATATTTTTTTGTCTATTTCCTTTAAAAGCTCCGATATGAATATCTCCGATTCCTTTGATGCTGTACCGTTACCTATTGAAATAATGTCAACATTATGCTTTTCTATTAAATGCTTCAGAACTTTTTTTGCCTCCTCAGTTTTGTTTTGAGGTGGAGTAGGATAAACAACTGTAGTAGCCAAGACCTTTCCTGTTTCATCAACAACACAGATTTTACAGCCTGTTCTGTAAGCAGGGTCAAGCCCAAGAACCACCTTTCCCTTTACAGGCGGCTGGAGCAACAAATTCTTAAGATTGGCTGCAAAGACTTTCATGGCTTGTTCTTCTGCACGCTCTGTAAGCTCATTCCTTACTTCTCTTTCAATTGAAGGAAAAATCAATCTACTATATGAATCTTCAGCTGCTTTTTCAACATAAACAGATGTTACGGATTTTGTTTTTTTTACGGTGTTTACCTTCAGATAATTGATTGGAACTTCTTCCGGCACCGAGATTTTAACCTGCAAAAACTCATCCTTCTCTCCTCTGTTTATTGCCAATACTCTATGATTTGCGATTTTAGACACAGGTTCCTTGAAATCATAGTACATTTTATATACCGATTCCTCTTCCTTCTTAGCCTGGGAAATAATTATTCCCGATTGGAAGAAAATATCCCTGATGGACTTTCTGAATACTGCATTATCGGAAATGTTCTCGGCAATTATGTCCATAGCTCCGTTTAATGCATCATCTATTGTATTAACTTCCTTTTCAGCATTTATAAAAGGTTTTACTATATCTTCAATGGATTTATCCATTATTTTCTGCTCAAAAATAATTTCAGCTAAAGGCTCTAAACCTTTTTCCTTGGCCACAGTTGCCCTTGTTCTTCTTTTCGGTCTGAACGGCCTGTAAATATCATCTATTTCCTGTACTGTATTTGCTTTTGCTATTGCATTTGACAGCTCATCAGTCAATTTACCCTGCTCGCCAATAAGTCTTTTTACCTCTTCCCTTCTAGCTTCAAGGTTCCTAAGGTAAACAAGCCGCTCATAAAGCTCTCTTAAAACCTGATCATTGAGCTCTCCTGTAACTTCCTTCCTATACCTGGCTATAAATGGTATGGTATTCCCCTCATCAATAAGTTTAACCGTATTTTGAACCTGAAACAGCTTTAAGTTGAACTCTTTGGTTAATTGCCCGATTATATCAGCCATATGCTCCTCCAATGATTAATTACACTATTAATATATTTGCAATTTCACTTTTTATATATTATATATATTTTTGAATATTAATCAATATCAAAAATGGATTTATATTGTAATAACATTTCTATAGCTTTTTAAAAAATAAAATTGAGGTTTAATTTTTTTATAATAAATGTTATTATAATTTAAACAAGCAAAATAAGGGAATACTTTTATTGTATATTTAGCTATATTAAATACGTTATTAATCTTACATTTAGCAGAGTAAAATAACGAACGCTTTAACGGAATTTTGCGATAGATAAATGTAAAAGATTAATCGTATTTAATATATTAATTAGTTTAAGTTGTGTAAATATTATTAATGAAGGGTAGTGAATACATTGAGTATACTTGTTACAGGCGGAGCAGGATACATCGGAAGTCACACAGTAGCAGAATTGTTGGAAAACAAAGAGGACATCATCATTTTGGACAACCTAGAAAGAGGACATAAGGAATCAGTACTAGGTGGAAAGCTAATAGTGGGAGACCTTAGAGACAAGGAATTTATAAATAAGGTTTTCAAAGAAAATGAAATTGAAGCTGTAATACACTTTGCGGCTTATATAGAAGTAGGAGAAAGTACTGTAGATCCTCTTAAATTTTACAACAACAATGTTGTTTCAACGTTAAATCTATTAACTGCTATGAATGAAGCCGGTGTTAAGAAAATTGTATTTTCTTCCACTGCTGCAACATATGGTGAGCCTGAAAATACTCCCATTCTTGAAACTGACAAGACATTACCTACAAATCCTTATGGTGAGACAAAGCTTGCAGTTGAAAAAGTATTAAAATGGGCAGACAGCTGCCTTGGAATTAAGCATGTAATCTTAAGGTATTTTAACGCTTCCGGAGCTCATATAAGCGGTCAAATCGGCGAGGATCACAATCCTGAAACCCATCTCATACCATTAATATTGCAAGTAGCTTTAGGTAAGAGAGAAGAAATAAAAATTTTCGGAACCGATTATCCTACTCCTGACGGAACATGTGTAAGGGATTACATCCACGTTACCGATCTTGCCAATGCACATGTACTTGCTCTTAACAAGCTCCGAAACGATAATCACAGTGAAATATACAACCTTGGTAACGGTAAGGGTTTTTCCGTTAAGGAAGTAATAGATATCGCCCGCAAAGTAACAGGCCAGCCGATTAAGTCTGTTGAGGCACCGAAGCGTACAGGGGACCCTGCAGTTCTTATTGCCTCTTCAGAAAAAATCGTTAAAGAGTTAAAATGGTCTCCTCGCTATAACAAGCTTGAAACAATAATTGAAACAGCTTGGACTTGGCATAAAAGCCATCCTAAAGGCTATAATATATAAATGATAGTTTGAAATAAAAATCAATATAAATTTTTATGTATCTACATTAAATACGTTATTAATCTTACATTTAGCAGAGCAAAATAACGAACGATTTAACGGAATTTTGCGATAGATAAATGTAAAAGATTAATCGTATTTAATATAAAATATTACTTGATTAATTGAGAAAGGTAGTGACACCATTGAGATTGGACGGTAGGAATGATGCACAGCTTCGGCCTGTGAAAATAACAAGAAACTATATAAAACATGCAGAAGGATCGGTACTAATAGAAGTTGGAAACACAAAAGTAATTTGTACTGCTTCCATAGATGATAAGGTTCCACCCTTCAAAAAAAACACAGGCGAGGGTTGGCTGACCGCAGAATATTCTATGCTGCCTCGTGCAACCCAGTCTAGGAATACCAGGGATATAAGCAAGCTTAAGCTTAACGGAAGAACACAGGAAATTCAGAGATTGATAGGTCGGGCTATAAGATCGGTAATAAATTTTAATATTTTAGGCGAAAGGGTAATAACATTGGATTGTGATGTTATTCAAGCTGACGGCGGTACAAGGACAGCTTCCATCACAGGTGCTTTCGTAGCTACTGTAGAAGCATGTAAATATTTAATAGATAATGGAATGATCACTAAAACACCAATTATGGATTATGTCGCTGCAACAAGCGTAGGCATAGTATTTGGCCATGAAATGCTTGACCTTTGCTATGAAGAAGATTCAAGGGCAATTGTTGATATGAATGTTATAATGGCAGGTTCAGGTAAGTTTATTGAAGTTCAGGCTACAGGTGAGCAGGCACCCTTTAGCAGGAACGAGTTAGATAGACTCTTAAAGCTTTCAGAGTCCGGTATACTCAAGCTCATTGAAATTCAAAAGAGTGCTTTAGGGCCTTTAACCAACTACATCGGGGGAGTAACAAAAGATGAAAAAGTTCATAGCAGCAACCAAGAATAAAGGAAAAATCCATGAAATATCAGAAATACTAAAAGACTTTCCATATGAGGTTCTTTCAATGGAATCTCTTGGTATTGATATTGATATTGAGGAAACCGGTTCAACATTTGAAGAAAATGCATTGATTAAAGCAAAAGAAATAAACCGAATTACTGGCGAAATTGTTATGGCAGATGATTCCGGTCTTGAGGTAGATTTTCTTAATGGAGCACCTGGAATTTATTCAGCAAGGTTTGCAGGTGAAAATGCAACAGATGAAGAAAAAAACAGAAAGCTGTTGCATTTGCTTAAGGATGTACCATTTGACAAGCGTGCTGCCCGTTTTGTATGCGTTATAGCTGTAGTGTTTCCCGATAAAAGCAGTTTTACAGTGAGAGGAACATGTGAAGGATACATATCACATAAGCCTGAAGGAAATAATGGGTTTGGCTATGATCCTATATTCTACGTGCCGGAATACCAGATGACAACGGCACAGATGGCTTCAGAAATGAAACATAAAATAAGCCATAGGGGTAAAGCTTTAAGGCTGATGGTAGATGAATTGCAGAAAAGATCTATATAAAAGAAACTGCTTCCTTCTCGTACATTTGCTTTATTTCTTTATTGAAATACTTACCGATTTTAACAACTTCAGACATTACAGTTTCAATACCTCTATCCTTTAGAAACCAGTTCTGCTTGTTTATTTTCTTATAATCCTCAACCGTCGAAATGTAAAATTCGATGTTTGCGGGAAATCGTGCCTGATATGTTAAAAGAGCTCTCCTTGAATGGTAAGCCTTACAAACCAAAATGCATCTTTTGGGTTTTAGTGCTCGTTGTTCTATTATTTTCCACGATAAGACAGCATTTTCAAAGGTATTCCTTGCTTTATTCTCCAGAATGACAGCATCACGGCATATACCCTTTGAAAGAACAACACTCATTAAAAACTCGCTTTCAGAAGCATAATCAGGAATTATGGGATTATGTCCCCCAGATATTAAGATAATAGGTGCCAAACCCACTTTATAAAACTCTGCAGCTCTCACAGCAAGCTCCGGACAATCACTTCCGGGAATCAGTATTATATCGGATGGGCATATGTTAGTTTCAAGAAATATAAAGTCGCTTATACATTGAAATGAATAAACCGATCTATTTTGTCCCATAAACTTTCTCCAGAAACTCATATATGTTTTTCATATATTCTTTAGTATCCTTCTCATAGCTTCCGACATGCTTTGCTCCATCAACCTTCCAAAAGGTGATATTTTCTTTATTTATTTGGGTATAAGCTTCATAAATCTCTTCACTGTTCTTTATGGGTATGGCATCATCGTCCTTGCCATGTATTAACATTACAGGCCTTGGTGCAACACTTTGAATATCTTTTTTAGGCACCATTGTCTTAGGGTCTAAATTCGCCAAAAATTTCAGCATGAGCAAAATGGTATTGTTGAAAGGAACCTTCGGTAAAGAACTCCAAACACTCAGGTTATCCTTAAGATATGCATCCATGTCAGCAAAGGGTGCATCTGCAATGACTGCCTCTACATCAGGACTTTCGGCTGCTGCATGTATTGCTGTTGAAGCACCCATTGAAAATCCCATAAGCACAATATGCTTTCCCCCAATGGATTTTACATATTTAATGGCACCAAGCAAATCATCCTTTTCATTAATACCTATGGTGGTCTTATCTCCGCCTGAGATGCCACTATTCCTGAAGTCAAAAGTAAATACATTAAACCCTCTAGATTGCAATCCGCTTATCAAATCAAGGGTTTTTTCATTAAACTGAAGTCTGTTATTTTTATATCCATGGGCCATAATAATCGTCTTATCACTACCCTTAGCTTTAAAATTCCAGCCATTTAAAGTTATAGTCTTATTGATATCTTTGAATTGAACATCTTCGTACTCAATAACTATATTAGATGAAAATTTAGGCAGCTCCGCCTTTTCAGGGTGTATCAAAGACCATGCCACATAAACTGATATTGCTAGAACACCAATCAAAACAAGAAAGATCAGTACAATTATAAATATAATTACAGTCTTTTTAGACTTTACATTTCTTTTATTTGCATACGTTACACCGCTAATATTCATAATCGGCTCCTTATTTAGGAATGATTGAATAGTTCCCATTCAAACTCGAAAAATGTTCAAATATGCAGCTTGACTACTGTTATCTTTAGTCATATTATAATTTTATTTGATAACATTGTAAAGTAAATTGTAGAATAATAATAACTAAAAAATCGCCAAAAAAACAAAAAGTAGGTGCTATATGGAATTTAACTATTCATCTTGTATAATGTGTCCTAGAATATGTATGGTGGACAGAACAAAAACTTATGGAAAATGCCGTTCCGGTTCAGAAATAAAAATCGCAAAGGCGTTTCTTCATAGGTGGGAAGAGCCTTGTATAAGCGGAACAAACGGATCGGGTACCGTGTTTTTCTCCGGCTGCAATCTAAAATGTATTTTTTGTCAAAACTATAAAATCAGCCAGGAGAATTTTGGCATAGTCGTATCCCTTGATGAGTTTGAAAGGATCATTTTAAACCTCCAGCAAAAAGGGGCACACAATATAAACTTTGTAAGTCCTTCCCATTACACACATGCAATTTCAGAATGTATTAAAAGACTTGGTGAAAAACTGTATATACCGGTTATCTATAACTCAAACGGATATGACAGCACTACTTCCCTAAAACTGCTCGAAGGAATTGTAAACGTATATCTTCCTGACATAAAATACTATAAGAATGAATCTTCCATAAAATATTCCGATGCCAATGACTACTTTAAAATATCGACAAATGCAGTTTTGGAAATGTACAATCAAACAGGCAAGGCTGTATTTAATAGTGATGGCATTATTCAAAAGGGAGTTGTTATAAGACACCTTGTCCTTCCAGGAATGACAGGAGAATCTATTAAGATACTTAACTGGATAAAGTCAAATCTTCCCTCTGATGACATCGTGGTAAGCATTATGAGCCAGTACACTCCATTTTATAAATCTCATCTATTCCCAGAAATTGATAGAAGAATAATTCGAAAGGAGTATGATAAAGTTTTAAATCATTTCATCAAACTGGACTTCGCCAACGGATATATACAAGAAAGAGATTCAGCCGATTCCAAATATGTACCTGATTTTGATTTAGAGGGTATATTATCCGTTTCCATTGACAAAGGTCCAACATTGGAATTATAATTTAAGTAATCTCATTTTCTAAAAAAGGAATGATTGAAACATATGCACGCCTGAGTATACATATAATGGAAAGCTTCATCTTAAGTTGAATTATCAGCATTCCTTTAAATGTTACTCAAAATATAGTATCAAATATCTTTTCTAAGATTAATAACTATTCTAAACCAAAGGAGTGATATATATTGAAAGACATGTTAATAGACGAGTTTCAATATACCGTTTCAGACCTTCTAGTTAGAAATAAAAGCATTATTGATCAGATAACAAAGTTTCAAGATACAAATGCACGCATTAACAGGACAATCGTTAAGGCTGCCACTCAGTGCGGCTGCATAAAAATAAATGCAAAAAAGCAGAATCACAAAACCGATGGAGATATTGAAGAACTGAAAAAGCTTATGAAATCCCATATAGAAGGAAAATTATGCGATAACTGCAGAGACATTCTAGAAAAAGAAATAGGGAGAAACCTTTTCTATCTTACATCTATAACCAATACACTTGATATCAATTTATACGATGTAATAATTAAAGAACTTGAAAGATTAAAAATACTGGGAAACTATAATTTAAGATAGAATGACATAAGGTTATTGTTGCCACTATTTTAATTGTAAAAATACATACCTTTTGCATTCCATTTTTTTCAAGCTGTCACATCATATTTATGTCGCTATAATTTCTACATTTTAATATAAGTATTTGTTTAAAACACATAATAAATAATGGATTAATTGGCAAAAATACTTTTATAAGCATTAACACTTTCACACACGGCAACTTAGGAAGGCTTGTTAATATAGCCACTACACAGTACATTATTTTTTTAGCAAATGTATTTTTTTTATGTTATAATAATTTAGGATTAAAAACACAAAGCTGTTTTTAATCATTTTAATATTTATAGTTTTATTATGCTTAGGAGGGTAACATGAATCCGAAAACAAAAGCCGTACCGGGTTCTTCTAGAAGGACTAAAAAACGGCATGGACAGTTATTTATATTTATTACTTCAGTTTTTAAAATTTTATTTGTTTCACTTTTAGTAGTGTCATTTGCTGTTGCTGGAATTTTAGGTGGTTTGGTCTATGGTTACATAAGAACTGCAACACCTATAAAGCCTGAACAATTAGAACTGAAAAATATTACTTCTTTTGTATATGACTCAAAAGGCAATCAGATTATGCAGCTAAAAGGTGAACAGAACAGGATATTAGTTGAACATGACAGCATTCCCGACAATTTGAGAAATGCTTTTATATCAATTGAAGACAAGCGTTTTTATGATCATAAGGGAATAGACCTTATACGTATAACAAGTGCTGTTGTCAATTTTTTAATGCCCGGTGGAAATATGCACGGCGGAAGCACCATTACACAGCAGCTAGTAAGAAATATCACAGGCGATACAAGAAGGACCTTAAAGAGAAAAGTTCAGGAACAGTATATGGCAATTCAACTTGAAAAGCATCTTTCAAAAGAAAAGATACTTGATCTTTATATGAACCTTATATACATGGGTGGTAATTATTATGGAGTTGAAACCGCTTCAAATGTATATTTCGGAAAGAGCGTCAAGGATCTTACACTTGCTCAATGTGCTAGCCTGGCAGGTATAACCAATCTTCCCGGAATTTACGCACCTGTTTCGGAGAAGAACATAAAAAACAACATAGAGCGTCAGAAAACCATTTTATACACGATGAAAGAATCGGGCTACATAACTGAGGAGCAGTATCAGCAGGCATTAAAAGAAGATTTAAAGTTTGTCGCATCAGGCAATAATAAGATAAAGACAGTAAAAACTCAAAGTTTTTTTGTAGATCAGGTTATTATGGACGTAAAAAAGGATCTCATAGCATCAGGCATGTCCCCACAAATAGCTGACAAAACAATTTACAGCAATGGCATCAAGATATACTCAACCATGGATCCTGATATACAAAAGGGCATGGATGAAGTGTTTACAGATGATAAATATTTCCCCATAATAAAAAGAAACCTGCAGCATCCTCAAGCTGCCATGGTTATAATGGATCCTTATACAGGTCATGTAAAGGCACTTTATGGCGGGTACGGTCAAAAGACAGGCGACCTTATATTAAACAGAGCTACTCAGATAGAAAGACAGCCTGGCTCCACATTCAAGCCTATAGCTGTATACGCACCGGCAATAGATATGAAACTGATAACTGCTGCATCTGTTTTTGATGATGCACCTTCATACCTAAACCCAGCAAGTAAAAGCCTATACCCTACCAACTATACTAAAGGGTATTATACCGGACTCACAACAATCCATACCGCATTGTATCAGTCTATAAACGTAGTTGCTGCAAAAGCATGGCTTAAACTTGGTGCATCTTTATCTTTAAAGTATCTTGCACGCGATGGTATTAATCTCAATAAGGAAAATGACGGTAACCTTTCCATAGCAATGGGAGGACTTTATAAGGGAGTAAGCCCGCTTAGCATGGCAGCTTCATATGTTCCTTTTGTTAACGATGGCGTTTATAAGGAGCCTATAACATATACCAAAGTGCTGGATAGAAATGGAAACATTCTTCTTGAAAAAAAATCCAAGAGTACAATGGTTTATGATAATGAAGGAACTTCTTTTATCATGACCAAGATGATGCAAGACGTATGCAGAATAGGTACTGCATCTACAAACGGCTTAGGCCTTATACAGAAAGGTAAGATTGCCACAGCAGGTAAAACAGGGACTACAAGTGATAACAGAGATAAATGGTTTGTAGGTTATACACCGTATTATGTGGGTGCAACCTGGTATGGATATGATAAGAATTCCAAGCTATCACCTGAGGAATACAATCAGGCACTTATTATCTGGCATGATGTAATGGAAAAGGCTCATGCAAACCTTAAGCCTAAAGAATTCAAGCAATCAACATCTGTTGTGAAGAGAACAGTTTGCAAACACTCCGGCAAAACTCCATCCGACCTTTGTGCCAGAGACCCACGAGGAAATGCCATTATTGAAGAGTATTTCCTTCCCGGTACTGAGCCAAAAAGCGGGGATATTTGCAATGTACATGTAACAAAGCAGGTTTGTAAAGACAGCAAAGACGCCTTTGGCAGAAATACTCTTTTTGGATCCGGTTGTCCTCCAAGTTCTTTAATGGAAAGTGTTTTTGTTCAGAGAACAACTCCTTACAATAAGGTAGGATCAGATCCATATCCTACAGACTGGAAATATGAAGCTCCTGTAAGCTACTGTACAGTACATGGCAGTCATTCGTCAAATAATACCAATGATCAGCCATCAACAACTGATACAAATCCAGATCATAGCACTGAAACAGATAACACAGACAACACAAATGCTCCAAATACTGATACTACAGACCCAAATAACAATCAAAATCAGCCTCAGTAATAAAATTCAAAAGCACCGGGACATAAAACCAGTTCCGGTGCTTTTTTATTCGTCAATGACTTAATTAACCCTTAATGACACTCTGCCATAAACCAATAATTATCCTGTTAATACTTAATTTTCAACACTATGAGCCTTAAAAAGTGTGCCTACATCTAATCCCTTTAGAATATCCATTATCATTTCCGGCCTCTGGCCATTGGTAAGCACCATATCAATGCCGGCATTCATAGTAATTCTAGCCGCTTGAATCTTTGTCACCATACCTCCGGTCCCTCTGCTTGTTCCTGCTCCACCGGCACATCTTTCCACATCAGTATTGATCTCTTCAATAACAGAAATTAGCTTTGAGTTACAATTCTCTCTAGGATCTGAATCATAAAACCCATCAATGTCTGACAATATGATGAGCAAGTCTGCATTAACCAGCTTTGCAACAATGGCCGACAATGTATCATTGTCGCCAAATACTCTATGCTTACCGGATTCTATCTCATCAACCGAAACAGAGTCATTTTCATTAACTACAGGCAATATGCCCATTTCAATTAATGTTTCAAATGTGTTAATAACATGTCTTCTCCCGGATTGATTTTCAACTACATCACGAGTAAGAAGTATCTGAGCTACAACTTGGCTATAGTCCGAAAAAAATCTGCTGTAAATCTGCATTAATTCACTCTGTCCTACAGCAGCAACAGCCTGCTTTTCTCTTAGAGATTTTGGTTTTCCGGGAAGCTTTAGCTTTCCGACCCCAACTCCAATCGCACCTGATGTAACCAAAACTATTTCTTTTTCCTGGTTCATAAGGTCAGAAATCACCCTTGCCAGCTTGTCTATTCTGGAAAAATTAATTTTTCCATTATTGTATGTTAAAGTAGATGTTCCAACCTTAACAACAATCCTCTTAGCGTGCTTGACGCACTCACGTGTTACTTCCATTTTTTCCCCTTCTTCTTTAAATAATCTATGCCTTCTATTATACATGGCATTTTATTATACATGGCATTCTTAAATCATTCCTTAACTATATTAAATATAACAAGGCAGTAGCCAACTGCAAAGCCCGCTAAAAAAATATATGTATACAGTAGCAGCCACCTAGCAGTTAAAAATTTACTTTTACTCATACAACAGCCTCACCTAGAATATATTAGTTTCTAAGTAAGATTTTTTACAAAAATAGCAATATTATTCACTAAAACTAAATCTGTATTAAGAAATAGCTAAAAATCACTCAACCTAGCGAGTGTTATTTCTTTGCCATTAAGAATCGTTTTTTGCCAAACCAGGTTTAAATAAACACATAAGCCTTCTGATATACTGTGTATTCCATATATAATCAGATGTAAACAAAACATACATCGATACACCTATTATTGAAGATGCAACTGCATCAAGTACATAATGCTGCTTTACAAATAAAGTAGATAATGTTATAAGGACAAATGCAATAACCGCATAATATTTAACAAAAACTTTTTTAGTATAATCAAACAAAAACATAGATGCTAGCAAGGCATTTAATACATGTACGCTGGGAAAGCAATTAAAGGGATTATCGTTTGCATAGGTAAGCCTTACCAGAAATGAAAATATATCATTTCCAATTACATCGGGTCTGGGCACTGTTGTAGGATAAAAATAATATATTACATGACAAATCAGGTTCCCTACAACTATGCTAAAAAGAAGCCTAAAATATCTTTTTTTATCCACAAAAGCAAAATAAACCAATATAGACACAAAATAAAAGAACCACAAAAGATAGGGTACTATGAATATTTTCTCAAATGGAATGATGAGATCTAAATGTGTTCTTAATATATGGACATCGCCTCTATAATTATTTAATGCTGTATGAATTATGTTTACTAGCGGGAGAACAATCAAGAATAGAATTCTGATTATTACGGCTTTTACTTTAATATTATTCATCTTATCACCTATATAAGTTTATTGTATAAACATAAACATTATACTACAAATAATCGAAAAGTGTAACTATTTATTTCATTTTATATAACAAATAATTCCTCTATAAAAGTTTTTCGGAGAGTTTTTGCCATTAAAAGAATTATTCTTTGGTTTTCTTTAGAGATATTCTAACTACACTTAATAAAAGTGCTGCTATACATGCACATGCAGCAAAAATAAAAACTACACGAAAACCCTTTAAAAATATTTGTGAACTTAAATCCGCTTTTTCTCCTGTAAAATTACTAATGTTGATTTTTGTAGTAAATGAAAAAAGAATAACTGAAATCGTAGTTCCAGAAACCATTCCCAGATTTCTAAAAAGTGCATTTACTCCTCCTGCAGATCCAAGTTCATTTTTAGGGACACTTCCCATAACACTACTGTTGTTTGGTGATTGAAATATTGCCGAGCCTATGCCTAGAAGAGCCATAAACAAAACAATTTGGACTATTGACGTGCTTGTCCCGAATGTCGATATGGTAAAGAGCACGGCTACATTAATTGTGAGGCCTATAACAGTTAGAGGCCTATAGCTTATTTTATCAGACAGCCAACCGCTAAATGGTGAGATTAGAGCAGTCATTAATGGATATGCGGACATTAGAAGGCCGGCTTTCAAAGTTGTGAACTTCAAAATATACACAAAATAGAATGGCATAAAGTATAAAGTCGTATTTAGTGAAACATATGATAGAAACCCTGTACTTATTCCCAACAAAAAAATTTTTATCTTGAAAAGACCAAAATTCAAGAGCGGATAACTTACCCTTCTCTCGTGTACTATAAATGCTATCATTAAAACCAGTGCTGCAATAAGCATTATTGCAAAAACTGTCTGAGATACCTTTTGATCCTGTAAAAACAAAAAGCTCATAAAAAGCAACAAGACAGAACCTGCAAAAAGAAAAGCACCTAAAACATCAAAGGCTTTATGTTCCGGCTCTTCTTTGATCTCAGGTATTAGAAAATATGTACACAATATTCCAATTATACCGATAGGTATATTTACAAGAAAAATTGAATGCCATCCAAAAGCTTTAACCAGCAAACCTCCCAATGTAGGACCGGTAAGGCTGCCTATAGCTACAGATGCACCAGTGATTCCAAAAGCCCTTCCCCTTTCACCTGGAGGAAAAACATTTGTAACTATGCCCTGACTCAGTGCCATCATAGATGAGGCACCAACTGCCTGAATTACTCTGGATATGACCAGCATTAATAGACTGTTTGAAAATCCACAAAGTCCGGATCCTACAGAAAATATAATGAAACCCATCATAAATATTTTCTTTTTTCCATAAATATCCGCTAATTTACCCCAAACCAGAAGCAATACAGATATTGCCAATAAATAGGCGTTTACTACCCATTGAATCGAACTGATACTGCTGGATAATTGTTCAGACATAGTTGGAAGTGCGATATTTACTATACTTCCATCTAATGTTGCCATAAATATTGATATCGAAATATTAATTAAAATCAACCATTTTCTTAGTTTTGTAAGCTGCATTTACCCAACTTCCTTTTTAAGAACGGTTAAAATATTACTTCCAAGCGAAAGTTATATTAAAAGCATTCCTAAGTATTTAAGTATAATTTAAAATTTTTTTGCGATTATATATTTACCCAATTAAGCAAATAAAATTCAACAACATTTATCACATTTACCAAGTATTTAACATAAAATAACACTGTAGAATCTATACTGCATAAAAATCAATACTACATTAAATACGTTATTAATCTTACATTTAGCAGAAGATAAATGTAAAAGATTAATCGCATTTAATATAACAATTTATTTGTTATTATGTTGACATGAGGTATAAATTATGGACAGGAAAAGAACACTAGAAAGTTTATCTAACGGTTTGAATGCTGCAAAAAAGCTTATTGAATTGAAAAATGCTTCTTTGCATGTAGATAACTCAGAAGTAAAACCCAGCCAAATCGAAACCTTTTATCAAATGCTAGACACAGTTGCCAGCTATTCGCCACCAAAATATAAAAAGGTACTAAATCAATCAATTACAATTAGTAACAATTATAGAAATACATATAGAAACCTTAGACATCACATGAACAGCAGAACTAACAGAAGACCAAGCCCAAGGGAATTAATAAATACATTGGAAATCGTAAAACCCATTCTACCTACCAATCAAAAGGTTATGATTGAAAAGATCGAGCAGATATACAAAATAATCTACTCGTAAAACCCCCTTAGAAATGGCTATAATTGTGCCTGCAGAATAATCATTAGCAAATAATTATAATGTCAATGGGGCATTTCAAAAAGCTGAGTTTATGATATTTCATAAAAACTTGAAAATACATTTTTTGAAATGCCCTAACTTACTGTTCAAGTGCTTATACATTAATCAACATTATTCCATATGCTTTGAAAAATTTTCTCCAAATTCAATTGCCTTCTTTATATCCTCATCTGTTGGTTGATATTCAACCTTTATCGGTTCCAAAACTACTTTTACACCCGCATTTTCCAGAGCATTTGTAATTATTTTTGGTGATTCACCGCTCCAACCATAGCTTCCAAACCCAGCACCAATTTTGCCTTTATATTTGTGTGCCTTTATTTCCTCTAACATAACTGCTATAGAACCCAAAACGGTATTGTTGACAGTACAGCTTCCTACAATAATTCCTTTTGACTTAAAGATTTCTGTTATCAGATCACTTGAATCCGAAATAGCTGTATTGAACATTTTGTATTTTACACCGTTTTTCCCTAAACCTTCTCCGATTGCATCAGCCAATTTTTTGGTAGCATCATACATGGTATCATATAATATAACAACTGAATTTTCATTGTACTCATTAGCCCACTCATAATACTTATCAATTATTTGTATCGGATTATCTCTCCATAAAACACCATGGCTTGGTGCAATAACATCAATCGGAAGATTTAAAGCTTTAACCTCTTCAATTTTCTTTTTTATCAAAGAACTCATTGGTGTAAGTATATTAGCATAATATTTGATAGCTTCCTGATATAACTCACAGTTATCCACTTCATCATTATACAGTCCTTGAGCAGAATAATGCTGACCGAATGCATCATTGGAAAACAAAAGGTTTGCTCCTTTTACATAGGTCATCATACTGTCAGGCCAATGAATCATTCTCATTTCAACAAACACAAGATCATATTCTCCTATATTGACAGTATCGCCTGTCTTAACAATATTAAAGTTCCAATCCTTATGGAAGTGCTTCCTTAATATGTCTGCCCCATTCTTGGTGCAGTAGATAGGAATATCAGGCTTAATTGACATAATATAGCCCAGGCAACCTGCATGATCAGGCTCAGAGTGATTGATAACTATCATATCAATATTTTCAATACCACCTATATCCTTTTCCAATATAGCGTTAAACTCATCCTTATGAGGATACCAAACGGTATCTATAAGAACCTTCTTTTTATCCCTGATATAATACGAGTTATATGTTGAGCCTCTGTGGGTAGACAACTCATGTCCATGAAACTCTCTAAGCTCCCAATCCTTTAATCCTAACCAGTATATGTTTTTCTTAATTTCCTGCATATATATTCTCCTTCCGTAAATATCAATTTATTTACATTAAAATCCAGATTGAATATTATAAGTATTATATATTATGTATTAACTTTATAATATATTTTTATATTCTATACCCAATATTTGATTCCACTGCAATAACTCCTGTTAAAAACAGGTAATATCGATCTTTGAAAACTTCGCAAAACTATTGAAACTACTGGACTTCAAGGCGTTTTTGCGATATACTGTATGTAGAAAAATAC
>Ga0255341_1003471_pt1 | contig 17649 bp, 20 predicted proteins | sample wastewater_treat_8_FD_192418 | JGI IMG/M metagenome (GOLD analysis project Ga0255341, IMG submission 192418) | Wastewater microbial communities from Lulu Island WWTP, Vancouver, Canada - plant12 | ecosystem: Engineered > WWTP > Wastewater > Unclassified | place: Canada: Vancouver, British...
CAATCCCTTCTCCAAATCCGCCGAAAAAGTCCCGGACACCCTGCCGGATCGGCTCAAGGGCTTCAAAGCGAGTACCTCGTTTGGCAGCATGGATTCCCACGCATTCCATCGAGCAGTGATCCACGGCAAAGAAGATGGCCACCTGGCCTTGGTCAGTCGTAAAGCAAGAGGTCTGATCGATTCCCCACATCTGGTTTACCCGCTCGGTAGTGATCACCCCATCGTGAGCCTTTCGCCCAGAGCGATGACGGATACGGCGAGGAGCAAGAAGATCGTATTGCTGCATGAGCCTCAGGACTCTTCTTTTGGATGTGCGGATTCCTTTGAATCTCAGCCTCGCCCACACCTTCCGATAGCCCTCGCCATGAAAGGGAGAACCATTGAGAAGGGAGCGGATTTCTTGGATGATCTCATCATCGGCCAGGAGACCGGTTGGTCCCCTGTGCCCCGATCTAGGTTCAGGGCTGCAACGCTGAAAGTAGAGGCTCGATCGTGGAATTTCCCAGACGCGACAGACTCTGGCCAGGCCATAGCGTTTTCCCGTGGAGGCCGAGAGGTGCTGGCTCACTTCCTCAGCCTCCTGCGGGATAAAGGGCGATTTTGCTCAAGCCTTTTGATCTTCTCGCGAAGGAGTTCGGATTCCATCGGCGCCTCCCCAAGCTTTTCCCGAAGCCGCTTTATTTCATCGGTTTCAGGATCTTCCCTCCTCCTCATGGCAGCTTGCCCGGCAGAGAGGAAATCATCTCTCCACCGGGAGATGAGGGCAGCTGTGGTGCCGCACTCTCTTGAAAGAAGTTCCAAATCTTCTCCCCGAAGAAGGCGCAAGACGATCTGGCTCTTCGATCTGGCCGAAAATCGCTGGGGCTTCCGTGCCGGGCCATCTCCGGCACACGCGGCTGTTGCCTCCGATGGCCCGCTGTTCGTACCGTTACGTTCATCCATTTTGGACACCTCCATTAAGGTTCTCTTTTACGCCTTATTGAGTGTCCAAGGAAACTGTAGACCAGACCACGGCCTCCTCACGACTTGAGACACACCTATGCCACCATCCTTCTCATGGATCATTACAGTCCCGCATACGTCCAAAAGCAGCTCGGGCATAGCAGTATCAGCATCACGGTTGATGTGTACGGAAAATGGGTTCCCGGAGAAGGACGAAGGGATCTCGATGAATCCCTCCGTGGAAGGCAAAGAAATGACCTTGGCAGCCGTTTGCCAAGGTGACGAGGGCGAAAAGAAGAAGGATCGGCGGCAACCGATCCTTCTATCTTGGCAAAAGCTTGGCATTTAGACTTTTGCGCTGTGTAACCTATTGAATTTATTGGCTGGTGCCGAAGGCCGGATTTGGTGCCTCTATTGAAATTATTAGCTTTTTCGGCTGTGAGTGTCCCAGTTCATATCATGGAGTATCACTGAGTGTTACTGAGTGTCATGGAGTTTGTCACAGACTTTCTATCTTCCTTCATGAAACAACAGCAGCCCAACTCCTGGAAAATCGCCGATTTCGCCTGGAGCACAAAGTAATCGGCCTCACTGCAGGGCTTTTTCCTACAACCGATCGAATTCATCCAGCGTCTGCCCGGTCTTCAATGTATAATAGATGTTTGGCCATGGCTGGCTAGACCCGAGGATCTGCCTGAATCCCCTAATCTGTCGGAATTGATTAGATCTTCTTCTGGAGGTATAGTCTGTGTTACTCCGCTTTGCAGAATAAACAGGGTAACTGATTTACGGTAGTTCCAGTGCTGTATGGAGGATTTGATGGAGTTCCTTTCGGATCGTGAACGGGCCTCCGCACCGATAAATTCATCTTCCACATTGTACATCATGGAACTGACGAGCCCATCCTTTTGGAAGTGCCGCTGGATGAGTTTGAGGGCCTCTTCCTGGATCTGCATGAAACTCCAGAACATCTGCAAACTCAACGGCTTAAGCCAAACCTTCGAATCAGGTAGGTACCATGAAGAAGACAGGTGAGGTCCGAATAAGAGTCGCAGAAATCCTGACTGAGCGTTTTGGCGATGAAGCTCAGGGGATAGTCTTTAGACCCGAAGACACTATCAGAAGGTCCGGTGGCAGAGAAAGACGCACGAGATACACGCTCAAGAATTCACTCAGTTGGTCAACCGAAGCCAATGGGGCTAATGAGAGGATTCTGGTACACTGTGTCGGGCTGACTATGACCGAGTTCATCAAAGAGTCAGAAAAAGGAAATCTTTGCTTCGTCCGTGACAAGAGCATTGGCCTCCCATTGATAGCGATCTATCCGGATACTCCCACTTGGAAAACGAGCGGCTACGTTAAGTCGGTAGACCGGCAGAACGCGATTCTGACCCTCCGCATTCTGGATCTTTTCGACCTTGTTCGAGCCCCGATCTCCGGTAAGACTCCCATGTGGCTGCTTGATGAAGAGCATGGAACTGTGTCCTTTTCCTGCAAAATTCACCAATGGTGGAGGAGCATGAGGAACTACGACGAACTGGATTGGTCAAAGATCTGGAGGACTTTCAAATTCGACAAGTGGATCACAAGCGAGGATGCTGAATACTTTTAAGTCTTCCATTCAAGACATTGGAATGCCAATGAAAAAACTTGAAAAGAGCCTGGCCTATCAATAAAAACCGAGCGAGGGATTTAGCATGTGGGCTGATAACGAAACGGCAGATGATCTGATCGGATTCAAGGTGCACAGCGATCTGATTCTCGATGTGGTAACTGATTCCAGCCTTCTTCCGGTCGTTCTGGGAGTATTTGGCGACTGGGGTGGTGGAAAGTCTTCCATACCTTGGCGCTAATTTGAATTGACCCACCTATGCTCAAGATAATTGCCCCATTAAGGTTCCAGGTTTGGAGTGCTCGACCTTTTGACCCACCACCCACGATTCTTCGATAGTCCACACTTCCCACTACTTCCCTTTTTGATTCTTTTTCTTCCGCCCCTTGAGGATCATTAACCGTTCTATGGTCTGCGTGGAGGCAGGCCATGGAAGAGAAGCGATGCGCCCATTGCGGGTGTCCCCTGGATTTGAACCCTCGTGTGAAGAATCAGCGCTACTGCGGCAAGAAGGAATGTCAGCGGGCCAGGAAAAGGTTGTGGCAGAAAGCAAAAATGGCCACCGACCCTGACTACCGGGCCAATCAGCAGGAATGCAACAAGGCCTGGCGGAGCAGGAATCCTGACTATTGGCGCAATTACCGCAAGAATCATCCCCGGTATGTAGAAAGAAACCGCCTGTTGCAGAAAGCTCGGCGCCGCCGGCGCGTTGCAAAGATGGACGCGTCATGGGCGGATTCATTCGTTAGGACAGGGACTTACTGGCTGATCCCGGAGAAGGGCGTTGTAAAGATGGACGCGTTCGCCCGCAAAGTTGTTTTGGTTGCGGTGACTTGAGGGTCCGCATCCGGCGTTGCAAAAGAGGACTCGATGGACTTGCACGATCCGCCCTCTTAAGGTGGCTCCACGATGAGGGAGGGAAGTCATGATGGAAAAGAGGATCTTGTGTCCGGAGCGAGTGAGGAGGATTGAAGGGAGCTTCGCCTTTGTGGAGCATCGGTTTCTGAGAGACGGCTTCTGGGTGAGTCTCGGTGGTGACGAACTGCTGCTCTATCTGCTGCTGGTGATGGTGGCGGACCGGCTTGGCCTCTCTTACTACGGCTACGATAAACTGTGCACCCTTCTCTCCGTGCCCGTGGACGAGTACATCGTGGCCAGAAACGCGCTGATCGACAAGGATCTGATCGCCTTCGACGGTCGCCTGTTCCAGGTTCTTTCCCTTCCCCGAGCGCCGGTTAAGGCTCCCGTGCGTCTCCTGGGCTCACCGGAGGAGATGGCCGAGCGTGATCCGGCTACTATCCATCAGATCATTCGAGATGCCCTGCGATGACTATGAGGGACACCATGGAAGTCGTGGAAATGGAGATTGCACATCTGGAGCTCCGATACGCCTACACGCGGATCATCAAGAGGGAGTCCCTGGTCGTCCTGGCTGCATCGATCGAACAGTGGGGACAGATCATCCCGGTGATTACGGTTGCGCCCCGGGTGCTCATCGACGGGTACCGGCGGGTGGCGGCACTGAAGCTTTGTAAACGGGATACGGTTCTGGCCGAGCATTGGAGCTGCAAGGAAGATCAGGCCCTCCTGCGGGTGCTCGTGTCCGGCTCGGAACGAAGGTGGGATGTGGTGGAACAGGCGGCGCTCATTCGGGAGCTCATGGATGGCCACAAGATGTCCGGGGTCCGGGTTGCCGAAAGGCTCGGCAGGCATCCGAGCTGGGTGGCAAGGCGCCTCAGCCTCCTTGAAGCCCTTCCGGAAGAGATTCTCCAGAAGGTAAGAGCGGGGTGCCTTTCAAGCTGGGCCGCATCCCGGGTGCTTGCCCCCTTGGCGCGCGCCAACGCCGATCATGCCGCGGCCCTCGGCCGCTGGATCACCCGAGAGCACGTCTCCACCAGGGAGCTTGTCGCCTTTTTTGCCCACTACCAGTCCGCCACCGCCATCACCCGCGAGCGGATGGCAGCGGACCCCTCGCTTTTTATGAAAGCCCTGCGCAGCCGGGAAGAAAAGCAAGCCGCCGGCCAATTGAGAGCCGGTCCCGAGGGCCGGTGGGTTTCGGATCTTTTGGGTGTGGTGGCCACCCTGCGACGTCTGAGTCTCAGTCGGGCGCTTGTCCTTTCTCCGGACCATCGGAGTCGTGCCATCAAAGCCATTGGCGAGCTCACCCGCTTGCTACATATCCTCGATACGGAAATAGGGAGGACCCATGATTCAAAAGGACTTGCGAGATGCCGCCCAAACCCTTCACCGGAAAGGCATGGGCATCCGCCAGATCAGCCTCGCTCTCAAGGTCTCGAGGAACACCATCCGAAAGATCCTGCGAGGGAGGGACAAAGCAGAGACCCCACGGCCGGCGAGATGGCAGGAGACCTTCCCTCTGGTCACCGGGATCTTTAAACGGTGCCGGGGGAATGTGGTCAGAGTCCGGGAGATCCTTTTCGAGGAGCACGCTCTTTCCATTCCCTACAGCACCCTTACCCACATGGTGCGCGACCTTGAACTGAGGGACAGGAAAAAATCCAAACGGGCTGGAATCTACCACTTTGGCCCGGGTGAAGAGATGCAGCACGATACCTCTCCTCACACCCTTGCCTTGAATGGCAAGAAGCTCACCGCCCAGTGCGCTTCTCTGGTGTTGTGTTACAGCAGGCACCTCTTTATCCGCTATTATCCTTCCTTTACGCGCTTCGAGGCCCGCCATTTCCTCTCCGAGGCCTTTCGTTTCATGGACGGGACCGCCCCCCGTTGCATCATCGACAACTCCAACGTCATTGTGGCCCGAGGCACCGGCGCCGATGCCGAGATGGCTCCCGAGATGGAAGGGTTTGGACGCATCTTCTCCGTCACCTTTGAGGCTCATGAGGTCGAGGATTGTGATCGAAAGGGACGGGTGGAGCGCCCCTTCTCCTATGTGGAAGGTAATTTCCTGGCCGGGCGGACCTTTTTTGACTGGGAGGACCTCAACCGGCAAGCCATCGAGTGGTGCCGGAACACCTCCAACCCCAAATTCAAACGATCCCTGGGCATGAGCCCCGACGCCGCCTACGTCACTGAAAAACCATACCTGCAGCCCCTCCCGCCCTATCTGCCGCCGGTTTACCAGTGCCTCTTCCGGGTGGTGGATATCTCAGGATATGTCGCGGTTGAGACCAACCGCTATTCAGTCCCCGAACGGTTGGTGGGCAAAAAGGTGCAGGTGCACAAAAGCTGGGATCGCATCGAGGTCTTCTTCGGAGACCGGAAAGTGGCGGACCATCACCGGCTGATCGGAAAATCCGAGACCCGCGTCGCTGATCCCTCCCACCATCCGAAAAGGCTCCCCTCGCGCCAGGGTCCTTGCCTTGAAGAAAAACAGCTCTTGGGGCAGTCCACGACCCTGGATCTCTATGTCGCTCAGATCAAAAAAAGGTCCCACGGCCGGGGAGTGAGACCCTTAAGGCGCCTCCTCGAGCTCAAGCGCACCTATCCCGAAGATGCTTTCCATGCTGCCTTGGAGCAGGCGCTCCACTACGGCCTCTTCGATCTCTATCGCTTGGAAAAACTGATTCTCGAACGAGTCGCCGGTGACTTCTTCCTCATCGACGAGGAGGATGAATCTTGAAAGAAAATCTACGCCCGCTCCTTGCCAAGCTGAAACTCAGAGGGCTCGAGCAGGTCCTCGATGCCGAAATCGAACGCGCCCAACGGGAGGGAAGCCCCATTCCCGAAGTGATCTACCGGCTTCTTGTGGAAGAGGACCGCTACCGGGAGGAACGCAGCCTCGATCAGCGGCTCAAGAAAGCGAAGATTCCCTGGGACTGGACCCTGCAAACCTTCCCCTTCGAATCCAAGCCCGAGCTCAACCGGTCTCAGATTCAAACCCTGGCCGGCCTTTCCTTTGTGGAACGGGCTCAAAACGTCGTCTTCATTGGGGACCCCGGCACGGGCAAAACCGGACTCGCCATCGGTCTGCTCCGCCAGGCCATTCTCTCCGGATATCGTTGCCGTTTCTTTAATGCCCAGGAGCTTCTCGATCAGCTCTATGCTTCCCTTGCCGACCGCTCCACGCAAAGACTCATCAAGACCCTCTCCCGCTATGCAGTCCTATTGATTGACGAAGTTGGTTACCTAACCCTCAAACCTGAACAGGTCAACGCCTTCTTCAGACTCATGGATGAACGCTACGGCCGCACTTCCACAATCATTACCACCAATCTCGAGTACTGCGACTGGTACGCTCTCTTCCAGCGTAAACCATTGGTTGATGCCCTCCTCAACCGTCTCCAGCACCACTGTGTCACCATCCATGTGGGAGGCCCTTCCCTGCGGGTCCCGGAAGAACAACACCAACCAACACCCCCCTCCTCGTAATCCTTCCCCTTCCTATAGCCTTGAACATATCCAGATGCGTTGTACCTCCTCGCTCAGTGGCTTCCCTCTGATTTGCTCAGTGAACCCGTCTGCCGTGAGGAAGAATAAAAACCAGATGCCTGGAAGAAGATCCATTCTGGATGTGTCTACGACGAAGAATCAAGACAAAGCAGACTACAGACAAGACCTCAGTTGCTCGTTGTCATGCCTGTGCAAACGTGTTGCGAACCACCTGGGTCATTTATCTTGAGCGAAAGTGGGTCACTTTTTCTGAGCGTCTAAGCTTAGAGGACAAGAATTCCCAGACAAGTCCATGAGCTGGTTGCTTCTTGGACACCGTTCTTACTGTGTTCAGCACGGTGCTCTGAGTAATTTGTTCCTCCTCGATGTTCAGTAATCCAGGCTGTGCCGGTGATGTCAGCTCCTGAGGCTTGTGTTCGATGATCTCCACCGCCGTCGATGGTAAATCCCCGCTGCTTGCATCCTCTTCAGGCTCTTCCTGGCTGCTGGGAGTTGGCAACTCGACCTTAGGTACCTGCCCTGCGGCTGGTTTGACTCCCTCGATTTCCTTTGGGGCTGCGTTCCCCTGAAGCCGAAGTTGGTACACTTTAGCGGGTGATTCCTCGGAAGTTCCGGCATAAATCCGCACCATAGTATCCGCTATCCTTACGCTCAGCCCCACAAAAGGCGTTCCGTCACGCCTGTCGGCTTCTAGGCAGATCCTGTTCTTGACTATGGCATTAAGGCCGTACTATGATTTCAAATCTCTAATTTTTCTAATCAGAGGGGCAGGTTATGGGGTTTGAGATCGATTTCCTACCAGTCGGTGATGGGGAAAAGAGCGGTGATGCCATTGCGCTGCGCTACGGGAACTTAACTGGACCTCGTGACGAATTCTTTGTGGCCGTAGTCGATGGAGGCTTTAAGGACTCAGGGGATAAGCTCGTCGAGCACATTAGACAGTACTATGGGACCAGCAAAGTCGATACCGCCATCTCCAGCCACCCGGACAATGATCATCTTTCCGGCCTCGAAGTCGTCCTCGAAAACATGGAGGTTGGCGCGCTGTGGATGCATCAACCTTGGAAGCACACTGATGATATAGCGTGCATGTTCAAGGATGGCAGGGTCACTGATAACAGTGTCAAGGAGAGCCTCCGGGAGTCGCTTGAAACAGCCTGCTCAATTGAGAAGCTGGCCACGAAGAAAGGGATTCGCATTTATGAGCCCTTTACGGGGCTTACTGACATTGGCGGCGGTCTAGTCGTGGTCGGCCCCACTCAAGAATATTACGAAAGCCTGATTCCCGGATTTCGAGGAACTCCTGAACCGAAAGAGGCTCTCGGGATTGTAGAGAAGTTTTTTGTCAAAGCTGAGGAGGTGATAAGAAAAGTTCTGGAAAGCTTGGATGTCGAGACGCTCAAGGATGACGGCGAAACCTCTGCAGAGAACAACACCTGCGCTATCATACTTCTGCGGCACGATAGCAAGTACGCGCTCTTCACAGCAGATGCTGGAACTCCTGCGCTCACCATGGCGTGTGACATTTTGGAACAGAGCGGGTACGACCCCAAACGATTCGCCTTTATCCAGGTCCCTCACCACGGCAGCCAAAGAAATGTCGGTCCGGCTATCTTGAACAGGCTCGTCGGCGAGAAACTCGGAGAAGCGAAGAAGACTAAGACTGCCTTCGTATCGGTGTCCAAAGGCGGAGATCCAAAGCACCCAAACAAAAAAGTAACCAATGCCTTCACGCGGCGGGGAGCGCCAGTACATGCGACAAAGGGAATGACGAAACGGCATCACCATAATGCGCCGTCCAGAGAAGGATGGGTCGCTTCTGAACCGCTGCCGCTTTACACTGAGGTGGAGGAGTAAATGCAGGGCCAATCCAAACTCGATGCTTATACCATCAATGCCCGATATAAGCCCGCTCTCATCGTCGCGCTGCCAATATTCCTTGCTGTTCTGGCGTGGTTCCCGAACGGCATCAAAGGGCTTTCTGTTATTACAGGGCTTCTTACCTGGGCTGGCGGGACAGCATTACTTGCCCAGATTGGGCGGGATCAAGGCAAGAAGAAGGAACCAGGACTTTATGCTGATTGGGGTGGGCAGCCGTCGATCAGAATGCTCCGGCACCGGGATGCACCAAACAAGGTTATCATGGCTCGACGCCATAGCAAACTCCAGGGGCTCATAAAGGACATTAAGATACCGACTGAACAAGACGAGAAAGAGGACCCGGCAGGCGCCGATCGGGTGTATGACGCATGCTGCGCGTTTTTGCGGGCAAACACACGGGATAAAAAGAAGTTCCCCTTGATTGCTCAGGAGAACATGAATTATGGATTTAGGCGCAATCTCTGGGGAATGCGGCCATTCGGCGTAGGCATGTCTTTGATCGGAATAGCGCTCGTTGGGCTTAGCATCATTACCTTTGTGGCCGAGAAAACTCCTGTCCCTAGAACCGTTGTGGTCGCTGGAATTCTCAACGGTATTTTACTGATCTTGTGGTTAGCATGGTTCAATAAAGGCTGGGTGAAAATTGCTGCGGATGCTTATGCTGAAAGGCTCTTGGAAAGCTGCGAAAAGCTGTAACCGCAAGCCCACCCACGAACTTCCTTTTTATCGAAGACTATCCCCAAAGGCCCCAAAGGGGGGCTTTCATAAAGGACAGTCAACTTGGTGCAATACCCTGATCTCGTTTCAAAACAGACGGTCGATCCAGTAATATGGGGGGGCGCAACAGACAATGCTCTGGGAGAGCAGATCACGCGCCGCTCCCACGGGACTGAGAAGGAACGGGTAATGAAGCGCGAATTAGCCATATCCTTCACTCGCAACTGGGTTGATGCCAGCCATTTCGAAGAGGCACTCCAGGAAAGCCACATGGGTCCCCATGATGAAAGAGTCTCCCGAGTGGTTTTCCAGATCCCTGAAGAGTGCAAACTCATGATCGATGCTGGCATCAGACTGCTCAGTCTGTCCAACCAATTGGACTTCTCCGGCAAGGCAGTGACTCTCGATTTCGCCGAAGGACCTGACGGAACCATGGGCTATCTTAGTCGGATGGGATTTTTCGATTTCCTCTGTGAAGGTGTCGAAGTGTTACCCGACCGGCCATTCTACTCAGGAGCGCAGGTTTATCGGGGCTACAATCCGCAATTGGTGGAAATCGAAAGGATCAACCCGGAAGAACGTGACGAGGCACTGCCCTTGAAGCTCTCTACAGTATTGGAGAGGAATGTCGGACATGGAAGAGACAATGAAGCAATCGGGACCGCCGCCTATACAGTGTTCAGTGAATTGATCGACAACATCTTCCGCCACAGTTCCACGAAAGTGGATGGGTTTGCTTCCTTACAGGTCTATAAAGGTGGCGGTCGGGCAAAGGTTGTCGTCTCTGACAGTGGAGAAGGCATACTGAACACGCTCCGCCCTTCACTGACCAATAATCATCCCAGGCTGGTTGATTACTCCGATACCGGCCTCATCGTAGAAGCTTTTCGAAACGGCCTGTCTCGGTTTGGTAAAGGCAACGGCTGTGGTCTGCGGACATGCGCCATCCAAGCAATAAAATTCCGGGCAGACCTCGATGTTCGGCTCCACACGTCCCGAGTGCATTTGGTTCCCTCTGCTGACGGATATCAACCCAGCACGGCATATTGCTCTGACAATCTCCATGAGATGTGGGGCACTCACATTTGTTTTGATTTCGTGCTTGACAGATAGAATTAATTCTGATTCAATGATGGTGATGAACGAGAATGTGCTGCAAATTCGACTTCGGGATTTCATGTCGCGGGACGATGGTTGGGGATATGAGGAGGGCCAAAGCGTCCTAGGACAACTGTTGCGAGCGGTTGAAGACCATTCGTATGTCGATATGGTACGTATTTCTCTGGAAGGGGTTAGCAGGACTGACGCTTCGTTTCCCAGAGAGAGTGTGGTTGAGTTGGCAAAGCGCTATCGCGGAGAGAAAGGTGTCTGCCTCACACATTGTACCAACCAGGACCTCCTTGATAATTGGGACTCGGCGGCGCTCAAGAAGGAGCAACCTTTGCTGGTATGGAACCATCACCAGTACAGGATCATTGGACCGCCTCCCAGTTTGGGGAATAAGGAAATGCTTCAGTTGGCACTGAGCCGGGCTTCGATAACCGCTTCGGCGGCTGCCAAGGCATTGGATTTGAAGATCACTAATGCGAGCATGAAACTGAAGCAGTTGGAACAACAAGGCTATTTGTTGAGAAAGGAGGTGGTTTCACCGAGTGGCGGTAAGGAGTTCGTTTACCTTAGGATAAAGTAGGCCAAATTTTTTTTGCGAGGCCGTTCAGTGTGTTCATTGAAACAGATAAATCAGAATCACATGAGGTGATGACGCTATGGCAAAGAATCCACCCATCGGCGATGGCAGGCGAATTGGTGCAGTAAGGGACCGTTCCCAAACCTTTAACCCGAAGAACCAAAGATGGACTAAACGGGATACCGAGACTGGGCAATTCATGGATCAGAAGGCGGACCACAAACCTTTCAAAGGCGTGCGAAAAGAGAAGTAACTGAATTTCGCGCCCCGCAGGTTGTGAGACCCCGCTCAATGAGGAGCAAGGAGAACGTTCTATGCACAGGATAACATTCTTTCCTTTGGGCAATGCTGATTCGTATCGGATCATTCTTGAGAACGGCAAAAGAATTCTCTTTGATTACGCGAACACTAGAGATCCTAATGACGAGAAGGATCTTCGTTGTGATTTGCCCTCTCTTCTTCGAGAAGACTTGAATAAAGCCGGGCGAGACTATTTCGATGTGGTCGCAATCACACATCTTGACGAGGACCACTACAAAGGGGCAAGCGAATTCTTCTGGCTAAAGCATGCCTCAAAATATCAGGGCGAAGGTCGAATTAAGATAGAGACTTTGTGGGTTCCTGCCGCGATCATCACAGAGGAAGGGACCGAGAACGAAGAAGGCCGCATCATCCGACGAGAAGCCAGGCACCGGTTTAAAGAGGGCAAAGGGATCAGGGTTTTTTCACGACCCGAAAGGCTGCGAAAGTGGTGCGAGAGGAACGGAATCGATTTTGAGAGTAGGAAAGGCCTAATGACCGATGCTGGGCAACTCGCGCCCGAGTTTTCGAAAATAAAGGATGGGGTGGAATTCTTCGTTCATTCTCCCCATGCAAAGCGGCTTAATGAACGGGAAGTGGAAGATAGGAACGATGATGCACTGGTCATGCAGGCCACTTTCATCGTCGATGGGGTAGACAGCAAGTCTTTGTTGATGTCGGACATTACCCATGAGGTCATAACTGATATCGTTGAGGTTACAAGGGATCAGAAAAAAAGACCTGAACGGCTGGAATGGGACATAGTGAAAATACCTCATCATTGTAGCTACAAGGCTATCGGGCCAGAAAAGGGAAATGACCAAACGAAGCCTGTTGAAAATGTTGACTGGCTCTACAAAGAGAAGCAGCAGCCGGGAGCCTATATGGTGAGTTCGAGCAAGATCATTCCGAAAAAGGGTACAGCCGAAGATGAGGACCCATATCCACCACACCGACAGGCCGCTAATTACTACAAGAGCGTGCTTTCCTCGCCATCCAGTAAGTGGCTGGTCACGATGGAGCACCCGCGAGAGACCGATCCGAAACCCATTGAGTTCGAAGTTGGGCGCCTGAAGGTCAATTTGAAGAAAGTGGCGGCTACTGCTGCTGCAATCGCCACGGAAAGGGTTACTCCAAGAGCGGGATGATTGTATGGAGAAGGAATTCCTACCTTTAGCAGGTGAGGTGACTGGACCTTCCGAATTGAAAATTCCAAAGGCGCGTTCATTAGCTGAGGCTCTGGCTCGCGATTTAATCGAGTACGCACGCCTCGTGGAGTGCAGGAATTTTGATGGCCTTGAGGCCGTTATTCTCGATGCTGACATCGAAGTGCCCCAACTCTGCATACATCCTATTGAGGAAGTGGAAAGGATCGCTGTCATAATTGATGAAGCTGATGCTTCACACCCACAGGTCCTGGCTTTGCGCGCCGATTTTCCACTGGTGCCACACCTGTATCTAAATGAGGAGGAATTCCCAAGAAGTCTCTGTCTTTATGAGGAAGACTACGCTGAGATAAAGCTGCGATGGACACCACAAAGATTTGTCGCGCGAATCCGTGAGTGGCTTTCTCTTACTGCCCAGGGGGTGCTGCACCAGGAGGATCAGCCTCTGGAGCCCTTGTTGCTGGGCGGCTGTGGACACGTTGTGATTCCCCATGAGTTGCTCTTGACTCAGCCAGATAAACTTCAGAACACTCTTTATATGCATGCCAGGAGACTGGAACCCGGAAATTACTTCTTCATCACAGAGGTTGAAAAACCGCAGCTTCGACAGAGAGCGATAGCCGTTACCGCGAGCATCCACTATTCTCAGCCCCAAGCACACGGCGTTATTCGGAAGAAGCCGAGAACCCTTTCTGAGCTTGCTCGTTTCGCTTCTGCCGGAGGAACAGACCTTCTATCCGAGCTACGCGCACGGTTGCGGACATGGAAGGAGGAGAACTCTGGAGGCACTGAGGTCTTGAACTCCAACTTAATTATTATCTTGATCCTCCCAAAAGTCCGGATTGAGGAGAATCAAGCACCGGAGGCAGTTGAAGTCAGTGCTTTTTATTGCTTCGAAGTGATCAAAAAGATTGGCGAAAAACTAGGGTTGTGGTCAGAGGTCGGAGGGCAAATCGGGACTCTCATCGGAATCAAACCCAAACAGCGGGGCGAAGACATTCAAATAGACATGCTCAATCCCCTGTCCAACTTCAACAGAGAAATGGCCGCTAACCTGAACGGTTATCCAAATCCGGTTGACACAAACATATCCGCAATCGGCATTGGAGCCTTGGGGGCGCCTGTTGTTACAAATCTCTTCCGGAGCGGGTTCGCAAAATGGACGCTCATTGATCCTGACAAGCTGATGCCACACAACTTGGCTCGCCACATTCTGACAGACCGGTATGTTGGAATTGAGAAGACGGTCGGCATGTCCGAACTTCTTGGGTCGATCATACAAGAGGAAGGTCTCATCAGGGGAATACCGGCTGATGTGACGGCACCGGGCAAGCATTGTGACGAGGTCAAGAAAGCCTTGGAAAACTCCGATATTCTTCTTGACATGTCGGCTTCGGTTTCGGTTGCTCGATTCCTCTCCCTTGACATAAGCAGTCCAGCAAGAAGAATATCTCTCTTTATGAATCCGACGGGTGAAGATCTGGTCCTTCTAGCGGAGGACAAAGATCGCAAAAGCACACTCGATCAGATCGAGATGCAATACTATAGATCGATTGCCGAGGATGATGACCTTTCAGGCCACTTTAATGCTGTTAAGGGCCGCAGGCGATATGGCCAGTCATGCCGCGACATCACATCTGCTCTCCCCCAAGATTATGCCGCTCTGCATGCTGCCATCGGCTCGCGTGCCATTCGTGAGGTCACATCCTCTCCCTATGCAAGCCTGGTTGTGTGGAGGGCTGATCCTTGCGGCAATATCAAGAGGGTAGACATCGCCCTTGCCGAAACAGTTCGATTTGGAAGAGGTGATTGGCAGGTATGCACGGATCGATTCCTGTTGAAGAAGATTACCAGATATAGGGCCGCAAAGTTGCCGAATGAGACAGGCGGGGTTCTTCTTGGCTTTTTCGATCTTGAGCGGAAAATCGTTTACTTAGTAGACACCCTGCCATCACCTCCAGACAGCAAGGAGTGGCCGACCCTATACATCAGAGGCTCCCAAGGGCTGACGACTCAAGTCGATGATATGGCTGCCAGGACCGACGGAATGCTTGAGTATATAGGCGAATGGCACTCTCATCCTAATTCATTTCCGCCGGTTCCAAGTTCGGACGATCTGCTGGTTTTTAAGTGGCTTACGGATGTGATGGAAGAGGAAGGGCTTCCAGCAGTGATGATGATCTTGAGTCAGGAAGGAGCAGGCTGTTTTGTCGGCGAGATCAGACGGGAACCGATCCTAGTTTTGCCAGATGATGGCCGGGTGAGATCGATATGAGCGAGAAGGGTCGCAATGGATCAGCCTGAGGTATGCTATTCTCAGCGACCTTTCCTCTAATGGGACCAACAGAACAGATCTATTAGCATCTAACAAGACACGGAGGTGCAATCTGAATCAGTGACCAGAGTACTCCTTCATCCGATCGCCCGCTTCTGCTGACCCCATGGCCCACATCAAAAGAAGGCCACCAGACCGCCCCCCAAAAAGCCCTCATTGCGGTAACTGTTCTGGTGAATGCCATGCCAGAAATGGATATCCATCAAGAAATGGCCTACAACCGGTTAGATCGGGCTCGTCTTCATCCGGATCAGGAAAGCTTCACCGTTCCAAAAGCCCCCCGGTTTACTGTTTACCTTTTGTCGCCCTTGTGCACTTCTGAATGCCCGGGCATGTTGTACACCATCGCTTATAAATGCGGATTGCTTGAGGTATAGAAGGGATGCCGGCAGATTTCTCACACCGGCTCGAAGTTCTTCTGTTCATCGCCCGGTAGCAGCCTTCCAGGAACTCCATGACCTTGTTTTTTCTCTGGCGGTCTAGAGGGGCTTTAGGAATGTATTCGGGGAATTGGCGGGGACCGAAACATGGCGTGAACTCGACATCTCTCGATATTCAAAACGTCCAACCGGCTTCGAAGCCTTGATTAATGGCAATCTGCGCTTGTGGCAGTATTACCTCTCGATACCTCCTTGCAAAATCATCCTTACTCAACGAAAGGAGGCCTGACACATCCTCTCTGAAGCAATCCAAGTATTCCTCCAAGAGCTTAGGCCTACTCTTCATCGTCATAATTGCCTCTCTGTGAAGCTCTATGAGCCGAGGTAGGTAGAGATCAAGATCTGGCAGTGAATCCCCTTTCTTGCTGTTGGTTGCCTTATCAACCGGCGTCAGATTCCATAGCTGGTCGTGTGCTACAAAGCTCCAAGGCAAAAAGTGATCGATAGAAAAAGCGTCATCAAGACAAACGTCGGCATAAATATCTCTGAAGAGGTACGGTATTGACCTTTCCGCAAATTCCGCACGGATTTTCAGCCAGAACTTGCGCGCAAACGTCAATTGGCGCCCGACAGGTATCTGAAGCTTGTTCACTATACCTGGGACATTCGGGTTTCTGGCCTGGAGATACAGTGAGAGATGATGGCGTGCAAATGCCTCAACAACTCCAAGGTTCTCGTAGATGAAGGCATGCCAGGATTCGTCGAATCTTACCCGCTTCTCCTTGCTGTTGCCTTCGATGATATAGATCGGGGCCGAGGATGTGTACCGCGCTTGCGCAGCTCTGCATTCAATTTCCCTAGTGCGCGCCCCAGGTACCTGGATGTTCCTGATCTCTTTGGCAAACCAAGGAACCAAAAAACGCGATGGCACATAGCGAGCAAAATAGTCCAGCTTAGATTGAATCCCCGTCATTGACTCCAGAGATGAACGAATGTCTTTCAAACTGGCCCGTGAGGGCAACCCAGAAGCAGCTTTTATCTCTGCAACAACATGCTGCAGTTTATCCTGTCGACCAAGGGAAAGGCGGTAGAAACAAACCGGATACCATGCGGCCAGGACCATCTCACGCAGAATATCGTTGAAATCAATGATTTTTCCTGCTCCGTTCTTGATCAGATTTAGCAAACCCAAGAACCAGAAGAACTTATACGAATTGGTTGTATTGTTGAAAACTCGACTCAGATAGTAAATCTTTGTAGGATAACGGGCCTTCAGAGGCTGTAGGGGCTCTGATACATACGGTTTGTCATCAGGAGTCATTGAGTCCAAACCTCAGTGTCATAGGTCGTGCAATTGACCGCCACTCACCCAACACAGGTCAACGGAAGATCCCTCAAATGAGCAACCAAACCCATGGTGAAGCAGCCCACGTAGCACATTGCGGGGAGCACAATAGACTTCATAATAATAGATGTCTGGGAGGGCGGCGGCGGCCAGTGCAATCTGGCCATGGTCCTGGATCAGCTTGCCAAAAACCTTCTCAACGGAATGCAAGCTATGGTCCTCTTCAGGGCTCCAGTGCAAAACCTCATCGGCTTCGGAACCGTCTGGAAGTGTCACGGTGAGCCGGAGGCAGCGTCTGGATTTATCTGCGTCCAGAGCATCTCCGTCAAAGCTGATTGCTTCTACACGCTTGAATCGAGGCACGAGCACGGCCAAGCGCTCGAAGAAGAACATCTCATCTGTATCTCGCCACCGCTTAGGCGCTTTTTTGCCAACCAAAGTCGCCACTGACTCAATCCACTGAACATCTGCAAGGGCTGGGTCTCTCAGGCGGAAGATAAAGGCCTTGAGGTCCATATCAACAATGTGATTACCGACTGCCATTGATCTTCTGGTAACGGACTTCCGAAACTGCTCGAAGTCACCTTTCAATCCGAAAGCCTCTTGAAACCCCTCACGAATACGAGCTAAAAGAGCCGGGTAGGCATCACGGAGTTCGGCTATCACCTCCGTAAGTCCATTTACGAAATCGGTTATTCGCTCGCCTCCAAAGGTTTCTGTTTTCACTTCAGGAAGCCCCAGCGCTTCCGGCAGGTCTCTGAAAAGCAAGGTAACGGGTTGTCGAGCTGTAAGAAGGAGATCTCGGACATTGCGCGCCTGCAAGGAGAGAGTCTCACGGGCGTGTCTCACATATTCCGGAAGTGATACAGCGAATGAGACCAACGGACGAACCACTGTCAGAACATCCGGGCGT
>Ga0255341_1003483_pt1 | contig 17616 bp, 13 predicted proteins | sample wastewater_treat_8_FD_192418 | JGI IMG/M metagenome (GOLD analysis project Ga0255341, IMG submission 192418) | Wastewater microbial communities from Lulu Island WWTP, Vancouver, Canada - plant12 | ecosystem: Engineered > WWTP > Wastewater > Unclassified | place: Canada: Vancouver, British...
ATTTCTGACCCCAAATTAGTAAATATTAGCAAAACACCCTTGATATTTTCCTAATAATGGTTATTGCGTGAAGTTGTCAAGGTACATCTATTGTAAAAAAAGAGTTTATGCAGTGGAATCAATATTATACCTGCAAAGTAAATTTATGTTTACAAATTATAATTTAATAAAAAAAATCATCAGATGTCCGTTCTTTGAAATCAAGAATATTTGGGGATTTTAATATTTTGTAACATTACAAATTTCAATGAAAATAATATTTTTTAAAATTATTCTTGGAATTCTTAATAAGCTATGCTATAATGCTATTAGAGAGAGAAAAAATACATCGTTTGTAATATTACAAAATGTTATATTACAAAAAAAGATGAGATAAAAGAATAAGTGTACAACAGTCGAATACATAACATTCGCTCCTTAGAATAAATAATCTATTAAGCTTAGGGTGTTTCAAATAATGAGATGCCCGTTTTTTTTATGTTTCTGGAAGCAATACATGGATGTATAGGAAAAAAATGCATAAAACTGATAAAAGATTAACTAATTTTTAATATAATTTTAATATTTTTAAAGAAAATTTCAAAAATATATGGTCTTCTAAAAAATATTTTGCTATAATATAAAAGTAAGTGAAACAGGGATTATTTCAGTTCAGTTGATAAAATATAGAAATACATAACAATACGTTGATTTATTCATTGTAAATGCAGATGTATACTATATCCTTATTATTGTAGGTATTACTCCATATATTTATATGGAATGATATAAATATAATAAATACAAGGAGGAAAATTAATGAAAAGGTTCAAAAAATTATTGGCAGTGGTAGCATGTGTTTCCATGATGTCTACGTTGTTTGCTTGTGGCGGCGGTAGCGATGAGCCAGAAGAATCACCATCACCAAGTCCTTCTACTGAGGCTTCTGCTCCAGCAGAATCACCATCTCCTTCAGCTGTAAACAGAGAAGAAGTTAAAGGTAAAGTTTCATTCTGGTATTTTAACAAGGATGAAGCTCCAAACATTGAAAAAGCATTTAAAGATGCTTTCCCAAATGTTAAAATTAATTTATCAGTTATACCTGATAAAGACCAGCAGTACCAGAACAAGCTTACATCAGCTATCAGATCAGGTTCAGGTGTTCCAGACCTTTTCGGTGTTGAATCAGCGTTTGTTAAGAGATTTGTCGACATGCCAGACGCTTTTGCAGATCTAACTGATAGAGCAAAAGATATAGTTGGCAACATGGTTCCATATACTGTTGAAATCGGAACTGACAATAGTGGCGTACTTAGAGCGGTAGCTCACCAGGCAGCAGCTGGTGCTTTGGCTTACAAAAAGCCTTTAGCTAAAAAATATCTCGGAACTGATGATGCTACTGAGATTGCAAATATGTTGTCTACTCCTGAAAAAATGTTGGAAACTGCTAAGACATTAAAAGAAAAGAGCGGGGGAAAAGTTTCATTATTCCCAACATTTGAAGAGCCACAGAAGTTATACCTCGGTGGACGTAGTGCAGGATGGGTTGTAGATAATAAACTTAATATAGACCAGAAGATGATTGACTTCATAGACTTTGCTAAACAATTAAGAGACAACAAATACGAAGCATCCCTCGACCAGTGGTCACCAGGATGGTCAGCTGCTATAGCTGATGATGAAAAAGCTCTTGTTTGGGCTTGCCCAACATGGGGTATTCCATGGATAGTTGGTTCAAACGACAGTAAAGCTGCTGATGGCGGAAGATGGGGCTTAGCTAAACCACCATTCACATTCTTCTGGGGTGGAACATGGTTCGGTATGTACAGTAAGTCTACAAATCAAGATGCTGCTTGGGAATTGATCAAGTACTTTACATCTGATAAAGAATTCATGAAGAAGTGGGCAACTGACAATCAGGACTTCCCGAACAACTTACAAGCAATATCTGAAGGTTCAGCTGAAGACAGTAAGATCATGGGTACTAACGTATACAAATTCTATGAACCATTCGTAAAAGATATCAATGGTAAGATTCTTACTAAGTATGATGATACTATTGAATATGCATTTATCGATGTTATGAGATCATACCTCGCTGGTAAGATCAGCAGCAAAGATGATATGCTCAAGACATTCAAAGATAAAGTTAAGACTAACTTAAAGGATATTACTGTTGAGTAATATTTGATAAAAAAAGGGTGTTGTCAAAGAGACAACGCCCTTTTTTTTTTTTTTTTAATATGTTTGGTTGACATTAATCCCGAAGTTCATTTTAATAATACACCGTATCTAATAATATAAATTCCCCAAAACAAATCTGTGTATCGATAATTTTGTCATTGTTACAAAATAGTATATGCGTTAATATTAGATTGACAAATAATTAACGAACTTAATTTGATGTGTATACAGTGTAAAAAATGAATGTGGGGTGGTACTGGTGTGTAAGATTAATCAATATTCCAATATAGATGTGATATTGGAAAGATACCATAATAAAAAATCTTCATTAATAGCTGTGCTGCAGGATATACAATGTGAATATAAATACCTGCCTGAAGATGTGCTGGAGTACGTATCGAAGAAGATGGAGATTACATTATCAAAGATTTTCAGTGTAGCTACTTTTTACGAAAATTTTTCTCTTGACCCTAAAGGAAAATACATTATAAAAATCTGCGACGGAACAGCCTGTCATGTAAGAAAGTCAATACCCATCTTAAATGCATTAAGAAAAGAGCTTGGATTGAGTGATAAAAAACACTCAACTGATGATATGCTTTTTACCATTGAAACAGTGTCCTGTCTTGGAGCTTGTGGACTGGCTCCGGTGATAACAATAAATGATAAGGTATATGCAAAGATGACACCTGAGTCAGCTATAGATGTAGTAAATCAGATAAGAAAGGAGAATTCAGATGAGAATTAAAAATAGATATGAATTTGAAGAATTCTCTAAAGCAGTACTGTCTTTTTTGGAAAAGCAAAGAAAAAAAGTGCTTGTTTGTGCAGGAACAGGTTGCGTTGCTGGGGGCTCCATTGAGATATTCAATACAATCAAAGCAATGGTTGAGGAAAGAGGACTTTTAGTTGATTTGGAACTGCAGGAGGAAAAAGAAGGTATAGGTGTTAAGAAAAGCGGATGTCATGGATTTTGTGAAATGGGCCCCCTTATAAAGATTGAACCGTTTAATTACCTATATGTTAAGGTATCGTTGGAAGATTGTATTGAAATTGTTGAAACAACACTGATAGCAAACAAGCCGGTTGAGAGGCTTTTGTACAGCTTTGAGGGAAGGACTTATGAAACACAAGAGGAGATTCCCTTTTATAAAAAGCAGACCAGAATGGTGCTTGATCACTGTGGAAGTATTGATGCCGAGTCTTTTAAAGAATATGTTGCCAAAGGCGGGTATGAGACTTTTGTAAAGATACTGTCAGATATAACTCCTGATAATGTATGCAGGATAGTTTCCGACTCAAACCTCAGGGGCAGAGGAGGCGGTGGTTATCCGGCAGGAAGGAAGTGGCAGCAGGTCCTTGCACAGCAAAGTGAAGTAAAGTATGTGGTATGCAACGGTGATGAGGGCGACCTAGGTGCCTTCATGGATAGAAGTATTATGGAAGGAGATCCCCATCGTGTGATAGAAGGAATGTTGATTGCTGCATTTGCAACCAAAAGCACCGATGGTTATATATATGTGAGAGCAGAGTATCCTCTGGCGGTTGAAAGGCTTATAAATGCAATTGGAGAGGCAAGAAAATACGGATTGCTTGGTGAGAACATATTAGACTCTGGATTTTCATTTGATATACAAATAAATAAGGGAGCAGGTGCCTTTGTCTGCGGAGAAGGAAGTGCTCTAACCGCCTCAATAGAAGGAGAAAGAGGCATGCCAAGGGTTAAACCTCCGAGAACAGTTGAAAAAGGACTTTGGGAAAAGCCTACAGTGCTTAATAATGTAGAGACATTTGCTAATGTAACGTTGATTGTAAAGAATGGCAGTGAGTGGTACAAATCCATAGGACCTGAAAAAAGCCCGGGAACAAAAGCTTTTGCCCTAACAGGTAATGTTAACAATACAGGACTTATAGAGGTTCCTATGGGAACTACACTTCGGGAAATTATATTTGATATCGGCGGTGGAATAAGGGACGGTAAAAAATTTAAAGCCGTTCAGATTGGCGGGCCTTCAGGCGGCTGCCTAACCGAAATACATCTTGATCTTCCATTGGATTTTGATTCGTTAAAAAAGGTTGGTGCCATGATAGGATCAGGCGGACTTGTGGTTATGGATGAAGACACATGCATGGTTGAAGTTGCAAGGTATTTTATGAATTTTACACAAAATGAATCCTGCGGTAAGTGTGTTCCGTGCAGAGAAGGAACAAAGAGAATGCTTGAGATACTTGAAAGAATTGTTGCAGGAAAGGGAAAAGTTGAAGACCTTGATATGCTTGAAGAACTAGCCGATACCATAAGCAGCACTGCCCTTTGTGGCCTGGGTAAAAGTGCTGCAGGTCCGGTAACCAGTACGTTGAAATACTTTAGGGATGAATACATGGCACATGTTGTTGATAAAAAATGTCCTACACATACATGTAAAGCATTAAACTCCATAGTAATAGTAGAAAGCCTTTGCAAAGGCTGCAGCAAGTGTATGAGAGTTTGCCCTGTAGGTGCTATTGAAGGTAAAATCAAGCAGCCTTATGTAATCAATCAGAATACTTGTATAAAGTGTGGTGCATGTATCGAGGCTTGTCCGTTTTCTGCGGTAAAGGAGGAATAAGTTTATGGGAAATATGTTGATAGATGGACAGAGAGTGGAGTTTAGTAATGAGAAAAACCTTTTGGAGGTAGTGAGAAAATGCGGTATAGACCTTCCTACATTCTGCTACCACTCGGAGCTTAGTGTTTATGGGGCTTGCAGGATGTGCATGGTTGAAGATAAGTGGGGAGGAACTATTGCTTCTTGTTCTACTCCGCCAAAGGACGGTATGGAAATATACACCAATACGGCAAAGCTGAAAAAACATAGAAAAATGATACTTGAGCTTATTCTTGCCAACCATGACAGGGATTGTACGGTCTGTGAAAAAAACGGAAGATGCAAGCTGCAGGAACTGGCTATACGTCTGGGTGTAAAAAAGGTGAGATTTGAAGAAGAGAAAAAAGAATTTCATGTAGATGACAGCAGTGTTTCAATTGTTAGAAATCCAAATAAATGCATTATGTGCGGCGACTGTGTGAGAATGTGTGAAGAGGTTCAGGGTGTCGGTGTATTAGGGTTTGCATATAGAGGTGCAAAAATTCAGGTAACTACAGCATTTAATAAAGCCCTTGGTAAGGTCGACTGTGTTAACTGCGGACAGTGCAGGACAGTTTGCCCCACAGGTGCACTTGTTATTAAGAAGGATATAGACAGAGCTTGGAATGTACTTCACGATAAAAATAAGAGAGTAATTGCACAGATTGCCCCGGCAGTTAGGGTTGCTATGGGTGAGGAATTTGGCTTTAAAGCAGGCGAACTAACAATGGGTAAGATTGTAGCTGCATTAAGAAAAATGGGGTTTGATCAGGTATATGATACAGCACTGGCGGCTGATCTGACAGTGATAGAAGAAAGTGAGGAATTTAAAAAGCATCTGGAAACTGAAAGCAAATTACCGCTTTTTACATCCTGTTGTCCTGCATGGGTCAAGTTTGCAGAACAAAAATATCCTGAGCTTACAGAAAATATATCATCCTGCTTATCACCCCAACAGATGTTTGGTGCAGTGATAAAAGAACAATTTAAAAGCTTAGTTGTAATAGCGGTTATGCCCTGTACCGCTAAGAAATATGAGGCTGTAAGACCTGAAAACACAAATAATGATGAATATGATGTTGATATGGTCATTACTACACAGGAATTGGCCATGATGATAAAGGAACAGGGAATAGTATTTAACGAGTTGGAAGAAGAAGCTCTGGATATGCCCTTTGGACTTGCAAGCGGTGCCGGAATTATTTTTGGTGTGAGTGGCGGTGTAGCAGAGGCTGTATTGAGACATTTCTATATGAACCAATCCTCTTTAAGTCTAAAGGATCTTGCGTTTACAGGAATCAGAGGCATGAAGGGGGTTAAGGAAGCTGAAATTGAGCTTAATGGCAGAACAATTAGGATTGCTGTGGTTCATGGACTAAAAAATGCAGATAATCTTATAAAGTCTGTAATTACAGGTGAAAAATCATATGACTTTATTGAGGTTATGGCATGTCCCGGGGGATGCATCGGTGGTGCCGGTCAGCCAATTCCCCACTCATTAAATGATAGGATACAAAGAACAAAAGGGATATATAATGCAGATAATGCATCAGCTATAAAGAGATCTGAAGAGAATCCTACAATAGTGGCACTTTACAACGGTATTCTTAAAAGAAACCATAAGCTGCTCCATAGGAGTAATAAGCAATAGGGATTATTAAACTACCTGATGGTAGAAAAAAATAAAAGAACATAACATTGACAAATATTTATCAAAGTAGTATAATGAAATTGTTAAATAGTTAACAATCTTGTTATGGTCACTAAAGTTTGGAGGGATTGAGTATGATTCAGGTAAGTATATGCGTGGGAAGTTCCTGCCACTTAAAAGGATCATACCAGATAATACAAATATTTCAGGATATTATAAAAAACAACAAGCTTCAGGATAAGGTTGAACTAAAAGCCTCCTTTTGCCTGGAACGGTGTACAAAAGGTGTTTCTGTAAAAGTTGAAGATGAATTCATTGATGAACTTACAATAAGTAATGCGGCTGAAAAATTCCAAGAGTATATAGTAAGAAGGTTATGATATGAGCATTATTCAATTTAAAGAAGCAAACTGTAAAAACTGTTACAAGTGCATAAGAAGCTGCCCTGTGAAAGCTATCGCTTTTATAAATGATCAGGCACGTATAGTAGAAGAGGATTGCATGCTTTGCGGAAATTGTCTCACTGTGTGCCCGCAAAATGCTAAAATTGTAAAAAGTGAAGTAGACATGGTAAAAGGCTTTATTAAAAAAAAGGAAAAGGTATATGTAAGTCTTGCACCTTCCTTTGTATCAGCCTTTGAGAATGCTGATGAGGACTGGTTGTATGCGGCATTGAAGAAATTGGGTTTTATTTATATAGAGGAAACAGCAGTAGGTGCTGCTCAGGTATCTAAGAAATATGACCAATTGATTAAAGAAAAGAAAATGAAAAATATTATAACAACTGCCTGCCCATCCATTACACTGCTTGTTCAAAAATACTATCCGGAGCTGGTAGATCAATTAGCACCTGTTGTATCTCCAATGATAGCCCATGGAAAGATGCTTCGTGAAATATACGGGCCGAGGATAAAGGTAGTATTTATAGGACCCTGCCTCTCAAAAAAGGATGAGTGCAACGATCTTCAAACTAGAGGAGTTATAGATGCAGCAATAACATTCGAAGAATTGGAAGCATGGTTTTTAGAAGAAGGTATAAACAATGACACTGATTTATCAGATGAAATAAAGGGTATAAGGGAGCTTAGAGCAAGAATTTATCCGGTTCCCGGAGGTATTATTAAAACACTTGAAAGCAGAAACAGGAAAAACTACCAGTGCATCAGTGTGGATGGGGTAGAGAGATGCATAAAAATACTCGATTCATTAAAGAATGACGGCCTGGAAAATTATTTTATTGAAATGAACAGTTGTTCGGGCGGATGTATTGGCGGTCCATGTATGAGGCATATAAAAGGTGGATTTCTAGAGGCAAGGAGAAGGTTGGTAGCTTATTTAAAGCGTGGTTTGAAAGAGGAAAGGCTGGTAAGCACAGGGGGAACAAAAATTGATTTAAATAAAGAATTTTTTGATATGGAAAAAAGAGGTGCAACACCTTCCGAGGCAGCTATTCAGGGAATACTCAACAGCATAGGGAAGTTTACCAAAGATAAGGAATTAAATTGTGGTGCATGCGGATATTCAAGCTGCAGGGACAAAGCAGTTGCTGTTTATAACAGCAGGGCACAACTCCATATGTGTTTGCCATACATGAGAGAAAGAGCTGAGTCCATGTCCAACCTGATTATTAACACTACACCAAATGCAATTTTTGCTCTGAATGAGAAACTTTGCATACAAGAAGCCAATTATTCGGCACAGAAGATTTTTGGACTAAACAAGTCAAGTCTTGAGGATAAAAGTATTTTTGAAGTGCTGGAATGCGGCGATTTTCAGATTGTTATTGAAAGTAAGGAAAATATATATGATAAAAAATTCTACTACGAAAAATATGACATGACTGTTAGCCAGTCAATAATTTATGTACCTGATCAAAACATAGTAGTTGTAGTTATAAAGGATATAACGGATGAAGAAAGACAAATGCAGAAGATGCATAAAATCCGTGAAGAAAATGTGGAGCTTGCACAGAAAGTAATAGAAAAGCAAATGAGGGTTGCACAAGAAATTGCCAGCCTCTTAGGAGAAACAACAGCAGAAACAAAGGTTGCACTAACCAAGCTCAAAAAGTCAATCATGTCGGAAACGGGTGATGAAGGGTGAGCCTATATATTGATACAAGTTTTGAAAGCCTTAACAAATACAATGAGGAATTGTGTGGTGACAAGGTAGAGATAATACGGGATGAAAACTCTGTTGTAGTAGTACTTGCAGATGGGCTGGGAAGCGGAGTTAAGGCAAATATACTTGCTACCCTTACCGCCAAAATCATTGGAACAATTATGGCAAACGGCTCAAGCATTGACGAAGCTGTAGAAACAATTGCCAATACATTGCCGGTTTGCAGGGAAAGAGGCATCGCATATTCCACATTTTCAATATTACAAGTTTTCAACACAGGTGAAGGGTATCTCGTTGAATTTGATAATCCATCTGTTTTCAGGTTAAGAAAAGGGAAACCTTATAACATAGAGACAACAAAAAGAGTAATCAGTGGCAAAACAATCAAGGAAGGCAGATTCACGGTAACATATGATGACATGTTTATTATAGTTAGTGATGGTGTAATTCATGCCGGAATCGGTCAAACCTTGAATCTAGGATGGCAGTGGAATAATGTTTCAGAGTACATTCAGAGGACATATAAAAACGATATTTCGGCAAAAACAATTACAAAGCTGCTGCTTTCGGTGTGTGACAATCTGTACGCCCATGAACCGGGCGATGATACAACAGTAGTAACTGTCAACATACGAAAACCTGTAAAACTCAATGTAATGGTAGGACCACCTATAGATGCAGTTGAGGACAGAGAGATCATATATGATTTTACTGCATTAGAAGGTAAGAAGGTAGTTTGTGGTGGTACTACATCACAAATAGTGGCACGGGAACTTAAAAAAGAGATAAAGACCAACTTTGACTACTACAATCCAAGTGTGCCTCCAACTGCTGACATAGAAGGAATTGACCTTGCTACTGAAGGTGTACTTACATTGAGAAAGACTCTCGATTATATAAAAGCCTGTGATTCATCTGAAAGTACTATGATGGACTTTCTTAACCTTAACAAAAAGGACGGAGCATCAAGGCTTGCAAGAATTCTTTTGGAGGAAAGCACGAATATTCATTTTATAGTGGGGCGTGCAATGAACCCGGCACATCAGAATCCTGAATTTCCGTTTAACTTGAGTCTCAAGCTGAAGCTTGTGGAGGAGATAGTGATTTATTTAAGGAAATTAGGTAAACAAGTTACTCTGGAGTACCATTAAACATAAAGATTCAAAATCATATTGTGATTTTGTTGTTGTAGCAAAATTGCAGGAGATTTTTTAACATAGAGTGTTAAATTATTAACATAGAATGTTAAATTATTAACAAATAATAATAAGATAATAGAGGAGTGATCATTTATGACAGAAAAAATTAAGAAAAATCAAGTTAATGAGCAGGCTAATGTTAGCCAGGAAATAGGTGAACTTGTTTCAAGGGCACAAAAAGCATTGGAAAAATTTATGACATTCGATCAGGAAAAGATTGATGCTATCGTTAAAGCTATGGCACTTGCAGGATTAGATGACCACATGCGGCTTGCCAAAATGGCTGTTGAAGAAACAGGCAGGGGTGTTTATGAAGACAAAATAACAAAAAATATATTTTCTACCGAGTACATTTACCATAGCATTAAGTATGAGAAAACTGTCGGTATAATAAATGATAATGATAATGAGGATTTCTTTGAAGTAGCGGAACCGGTAGGAGTAATAGCTGCAGTAACACCTGTCACAAACCCTACATCCACTACTATGTTTAAATCAATAATAGCCATTAAAGCAAGGAACCCCATTATATTTGCATTTCATCCATCTGCACAGAAATGCAGTGCTGAGGCGGCAAAGGTGTTGAGGGATGCGGCGATAGAGGCCGGTGCTCCTGAAGACTGCATACTCTGGATAGAAAAACCGTCAATTGAAGCGACTCAACTTCTCATGAACCACAGTGGAGTATCTCTTATACTTGCCACTGGCGGAGCAGGAATGGTTCAGGCAGCATACAGCACAGGTAAACCTGCCCTAGGTGTTGGACCGGGTAATGTACCTTGTTATATTGAAAAAACTGCAAATTTAAAGAGAGCCGCTACAGACCTTATATTGTCCAAGACATTCGACAACGGTATGATTTGTGCATCTGAGCAGGCGGTTATTGTAGACAGGGAGATTTCTGCGGAGTTTGAAGAATTTATGAAAGATAACTCATGCTATTTCTTAAATGCCGATGAAACTATAAAATTAGCGAAGCTTGCAATAGATGAGGTTAAGTGTGCCATGAACCCCAATGTGGTTGGACAATCGGCATATACCATAGCAAAGATGGCCGGCTTGAGTGTGCCTGAAAACACCAAGATACTTATAGCAAAACAGGAGGATGTAGGTCCGGATTATCCGCTTTCAAGGGAAAAACTAAGCCCAATCCTTGCATATTATATTGTTGATTCTTCTGAGGAAGGAATAAGAAAAGCTGAGCAGATGGTTGAATTCGGAGGCTTGGGACATTCAGCCGTAATACATTCCAATGATGAAAAAGTTATCGAAGAGTTTTCAAAGAGGCTGAAATCGGGAAGGTTAATAGTTAATTCACCATCAACTCATGGTGCTATTGGTGATATTTATAACACAAACACTCCGTCTCTTACATTAGGATGCGGAACATACGGTAAAAACTCAACAACGCAGAATGTTTCTGCAGTAAATCTTATCAACAAAAAAAGAGTATCAAGGAGAAGAGCGAATATGCAGTGGTTTAAGATACCTGAAAAAATATATTTTGAATTCGGTTCAACTCAATATCTAGAAAAAATGCCTGATATATCAAAAGCGTTTATAGTAACAGACCCATATATGGTTAAGCTTGGATATGTAGATAAAATTCTTTACTACCTTAGAAAAAGACAGCAATATGTTCACTGCGAGATATTCTCAGATGTTGAACCCGATCCGTCTGTAGAGACTGTTATGAAAGGCTGCGAGCTTATGAACAAGTTTAAGCCTGATGTTATAATAGCCTTAGGCGGTGGATCAGCTATGGATGCTGCTAAAGGGATGTGGCTCTTCTATGAGCATCCTGAAACTGACTTTGATTCATTGAAACTTAAGTTCATGGATATAAGAAAGAGGGTGTATAAATTCCCTAAACTGGGCAATAAAGCAAAAATGGTAGCAATTCCAACTACATCGGGTACTGGATCAGAGGTTACATCCTTTGCAGTTATAACCGATAAAGAGAAAAATGTGAAATATCCTCTTGCAGACTATGAATTGACTCCTGATGTTGCAATCATAGATCCGGATTATGTTATGTCGGTACCGCCTTCTGTAACAGCCGACACAGGTATGGATGTTCTTACACATGCTATTGAAGCGTATGTATCCATTCTGGCATCCGATTTTACAGACGGCTTGGCAATAAAGGCTATTCAGTTGGTGTTTGAATACTTGCCTAGGGCATATAAGAATGGCAGTGATGCTTTGGCAAGGGAAAAAATGCATAATGCTTCATGTATTGCAGGTATGGCGTTTACAAATGCATTCCTAGGAATAAATCACAGTCTTGCTCACAAGCTGGGAGGAGAGTTCCATATACCTCATGGAAGGGCAAATGCAGTACTTCTTCCTTATGTTATAGAGTACAATGCACAAAAGCCTACAAAGTTTGTATCATTCCCTAAATATGAGACGTTTATTGCTGACAAAAAATATGCTGAAATTGCCAGGGCACTAGGACTTCCGGCTTCAACTACCGAGGAGGGTGTACAGAGCTTGATAAAAGCAGTAAAGGATCTTATGAAAGAGCTTAATATGCCGTCCACTATAGCAGAATGCAAGGTTGACATCAAAAAGTTTAATTCCAAAGTTGCTGAGCTAGCAGATAAAGCCTTTGAAGATCAGTGTACCACTGCCAATCCAAGACTCCCTTTGGTGTCTGAGTTGGAGAAGATATACTTAAAAGCCTACAACGGCAATGAAAAATAAAGAAGTTTTTTGAAATGGAAGGTCTTAACCTATGGGTATGAAGACAATTGTTTTAAAACTTCATAAGCCAAGCAAAGCAAAGCAGCAAGTTATTGATAATGCTTTGCTTTGCTATAATAAAGCCTTTGAATTCCTCATGAAAGAAGCGGGCAGTAATTTAATTGAGTTAGAACAAAGGTTTAAGGGAAAGTCCGGCCAATACAATATACTGGCACTTTCAAAGTGGATTGACAGCGGCTTAAGTCAAGAGTTGAACAGATTTGATGTGCAGCCGTTTAAAGACTCACTGAAACTTGAATTTGCTTATGCTATGGCGGATTGCTTGAGGAATGGGAGCGTGTTCAATGGCGATGTGAGTACTACAGCTTTCAGTAATTTACGGCCCATTTATTTTTGCAGGTACGATACAAAAAGAGGGTACTGCCTTCTTTATGACGGGGAAAAGGACAGGTATTACGTTAAACTTTACCTGCTAAATGGTGCTAATGCAAGAACAGCCACAAATGATATCATATGCAGGGAAGGTCTGGTTCATGTTCATAAAGACAATAGGAAGCTTGAAAGAAGCAAAAGGAAGGAAACTTTTATTATTGTACCCCTTTCTTTCGGAAAATGGCAGGAGAGAATTATAAAGGAGGCAGCAAAAAATCCTGAATGTTTTAAAACTGCTAGACTTTTGGTAAGAGATGATGAATATTACTTAGCCATATCGATAGAATCGGGTGAGTCGGCCCCAATAAGCACTATGACATATATGGGTGTTTGCAGAGGGCTTAAAAGGGACCTAAATTATACCATTGTGAATTCTCATGGTGAAGTAATAACTTCCGGTGAGATTGATACTGCAGAAAAAGGTAATGGAACAAACGTACCAATGATAAATGAGCTTTATAAAGCAGCAAATAAAATTTCCGATATAGCATCTTTTCATAGAGCACAGGTAATAGTCCAGAACCTTTCCCAAAGAGGAGATAGTTTGGGATGGGGTGAGAATGATCAAGAGCAATATTTGCCTAGATACAAGAGGAAGGACTATAATAGGATGGTAAGCATTTTAGGATACAAGCTGCAATGGAGAGGCCTTCCTCAGCCAATTAAGGTAAGCCCTACAGGTATTTACTATACATGTTGGAGTTGTGGACGCAATTCGAAAAAGAACAGGTTCAACAAGGATATGTTGATATGCTCTGACTGCGGAACAACAATGGATATAGACAGGCTAGGAAGCCTTAATTTAGCAAGAAAGCTTATTGATTACAACACTTCAAAAATTAAAATAAATATAAAAAGAGTTGATAATGGGGTAATGTTTACCAATAAAATTCTTGGTCTGGACTGTTTTGCAAGCTATAAAGAGGACCAACTGGGGAAGCTTAAGAATGAAATTGATAATATAATAGAAAAAACAAAACTTATAGTTAAAATTTCAAACAAAAAAGCTTATACTGCCAGAATGAGCCTTGTAAGGAAATTAGAGAGTGTTGAAAATTTCATGGAATTGATAGAATATATATAATAAAGTGCTTTTGCTGTCGCACCATTTCCATGATTATGTGGGAATCTTACCGGGTAAGGCATCAATGCAGGAATAGTTTTGATGTGAAAGAGCAGCTATCTAGCAATACCCTCATGAGGATTAATCTTCATGGGGGTATTTTGCATTTCCTCAGCACAATTTTTACATACCGTATCTAACAATCAAAAAATCAAAGAGCATCAATATTTGACTGAAAAGTTATATTTGTTGGGTAGTTTTGATTGAAGTAAAATTAAATTATCAAACAACTAGTAATTCTAAATAACAATAACGAAAATGTATATAGGAGTGGTTTTAATGAAACTGGAATTAGATGTATATAGCACACTTTGTGAGACTAAAGTGTTTAAAATCAACGGTATTAAAGCAAGTTACAGGGATTTTGGCGAAAAGTACGATACTGCACCTGATAAACGCAGGCCAAATATTTGCGGTAATATGGCATTTAAACCTGCTTTGCCTACTCAACAGGTACTTAACAAGTATGGCATCAATATTACTGAGTATAAATATGTGTGTGAGAAATTAAAAGCCTGTGTTTCCTTTGGTACTTGCAGATTGTGCGGGTAAAGTAAAAGCTTTATTAAATAAAGTGAAAAAGTCTGATGAATCAAGTTTTCCAAGAGGATAGATCAAAGTTTGAGAAACAATACAGGAAGAGCATGGTATCAAGTAAATATGGATTGTGGTTTGTTTTAATATATATGCATCGCTGGCGAGCTTTATCTGCTTGGCCAGCATTTTTTTGTTGTAGGGTTTCGATTGTACTGTTTTTATGATTGCGTAGGTTTGACAGGATTAACCCAGAATTTATGTATGCATTCAAATGTAAGCGGCGATGATTGTTTAGACTAGGGGTGAAAAAAGACATATATATGATTAAACGAAATAAAAATTTCGTTTAATTAGAGATAGGAGGTCTTATGGTAAAACGTATTTTATCTTCAAAGAAACATCTTTTACAGCAAGCTGATTTCCATAGTATTTTTTCTAGTGTGCTTGAAAAAAATCTAAATCTTATGTTAAAATAATAATTGTTAAAATAGTAATAAGCGATGGAGTTCGCTATAACCGCTTAAAAAAGCTGATGACTCCTACAAATGCAGATTAACTGTCATTTGTAGGAGTTTTTATTTTATATGAACAAATAGGAGGATATCTATGCTTACAAGTTTAGCTATTATGATAATACTTGGATTACTGGCAAATGCTATTTTTACAAAAATGAGACTACCGGGATTACTGGGTATGTTGATTCTTGGTGTTTTGATTGGACCTTATGTTTTTAACTGGCTAGACCCCAATATTCTATTAATATCAGCAGATTCAAGGAAAATAGCATTAATTATAATTTTACTTCGTGCCGGATTGGGAATTAGCAGAGACGATTTGAAAAAAGTTGGTTCAACAGCAATAAAGCTAAGTTGTATTCCTGGGATCATTGAAGGTTTTACTATCGCTTTGGTTTCGGTAAAATTTTTAAACTTTTCATTTATTGAAGGTGGTATGCTAGGATTTATAATTGCTGCTGTTTCTCCAGCAGTTGTTGTTCCCCAAATGCTTGAATACCTTGAAAATGGTGTTGGAATAAACAAGGGAATTCCAACTTTAATTTTGGCCGGTTCATCCATTGATGATGTTTTTGCTATTACAATATTTACAACATTTCTAGGACTGTATAGTGGAAGTCATGTGAACATTGGTATTCAGTTATTAAACATTCCAATATCCATTATTATAGGTATTGTACTAGGGTTCATTATTGGTATAGCTATGATTAGAATATTCAGAAAATATCATATACGTGATACAAAGAAAGTTCTACTAATACTTGGTTCAGCAATTTTTCTGACAGTCATTGAAGATGCTTTAAAAAGTAAAATAGAGATTGCCAGTCTCTTAGGAGTTATGACAATAGGATTTATTATTCTTGAAAGAAAACCTGAGATAGCCAAGCGTTTATCTCAAAAGTTTAATAAATTATGGATTTTTGCAGAAATACTTTTATTTATATTGGTTGGAGCACAAGTAAATATTCAAGTTGCACTAAATGCAGGTTTAAAAGGCCTTATAATAATATTTGTTGGTCTTATCGGGAGAAGTATAGGAGTTATAATATCTACCCTTGGAACCAACTTAAATTTAAAAGAGAAGATCTTCTGTGTTATAGCATATATTCCCAAAGCCACTGTGCAGGCTGCAATAGGTGCAATACCCCTAGGGCTTGGAGTTCCATCTGGAGATGTAATATTAGCGGTCGCAGTTCTATCTATACTTGTTACAGCTCCATTAGGTGCAATCGGAATTAATGCATCAGCTAAAAAACTGCTTGTGGTTGATGTTGACTGTAATCACAACAAGGTCAAATGACTTACGATACGGGATGCACTGATAGTACTCATCTATGAGCGTTAAGTCCTATTCGTCATCTTTTTCCTCTTTCCTGTATTCCAAAATATCACCAGGTTGGCAATCGAGAGCCTCACAAAGCTTATCAAGTGTAGACATTTTGAGTGCCTTAACTTTGCCTGTCTTTATCATCGACACGTTTGCCATTGTAAAACCGACACGCTCGGCAAGTTCAGTAACACTCATTTTACGCTTTGCAAGCATAACGTCCACATTTATTATTATCATATAGTTCCCTCGCTTTCCTCTTGCAGGACAGCGGCTTTTGTTAGATAGCGAGAAAGAACCGCCGCTAAAAGGGCGAGGGCGATGACGAAAATAAATTCATTCAGATGAAACAAGAGTTCAAGTATTACATGAGGACGGCCGTAAAGCAACCACAGATAGTTGGATGTGGGTGTATCGTTCCGGGGAACTATGTAACGGACCGCCGATTATATTATTCAATTACGAAACTACCCGAGGTGGATATCATCCTAAGCAATATTTGGAAGGATACTCTGGATATCTGATCGCAGATGGATATGATGTTTATCATAAACTGCCTGAAAACATAGTTGTATCGGGATGTTTCGCACATGCAAGGCGTCGATATGATGAATGTTTGAAGAGTGTTCCTGAAAAAGAACGAAAAGGAACTATAGCTGATGAAGCCATTAAACGTATTGCTTTATTATATAAGATTGAAGCCATATTAAAAGATAAATCTACGGAGGAAAGGTATGAAGGACGGCTTAAGCAAAGCAAACCTGTTCTTGATGCTTATTTTCAATGGCTAAAATCTATGTCCGGAGCTATTGATTCTGGTTCACTAATTGGCAAGGCAATTAACTATTCCTTAAAGCAGCAACAATACCTTATGAACTATTTGCTGGACGGAAGTATATCTATTGATAATAACGCTGTGGAAAGGTCTATCCGAATTTTTGCGACTGGAAGGAAAAACTGGGAGTTCTGCAATACTCCTAACGGAGCAAAAGCTAGTGCAATAATATATAGCATTACTGAAACGGCAAAAGCCAATGGATTAAAACCATATGAATATCTTGTATATGTTTTTGAAACCATTCCTAAACATTACATGGGAACAAGTAGGGATTTCTTGCAGGATTTGCTGCCGTGGTCTGATAAGATACCTGAAACATGCAAATCCAAGAAAAATAATATTTAAAATAGAGCCTGAATAAACTGGGCTCTATT
>Ga0255341_1003490_pt1 | contig 17598 bp, 18 predicted proteins | sample wastewater_treat_8_FD_192418 | JGI IMG/M metagenome (GOLD analysis project Ga0255341, IMG submission 192418) | Wastewater microbial communities from Lulu Island WWTP, Vancouver, Canada - plant12 | ecosystem: Engineered > WWTP > Wastewater > Unclassified | place: Canada: Vancouver, British...
ATTATTTTTGTAATTGATATTTTTTAATATTGTAATGAATAAGAAAATAAAATAAGTATTAATTTAAATTTTAAAAATTATGAGAAAATTTACAATTTTAATGGCTTTTGTTGCTCTTGCATCGTTTGCAATGGCTCAGGCTATACAAGCACCTAGTAACATTGCTTGTAAAAACATAGAAAAGGATACTAGGACGATGGTTGAAAAGTATATGGAAAGACAAGCTTTAAAAGCTAATGTAGCTTGGACTCAAGATTTTGACGGAGCTGAAGCTTGGACTACTTATGCTAATCCTGTAGTTGGTCAATACAAATGGCAAACAGTAAATGTTGAACAATTTATGGCAGCAGGTTGGGGTGATTTTGAAAATGGTTGGTATTTGTTCCCTATGGCAGACTCTGCAACAGATGCTAACAAATGGGCTTTCATTGATATTTATGGTCCTATTCTACGTGCAGCTACAGCGGATAGACCAGACTCAGTTGCTAATATGCCTGTTGTGTTTGAAGCTTATATACAGTTTGATGATATTGATTTAAGTACTGTTAATAATCCTATGCTACTTTGGAACCAATATTATAGAACTTTTAACGCTAGTTTGCAAAAATTATATGTTGATGTTTCTGTTGATGGTGCTACTTGGACATCATATCAAATTAATAAAAGTGCCGATATTGCACATGGTGAATATGCAGAATATGAACAAGCTTTACTTTTAGGAATAGCAGCAAATGAATCTAATGTTTCTATTAGATTCCGTTGGACTCATGATAGAACAGGTTATGAAATATATGCAACTGGCTATGCATGGGGAATTGATGATGTTATGGTTATTGAAGCTCCACAATATGATTTAAAACATCTTGAAACAGCTATGAACTTTTTTGTATATATAGATTATCATGAGGCTGGAAAAGCTAACGGATACCACTATTCTGGACATTTTGGACAAATACCAAAAGAACAAATGGATACAGAAGCTTCTTATATGTTTTTTAATACTATAGTAGAAAATAACGGTTTGCAAGTAGCAACTCCTATTGTTAAAGTTGAAGTTACAAATCCTGAGGGAACAGTTGTTTATAATAACACTATTACAGGTCCTGAAATAGCTTCTGGAGCTGTTGATACTATTGATATTATGGCACCTGAATTTGGGCTTGAAGCACCTATTGTAACAGGAGAATATGTAGCTTCTATTGAAATTACTATTCAAGGACAAGAAGATCAAAATCCAAATAACAATTTATATGAAACAAGATTTTTTGTTACAGGAGATGGTAGATATGCAAGGGACTTGGACAATATAACTCAATCTTATGGTTTAGCTGGTTGGAGTATTGGTGGTAATAATGAAGAAATGCTTGCTACAAAATATTTTATAAACGAAACAACAACAATTGAATCCGTTGATGTTTATATTGAAGGAGATCCTGATGCTGAAAATTGGGGAACAATAGGTAATACTGTTCAACTTGTTTTGTTAAGTTGGGGCGGTGAAGAATATGTGGCTTTTGCAGAGTCAGAACCATTAATTTTAGCAGCAGAGCATTTAAATACATGGGTTAATTTCACTTTTGCAGATAATACAGAAATTATCGTTGATCTTGATAATGAAGGTGTTGGCGAAGTTTTTGTGGCTGTGAAAATGTTCTATACAGGTTCTTATTCAAAAAACACCATTGATATTGGTATGGATAAATCAACTAATTTTGGTGCTTGGTCTGGTTGGTACAGAATATTGTACGGTGGAGAATGGGGATGGTATTATGGTGCTTCTGATGGCAAAGCATTTGCAATTCGCATAAATCTTCCTTATGAAGGTAATTACGTTAAAGAAGATATGATGGCTAACTTTAAAGTTTATCCAAATCCAACACAAGATATATTAAAAATTGAAACTCAATCACAAAAATCTATCTTAAATATTTATAGCGTAGATGGAAAACTTGTAAGAAATGTAGAAGTTTCTAATAATGCTGAAATTAATGTTTCTGAATTTGCTACAGGCGTTTATACTGTTGTATTAACAGACGAAAATGGCAATGTTGGAACTCAAAGATTTATTAAAAACTAAAGTAAATTTAAAGTTAACAAAAGTAAAAAAGGCTGTTTATATGACAGCCTTTTTTTTTGTACGCTCATTTCGACTACGCTCAATGAGCGTTTGACTATGCTCATTGAGCGTTTGACTATGCTCATTGAGCGTTCAATTTTGCTCATTGAGCGTTCAATTTTGCTCATTGAGCGGAGCCGAAATGAGCATAACTGAAATAATCTAGTTAAAAGTTACTTTTCTATTAATATTAATAGGTAATGAAAAAAATATTTTTGTTTATAGTAAATGCGAAAATATTTAATGTTTCATTAAAGCTTTAATTCTATTAAAAACAGGTGGGTGTGAGTAAGTCATAAATACAACCCAAGGGTGAGGAGTTAAATTACTCATATTATGAGAGCTGAGTTTTTTAAGTGCAGAAATTAGTTCGTTTGATAGTCCATGTTTTGATGCAAAATTGTCTGCTTGGTATTCTGCTTTTCTACTAAAAATTGAAGAAACTACTGCAAAAGCACTTGAAATAGGAGAGTAAATAATTGAGAAAGCTATAAGTGCAATATGAAAACTTGCTTTTTCTAATCCTAATGCTTGAGAAAGCATGTCGCTACTAGCAAAAAGTCCAAAAATATAAAACATAATTCCTATTTCTATAATGCCAGCAATCATCGACCAGTAAATGTGTTTGTGCTTGTAATGTCCAATCTCGTGAGCCAAAACTGCAAGAATTTCATCATTTGTCATTTCATTAATTAAAGTGTCGTACAAAACAATACGTTTTTTTGGTCCTATACCACTAAAATATGCATTTGCTTTTGTTGAGCGTTTAGAACCATCAATAACAAATATTTTTGAAATATTGAAACCTGCTTTTTTGCTAAATTCCATAATTTTTGTTTTAAGTTCGCCGTCTTCAAGCGGTGTTTGCTTATTAAATAAAGGAACTATCAGAGTTGAGTAAAACATATTCATAAATAAGGAAAAAGCAATAATTACCAAGCAAGCATATAGCCAAAAATATTCAGGGTCTAAATGGTAAATCCACAAAATTAAAGCAAATAAGCCAGCACCAATAGTTCCGCCTAGCAAATAAGTTTTAATTTTGTCTAAAATATATGTTTTTACAGTGGTTTTATTAAAGCCATATTTGTTTTCAATTACAAAAGTATCGTAAACACTAAAGGGAGTACTTAAAATATCCATAGCAAGCAAAATAATTCCAAAAAACACTAGAGGTTTTAGAATAAAATTTTCAGAAATTTGACCAGCAAGAGTGTCAACATAGGCAAATCCATTAAAAACAAGCATTAGAACTATTAAAATAAAACTAAAACTTGAACTTATAATCCCAAAGCGATAATTTTCTGATTTATAACTTTGTTGTTTTTTATATTTTTCGGTGTCGTAAATGTCTTTCAAAATTTCAGGAATAGGTTTATTAAACCACGAAGCATTTAAATATTCTAAAATTTGTTCTACGAAAAAATCTAAAACTACAATTGTTATAATGATGATGAATAAAATTTCTGAAGTCATAATTATTTAATATTGTCTGTAAAACTCAGATTATTTTGCTTTAATATTTTCAATGAATTAATCATAAAATCACGCAAAATTATAAAAATATTTACTTAAAACAATCTGCAAAATATAATTAGGCGAGAATTTGTAAGCGGATTGTAAAAATTAAGCAAATAATTTGCTTTAGTGTTAGTTTTATTTGTAAATTTGCAAAACAATTACAAAACGAGTGTAAAAAATGATTCTTAATTTCAATGTTCAAAATTTTGGTCCAATAAAAGATGAACAAACTCTTTCTTTTGAGGCAGATAATTCAACCCACCTTGAAGACGCTTATGTCGCTAATATAGGAGGACAACGGATTTTAAAACTCGCATTAATTTATGGGGCAAACCCATCAGGAAAAACAACAATACTTAAAGCACTTGATTTTTTGCGACAAATAGTTCTTGAGCCAGAAGATAAGAAAACTACAGAATTAGACTTTAGCCCTTTTCTATTTGACTCGATTACACCAAAACAAAACTCAATTATTTCGTTAGAGTTTTTTCAAAATGAAATTAAATATTTTTATGAAGTAGAATTTTGTAAAAAAGCCATTGTTTCAGAGTCGCTGTATTTTCATAATCCTAATAAAGCTAATATTTTTAAACGAAAAACAGATTTAAAAAAGCAGTTTACAGAAATAACTTTTGGAAGTAAAATTTCTGCAGATAAAGTTTTTAAGAAGACTCTCGAAGCCAATACTCTTTGGAATAATACTGTTCTAGGTGGGTATCTAAAAACAAATATTGATTTTAAGGAATTACAAGAAGTTATAGACTGGTTTGTTAAATATTTGAACCCATTAATTTATGCCAGAACTCAATTAGAAGGTTTTGTTACTTCGCAAATTGATAATAAGAAAATTTCTAAATCAGATGTGTTCAGTATTTTAAAAAAAGCGGACTTAAATATTTCTGATATTGTAATTCAAAAAGAAGAAAAGGATTTTCCGGGTGCTTTTATTGAGTTTTTAAAAAATCAAGTAAATGTTCCGAGTGATAAAGCTAGAGAGTTGGAAGAAAAAGGAAAATTAACAGCTATTAATGTTGAATTTGAACACGAAGTCAATAATGTCAAATACACATTACCTTTAGATGAAGAATCAGAAGGGACAAGGCGTTACTATGGGTTTGCTGGTTTGTTAGCTTTGCTAATTCAAAATTCAACAGCATTTCTAATTGACGAATTAGAGGCTTCTTTACACCCTGATTTGTATTTGCATTTTCTTATTTCTTTTCTTTTGAATTCTGAAAATTCTCAAATCATTGCAACAACACATAATAGAGAGATTTTAGATAACAGAGATGTTTTTAGAAATGATGTAATATGGTTTACTGATAAACAAGAAAATTGCTCAACTGAACTTTATTCTTTGGCTGATTTTGACAGCTCTGTCGTTCGTAATACTACAAATGTTTTAAACGCCTATAAAAGTGGAAAATTAAGTGCTACACCTAATTTGGGCGATACTTTCATTGACTTTAATGTGAAACTATGAGAAAGCCTAAAAGATATGCACCTAAACCACCAACATCTATTGCTGTTGTAGTTGACGGCGATGACGAAGTTTGGTATTTGCAAATGTTGAAAAGAAACGAACCAAAAATTCGTATTAGCATAAAGCCCGAAATTCCAAATAAAAAAAGTGTAGAAGAACAATACAATTTAGTTCGTGATTTGTCGGAAAAGGAATTTACAAAAGTTTTTTGAATAGTTGACCTTGATTCTGTTATCAAAGAAGATAACGAAGCACTAAAAGGGAAAGAAACACCACTTGAAATTTTTGCAAAATATAGAGCAAATTTAGAAGAAAATTATGCAAACGTTGTTGTGATTGTAAATAATCCTTGTCTTGAATTTTGGTTTCTGCTTCATTTTAAAAAAACATCAAAGTATTATGACACTTGTGCAGAAGCAAAAACTGAATTAAAAAAATACTTAAAAAACTATGAGAAAACGCGAAAGTTTTTCACTAAACAAGGAGACGATATTTACTTAAAGTTAAAACCAAGATTAAAAATAGCTGTTGAAAACTCTATTGCACTTGGAAATTATGACAAGAAAAATCCCAAAAAAGCAATGTGTGAAATGGAATTGTTTTTTCAATCAAGCGAATTGAAAAAGCACTTTGAATGAAAATAATCTATACACAAATATTAATTTATTGGTACAATGAAATAAAGTTTTTTTGATATATTAATAAATAGGTAAGAATCCTTAACGCTCAATAAACATGTTAAAAATATTTACAAAATTAAATTTATAAATCTTCACATTTTTATTAAATTTGTGCTTTTGTAAAAATGAATATGCACTTAAAGAATTTATCACTAATTAATTTTAAAAACTTTGAAAGTTTTGATTTTCAAGCTTGTGCTAAAATAAACTGCTTGATTGGAGATAACGGAATTGGTAAAACCAATTTATTGGACAGCATACATTATTTATCGTTTTGCAAGAGCTTTTTAAACCTTTCGGATAGGCAAAATATAAAAACTGGCGAAGATTTTTTCGTTATAAAAGGCAAGTTTGAGCTTGATGACAATGTTGAAAATATATATTGTGGCGTCCAAAAAGATAAACGCAAATCTTTTAGCCGAAATGGTATTGAATATCAAAAACTTTCAGAACATATAGGTTTACTTCCAGTAGTATGCTCCAGTCCATACGATTCTGATTTAATCCATCAAGGAAGTGATATTAGAAGAAAGTTTGCAGATTCAATAATTTCTCAATTTGACAAATCATATTTAAATAATCTTATAAATTACAACAAAGTACTTGAGCAACGAAATATTTTGTTAAAAAACAGCTTTTCTACAAAAAGAATAGAACCTGATGAAATTGAAATTTGGGATTTTAAACTTTCCGAAAATGCAGAGAAAATTTATGAGGTGAGAAAACAATTTGCAGAAGAATTAATTCCTGTTTTTCAAAAATATTACACATTAATTTCTGATAATAATGAAAAAGTAGAATTGGTTTATTCATCTCAACTTCATAAAAATAATTTATATGATAGTTTGAGAAAAAACTTAGAACGTGATTTGGCTTTGGGATATACTTCTTACGGAATTCATAGAGACGATTTTGATTTTATAATCGAAAATCAGCCTATAAAAAGATACGGCTCTCAAGGTCAGCAAAAAACATATGTCATTAGTCTTAAATTTGCTTGGTTTGAGTATATTCGTAACAAGTTGGATATGGCACCAATTTTGCTTTTAGATGATATATTTGACAAACTTGATAAAAAAAGAGTTAAGGTAATTACTGAATTGGTTGCAGATAATGAGTTTGGGCAAATTTTCATTACCGACACTAGTTATTCAAGAATGCCAGATATTTTGAAAAATTTGGATATATCTTATAAAGTATTAAATTTGTCAACAAATGAAATTATTACAAACAAATAATACCTTTTTTATGAAGACAAGACTTTTTTTATTACTAGGTTTAATGTTTATCTTTTCTATAAACTCGTATGCTCAAAACTTAGGAGCGAATAATAGTAAAATGATTATCGGAAAGTGGAAAGTGGATTCTTTAGATGTGGGGGATAGTCCATTAGCAATTCAATACAAGCCGATTATAGAAGAAAAAATGGCACAAATTATTGAAACTACAGAAGTACTGTTTTATCCTAACAAAAAATATTTAAAGAAAGGTTTTGATGGTACAACTGAAGGCACTTGGAGAATTTCTAAAGATGGACAATATGTTAGCGTAAAGATAAAAGGAAGAGATAAGGAAGATAGAACTAAGATAATCACTCTTACGGAAGATAAACTAATTATAGCACCAGAAGATCCAAATGCAGTAAATGCAAAAGTATATATGTATAAGGTAAAATGATTGGCGCAACTATAATTTATATAAACCAAGCAAGTAAACTAGCAAATTAAACACAAAAAATGGAATTGAAAATTGCAGTAGATTTTGATGGTACCATTGTGGAACACAAATATCCTGATATAGGAAATGTTATACCGGGTTCTTTTGAAGTTTTACGTGAACTTCAAGCTCAGGGACATAAATTAATTTTGTGGACAGTGAGAGATGGTATAGATTTGCAAAATGCTGTTAATTTTTGTCTTGAAAATGGTGTGATTTTTTGGGCAATAAATGAAAGTTATCCAAACGAAGAGTTTAATAAGTATATTAGTAGAAAAGTAGATGTTGATATCTTTATTGACGATAAAAATATTGGAGGTTTTCTAGGATGGCAAAAAATTAGAGAAATTCTTATCCCAGACTCGCCTCACATTGTAAAACTTGAAGAACCAAAAGTAAAGAAAAGAACATCGTTTTGGAAACGAAAATCTAAAAAATAGACAATAAGACTTTATGATAATAAAAAATATAATATTTGATTTAGGAAATGTTATTTTAAATATTGACATAAATAAAAGCGAAATAGAATTTAAAAAGCATGGTTTAGAAAATTTTGATCAACTTTATAGTCTTGTTAGTCAAACAAAAATTTTCGATTATTTAGAAACAGGAAAAATTAGTCCACAAGAATTTTATTCTCAACTTAGGCAAATTTCAAATACAGATTTAGATGATAAAATTATAGAAACTTGTTGGAATGCACTTATTTTAGATTTTCCACCAAAACGAATAGAACTTTTATTATCGTTGAAAAATAAATACAGAATATTTTTGCTAAGTAATACAAATGCAATTCATTACGAATATTATAATGCAAATTTTGTAAAAGAATTTGGCTTCGCATCGTTTGATGAAATTTTTGAACGAGCATACTATTCTCACACAATAGGTTTTAGAAAACCAGATTTGCAAGCTTTTGAATTTGTATTAAACGATTCTAAACTAAAAGCAAGCGAAACATTATTTATTGATGATAATAAAGCAAATATTGAAGCTGCAAAACAACTCGGCATTAATACCATTTGGCTACCAGACAACAACTTAGAGACTTTAGAAATTTTGCAAACTTTGTAACTTTAGAAACTTTTGCTTTCAGCGAGCTCGTAAACTCGGTTCAACTTTTAACTGTTTTTATTGTGTTGCCCTTGCGGGCAAAGGGTCTGGGGGAGTGTTTTCGCCGCAAGATAAATCTTACGGTTAATCACATGTTGCCCTTGCGGGCAAGGCGTAATTGTTCGGCACAGAATTAGGATAGTACAATAAATTATAATTTGTATAGATAAGAGACGGCGCATGCACCGTCTCTACACTATGCTGTATAATTTATTGAATTTCAGACTTTTAATTTCCCTCTTTTAACTTTTAACTGTATTGCTTATTTCCACCACTTAATTTTATCAATTTTACCACCTTCGAAATGAAAGCCTAAAATTACCATATGAGAATTTAATTTTTTATAATACTGTGAATATTGTGTTTTGTCGTAAGCAACTATATTGAATATTCCCCACGAAGATTTTAGTTCTATTCCAAACATAAAATACTCTAAGAAAAAATCTAGCCCAACACCAACTTCATAATAGGTGTCGAAAGGTTTAAGTCTAATTTTTGGTCTTTCTTCGGGATTTATTTTACGTTGTGAAGCCAAATCAATTCTAACACTTGAGCCAGCTAAAACATAGGGACGCCAATTGTTAATTCTCGCTGCACGATATTTAAGACATATTGGTAAATCAACAAAAGTTGATTCTATCATCATAGTGTGTCGCCTAAATTGATTGTTTTTTATAAATTTATATTCTAAGTTTCTTTGCCCGAAAACTAATCCTGGTAAAAATCTAAGATCAAGATGTTCGGCAAGTCTTAGATTTGAAATAATATTAATATTAAAACCAACAAATCTTTCAACTTCAACTGCCATTACAGTGTCAAATTCTGAAAGAAAGTTTGCTGAAGGTCTAATATTAAAGTCCATAGTGTTTAAGCCCAAAGAATATCCAAAATGAGCAACTTGCTGATCTAATTTTGGTAAGTTCATTGGAATTGGTTTTTGTGCCAAACTTAAATTTATAGGCAATAAAAAACTTAAAACCGATATGTAAAAAATAAAATTTCTCAAAATCAAATTTTGTGCAAAGATATAACTGAGTTTTGGAAGTTTTAGTATTTAATTCAGATTTTTTTATTTAAAACTACTGAAAATATGTGATTTTTTAAGTTTAAACCCTTGGTATTGCGAGAAAATTAAAACTTATAAAAAAAATAATGAAAAATAGTTTGTTAATAGAATAATAATTTCTATCTTTGCAGTCCGATTTTTTAAAATTTAGAAATATATTTAATTGAATAAACAATGTACGCAATAGTAGAAATCGCAGGACAGCAGTTCAAAGTCGAGAAAGGAAACAAATTTTTTGTACATCGCTTAGAAAACGAAGAAGGTAGCGAAGTAACATTTGATAAAGTATTATTATTAGATGATAATAATAAAGTTACAGTTGGTGCACCTGTTGTAGAAAAAGCTCAAGTTTCAGCAAAAGTTCTCAGACACTGTAAGAGCGACAAAGTTCTTGTATTCAAGAAAAAACGCAGAAAAGGTTATCAAACTTTAAATGGACATCGTCAGTATTTAACTGAAATAGAAATTCAGGACATTAAAGCATAATTTAAAAAAGTAATTAGAAATGGCACATAAGAAAGGAGCCGGTAGTTCGCGTAATGGTCGTGAATCCGAAAGCAAAAGATTAGGAGTTAAAATATATGGCGGGCAAGCTGCCATCGCAGGAAATATTATAGTTCGTCAACGTGGAACTCAACATCATCCAGGAAATAATGTAGGTATGGGTAGAGATCATACCTTGTTTGCTCTTATTGATGGTACAGTAAAGTTCGAGAAAAAAAGAGATAACAGATCTTATGTTTCTGTTCTTCCTTTTGAAACAGCTGAAACAATGGTTGCAGAAAAACCTGCAAAAAAAGTAGCTAAACCTCAACCTGTTGCTGACGAAAAACCTGTAGCAAAAGAGGCTAAAGTTGAAAAAGAAGTTGTTGCAGAAGAAAAACCTGCAAAAAAAGAAGCAACTGCTAAGGCAGAAACAAAAGCAGCTCCAAAGGCTAAAGCTGAGCCTAAAGAAAAAGTAGCTCCAAAGGCTAAGGCAGAACCAAAAGCTAAAACTGAGCCAAAAGCTAAAACAGAACCAAAAGCTGAAGATAAAAAAGACGAAGAAAAGACCGAGTAAATTTTTTTTTTCATAATAAGTATCGAAAAAGCCTGCTCTGAATTGAGTAGGCTTTTTCATTTTGAGAAAAATCTTGTTTTTGCAGTTATTTTATAACTTTGTGATATATTAAATTTTTAAGAGTTATGCATTATCATAAAATTGTTTTTTTTAGTAGTTTGAAAAATTTTTCAATAAAACTTATTCTTGTTAAGCTAATTCAAATGGTTTGTATTGTTTATTTAGTATGTTCGTGTAGTAATATCAATAAAAAAGAAGAGGAATTTAAAATCTCATATAATTTAGATGAATATATTTCTATTTATAATGCAGGGCGCTCATCAGTTGAACTAAAAGTATTTCCTAACAATAAAGATTTTTCAAGTTTATATAAAATTGTTGGTTACATTAGAGGTAAAGCTAAAGAATTTCCAGAAAAGCCTTTAGAAATTTGTGCTTGGGAATTTGTTTATAATAATACTTTTAAAGATATAGATATTGTAAATGATAATTGGCTAAATATACCACAGCTTACAATAAGTTCTGTTGGAGGAGGACTTTGTGGGACCAGATCTGCTGTTTTAACAAATATTCTTACAGCATTGGGTTACAAAGCTCGTAATTGGTGTGTTGAAGGACATGTAGTAACAGAAGTTTTTTCAGATGGTAAGTGGAAAGTCCTCGATCCTGATTTAGGCGTGTATTTTATGAACGATGATAAACAAATAGCCTCATATAAAGAATTGTGTGATAATCCACAATGGTTTAATGATACAGCAAGATATGTTGTGATAGATAGTCCTAAGATGACTTTTACAATGGCTTTTGTAATGAATAATGCACTACTTTTTTCTACTCTAGAAGATAATAGAGTTTTTTACACCAATTTTGATTATAAACTTGAAAATGAAAATATTTATTTTTTACCAGAGGGAGCAGAATTGATTATACCGTGGAAAAATAGCGAGCGTGGTAATTTTTTCTTATGTGCAAAATTAATTATGCCAAGTAATTATAAAGGAAAAATTAAAATTCCTCTTGTTTTAGATAAAATTAAAGGGAAAGGAAAAATAAAATTTAATGAAAAACTTTATGAAATCGATGGGTGCATAACAAATTTTGAGGATTTTTATTTGATTTTTGGAGACTTTTCAATAATTGAAAATCATGGTATGGAATTTTACTTTTTTATTAATCCTCAGTTGTTTTTTGAAAAAGAAATTAATGAAATAGTTGTTAAAAGTAGAGATATAAATGAGTTAGAAATTAAAAAAGAGAAACGTAAAGAAGATGAAATTTTATTATTGCCACAATGTAAAAAATTACTTACTAATAATATTTATAATATGTTAAATGAATATTCTCAAAATCATAATTTGAAAATATTTGATAGCAGCGATAAGACAATTGAATATTTATGTGATACTTGCTGTAATTTATATTTTTCAAAACCGATACAACTAATTGATACACTTAAAGATTTAGATATAATGGAACAAAAATATTTTTTGAATCAATTGGAATATTTTATCCAAAACAAATGTGATTGTAAAAATGAATTAGAATTAAGTCCAAATTAGAGTGTGCAAGTCCGAAAAAATCGGATATTTTACAAAATTCTAAGTTTTGAACATCGAAATCGATTATATTTTTCGTCAAATGGTGAAATAAATTATACTTTTTGCGTATATTTGAAAAATAGTTGTATTTTTGTATAGCAAATTAACAAACAAAAGCTTTTATATTGGAATCATCTCAAACATATAGCATAGGCGATTTAGAACTTATTGGTGAAGTAAAAGCATCAACAATTCGTATGTGGGAGAAACGCTACGACCTTTTTTCTCCTTTACGTTCTGTGCAAAATGAAAGAATTTATTCCCAAAAAGATTTGAACTTGTTGTTGAAAATTACTGTTTTACAAAGCTTTAACTTTAAAATTAGTTATTTAAGTTCTTTGTCCGAAGCAGAATTTGAAAACTTGTTTGAAGAATTCAGTTTAAAGTTTAATTCGTCTAATAAATATTTACCCGAATTTTTATTTTTGTTTTTAGAAAAAGATGGCGAAGGTTTTGAAAGTTTGTTTGATAAAGTTTATGAACAATTATTTCCAGAAGAATTTGTTGTTAATGTTTTGGAGCCATTAATTTTTAAAATTAAAAAGTTGACTCAAATTCGAAATATTGATTCTATTTATGCGGATTATTTTTTTAATAAATTAACTTTAAAAATATTGTGTTTAGCTGAAAAGGAAAAAACCTTTAGAAGCTCAAAAGAGATTTTGATATTTCAGTCTGATTCATCAGCTTTCCCATGTAATTTAGCTTTAGTTTATTTTTTAGCAACAGTGAAAAAATATAAAATTCACTTTTATTTTAACAAGTTGACAATAGAAAGTTTAGAAAAAATGAAAGGTGTTTTTCAGCCAGATGTTGTTTATACAGAATTTAATGAAAATATTACTAGTGCAAAAATGCTCAAATATTCTGAAGTTTTAGAAGAGACTTTTCCTATGTCAAAAAATATTATAGGCGGAAGTCGTTTAAAAGACGGTTGGAAACTGTTGCCTGATAAAATTTATACTGTTAAAAATTTAGAGAGTTTAAGTGAAATTTTATAAAACTATACAAATATAAATTAAGAAAAGTCGTAAAAAATCAATATGATTTTTGTTTAATAGTTGTTCTTAATTTATATTATTGTAATTTTGCATAAATTAAAATTTACGAAATATGAAATTATTAGACGGAAAAGTTGTTTTAATTACTGGCGCAGCACGCGGAATAGGCAGAGCTATTGCCTTAGCATGTGGAAAAGCTGGTGCAAATGTAGCATTTACAGATATGAATGCTGATGATAATTTTAAAAGTTTAGAAAAAGAATTAACCTCATTTGGAGTTAAAGCTAAAGGCTATGTTTCTAATGCTGCTGACTTTAATTCTACTGAAAAAACTGTTAATGAAGTAGTTGCAGATTTTGAAAGAATTGATGTGTTAGTTAATAATGCAGGTATTACACGCGATGCTTTATTGATGAGAATGAGCGAAGAACAATGGGATTTGGTTATTAATGTTAACTTAAAATCGGTTTATAATTTAACAAAAACAGTTCAAAAAACTATGCTAAAACAACGCAGTGGCTCAATTATAAATATGAGCTCTGTAGTTGGCGTTTCAGGAAATGCAGGACAAGCTAATTATTCTGCTTCTAAAGCTGGACTTATTGGATTTACAAAATCTATTGCTAAGGAATTAGGTCCTCGTAATATTAGAGTAAACGCTATAGCTCCTGGTTTTATCGAAACTGAAATGACAAAAGCAATTCCAGAAGAAGCTCGTCAAGCTTGGGCTGAAAAAATTCCATTGAGACGCGCTGGACAACCCGAAGATATTGCAAATCTTGTACTTTTCTTAGGCTCTGATATGTCTTCATATATATCAGGACAAGTGATTAACGTTTGTGGAGCAATGCTAACCTAATTACAAAGTGCAAATTTATTTTGAATATCCAAAATATTTAATCTTGGTAGCTGTTGCTATTGCAGCGGCTACTTCTTTTTTATTATATTACAAAGACAAACTTTACAAAGAACTTGCAAAATGGAAAAAGATTTTAATGGCAAGCCTAAGGTTTGTTTTTGTGCTGATAATTTTATTATTACTCTTAAATCCTATTTTTAAAAGTTCAGAAACTATTGTTCAAAAGCCAATTTTAGCTGTTGTACAAGACAATTCTGCGTCAATTTTACTAAATAAAGATTCTGTTTATTATAAAAATCAATATAAAACAGAACTTAATAAGCTACTTGCAGATTTAAAAAATAGATTTGATTTAAGATATTTGCAGTTTGATGAAGCAATAAATACAGATACCGTTTTAAATTTTAAAGGACAACTTACTAATATTTCAAGTATTTTTCCAGAGATTATTAGTAGTTATGCAGGAATGAATTTAGGAGCTGTGTTAATTGCAACTGATGGGATTTTTAATAGTGGCGAAAATCCAGTTTATCTTAACAATATCAATTTCCCTGTTTATTCTATTGCTTTAGGAGATACTATTTCTCAAAAAGATTTGATGTTAAAAGATATAATGCACAATCATATTGCATTTTTAGGAAATAAATTTCCAGTTAGAATTTTAATTTCTGCCGAAAAATGTTTAGAAAAAGAAAGCGAAATAATTGTTACTAAAGATGAGAAAATTATTTATAAAGAAAAGTTCGCACTACCTGAAAACTCAAAGCAAAAATATATTGACATAGAGCTTTTTGCTGATAAAGTTGGAACTCAACAATATTCTGTAGAATTAAAAAAATTAGATTCAGAAATAAGCTACGAAAATAATTTTGCAGACTTTATCATAAATATTGTTGACAATAGAAATAAAATTTTGCTCTTGGCAAACTCGCCACACCCCGATTTAGGAGCTATACAATATGCTCTTAAAAATAATCCCGATTTTGAACTTGATTTAAGGTATATTTACGATTTTAATGAAAGTGTGAAAAATTATGATTTAGTAATTTTACATCAGTTGCCATCTGTTCAGTTTGCTGCAACAACAATACTTTCAGAAATTAAGAAAAATTCTATTCCAAGTTTGTATATTATTGGAGCAAATACTTCAATTCAAGCGTTTAACTCTGTTGAAACAGGAATGAAAATTGTTGCCAATTCAAACAAAATGGACGATGCACTTGGAAGTTTAAATTTGAATTTTGTTGCCTTTGAGTTAGGTGTTGACCAAAGTTTTTTCAAATATTTATCGCCATTAAAAGTGAATTTTGCAGATTATAATTTTGAAAATGAAGCTAAAATTCTTTTGTATCAATCTATTAATGGCGTTAAAACTACTAAACCATTAATTGCATTTGTTGACGACAATTTAGGCTCAAAACTTGGTGTTATATGTGGCGAAGGAATTTGGAGATGGCGACTTGATGATTATAAATATAATTCCGACCATGAATCTTTCAATGCTTTTATAAATAAAACTGTGCAATATCTTTTGGTTAAACGAATTAAAGATAAACTGAACGTAGAGTTTAAACAAATATATAACGAAAACGAACCTGTTTTGATAAATGCGTCATTCTATAACGAAGCCTTTGATTTAGTGCCAAATTTAGATCTTAGCCTTGTGTTGACAAATGAAGAAGGTAAAGAATTTACTTATTCATTTTTGAATTTTGGAAACTCCTATAGGCTCGATATGGGAAGACTTGAAGCAGGAAAATATAAATTTAATGTTGAAACAAAATTTGACAATAGAATTTATGAATTTGCTGGGCAATTTCTAGTGAAAAGTATTAATATAGAATCTTTGATTACAACAGCTAATCATTCTGTCTTGCATCAGTTGGCTGAAAAAACAAATGCTAAGGTTTTTTACCCTAATGAAATGAATAAAATCCGAGAACAAATAGAAGCAGATCAAAACATTGCAGATGTAGCTTATAAAAATGAAAAATTACACGATTTTACAGATTTGTATTTATTGTTTTTTGTGATACTTCTTTTTGCTGCCGTAGAGTGGGGCTTGAGGAAATTTTGGGGAAGTTACTGATTCAGTTAAAAGTTAAAAGCGATGCACTGAACGTAGTTGAAGTGTTGAACCGAGCTTGCGAGCTCACCGAAGGTAAAGTTGAAAGAAGCTGAGAGAAAGAACATTTTATTTTCTTTTTTTATTTTGCAAAAGCGTGGCGATAGCCTTCTGTGATATTCCAATAACCACGGGTGAAGTCAGGTATGGCGACTGGTGCAGAATTATTTTCCAAAGAAATTTGTGTGAGCGGTACTAAGCAACTCCATTCAGCTAAGTCATAAACGTCCATATCTAGAGGAAGACCGTTTTGCAAGCAGTAAACTAGGCGGTAATCCATGATAAAGTCCATACCACCATGTCCGCCAACTTTTTTTGCTTGTTCTTCCAACTCAATGTGTATAGGGTGTTTGTATTTATTCATCAGGTTTTCTCTAACTTCTTTTGAAACGAAAGAGTGAGCATTCAAATCTTCGTGATTTGGAGTAACACTTGAATCTAATTGCTCTCCTTGTATCGCGTAGTTTGGCGATGGATATTTAGAGGCGTAACCTTTTGTCCCAGCTATATTATACAAGCGAGAATACGGTCTTGGAGTTGCTACGTCGTGTTGAATATGTATAGTTTTGCCTTTTTCAGTACGAATCATAGTCATAGTAAGCTGTCCGTTTTTAAAATCTGTAACTTTTTCGCCTGTTTTTTTCTCAATAAATGCAGGAATGCTTACAGGTTTACTGTCCATAGCTACCAAGTAGTTCATTTTATCGCCACGATGAATGTCTAACGCTTGACAAGCTGGTCCCATGCCGTGAGTAGGATAAACATCTCCGCGAAATTTGCGGTTGTAGTCCAAACGCCAGTCAGATTCGTAAGCACCCCAAAATTCTTCCAACTGATGAATATAAGCACCTTCAGCCTAAAGCACTTCGCCGAACACACCTTTTTGAAGCATATTAAGTGTAGTTAGTTCAAAGTAGTCATACACGCAGTTTTCAAGCATTATACAATGTTTTTGAGTTCTTTCAGCTGTATTTATTATTCTCCAAATATCATCTAAAGTCATAGCACTAGGAACTTCAACCGCTACATGCTTTCCATGCTCCATCGCGTAGATAGCCATATTTGCATGACGTTTCCAGTCAGTTACAATATAGATTAAATCAATGTCATCACGTTCACACATTGCTTTCCAAGCTTCTTCACTTCCTGAATAGCCTGTAGCACGTGGAAAACCTCTTTCGTCTAATATTTTTTGAGTGTTTTCAACTCTATCAGGGTGGAGATCGCAAAGTGCTTTAATTTCAACTCCTGGAATATGTG
>Ga0255341_1003498_pt1 | contig 17569 bp, 23 predicted proteins | sample wastewater_treat_8_FD_192418 | JGI IMG/M metagenome (GOLD analysis project Ga0255341, IMG submission 192418) | Wastewater microbial communities from Lulu Island WWTP, Vancouver, Canada - plant12 | ecosystem: Engineered > WWTP > Wastewater > Unclassified | place: Canada: Vancouver, British...
AGTCAGCATATCCTAGCTCGACAAGGGTTTTCATGATCCGCGACACAGTAGCCTTGTCCAGATCAGTGACACGCGCAATCTCCACTATGCTCATGGAGCTTCTCTGACTTCCACTCAACGCTTCAAGGCACAAGAATGCCCGCTGTATCGAACGGACCACGTCTAGCACCCCCTACCGGTATTTCCTCTCCAGCTCCTGCATCTCATGCAATCCCACGAGCTCATTGAACTCATCGAAGCTGAACATTCGGTCGGAGAAACCCTCGGTCGTTCCTGTTGACTTCAGGCATGACATGAAGTCGTGCACTGTCTTGGCCACTGCATAGTACACGCCAAGCGTGTAGAAGGCGATCTTGAATCCCATATTCTCCAGCTCGCCGGCGTTCAGAAAAGGCGTCCTGCCGCCCTCGATCATGTTGGCTACCTGAGGCGCGTCAATCTCGCTGACAATGCGCCGGAGCTCCTCAACAGATCTGGGGGCCTCCACGAAGGTGACATCCGCTCCTGCTTCGCGATAGAGTCGGCAACGCCTAATTGCTTCGTCGAGATCGTACACCGAACGCGCGTCCGTCCTTGCTATGATTACCAGGTCATCATCAGTCCGGGCGTCTGCAGCCGCTCTGATCTTCTGCGCATGCTCCTCAGCGGGGATTACCTGCTTGCCCTCCATATGGCCGCATCGCTTCGGATGTACCTGATCCTCTAGGAAGATCGCCGCGACTCCCGCTTTTTCGAACTCTCTGACAGTGCGACGAACATTGATAGGATTGCCATACCCAGTATCCGCGTCAGCGATTAACGGCAGATTGCAGGCCTCAGCCACATAGCCAATATGCCTGACCATCTCGGTCTGGGTAAGAAGGCCCCAATCTGGCTTGCCAAGAAGGCTGGCTGACGTCGTGTAGCCACCCGTTATCACAGCCCGGAACCCGAGTCTCTCAGCAATCCTGGCACTCAAGGCGTCAAATGCGCCGACTGCCAGGACCATCCCCGGAGACTCCAGAGCCTTCCTCAAGGCCTTTGACCTAGACTCCATCACTGCATCTCCCCTCTCATCTGTTGTTCAGTGTCACAGTGGAGCTCCCCCTCACCAGTGGCGTACTGCGCATGGTGCACCAGGCGCACCTCTGGTTCGTATAGTGATAATCAGTAGTTCGTGCATAGTCGCCAAAATCCTTCTTCCCCCGCAGCAATGTTGACTCTGATGGTATGATTGAGGAAGACGTAACCGGCCTAGCCGCAGCTCTGGCCCACCTGACCGACATGCGGGAAGAAGGCGTCGGAAGAGGCGGCGCATTAGGAGATGGCACTATGGAGAAATGGCAGCATGCCTGGGAGGTTCGCGCCGCGCGCTTCCCTCGGGAGATCGTGTTCGCAAGGCCTTCGTCAACTATAGCGATATCGGTGACAGGCCAACAGTGCGTGCTGGACTGCGCTCACTGCGGACGACATTATCTGGCCGGAATGAGGCCTATGCCGCATGCTCTGGAGATTGTTCGCGAGCGTCATCCCAAGAGTGTGTTGCTGAGCGGCGGGTGCGATCTGTCAGGAAGAGTGCCGCTCGGTGACTGGCCGCGGCGCGTGGCGGAGTCGGCCCCGGGAGTGCGCATCAACTGCCATGCAGGGCTCGTGTCGGACGCAGAAGCAGAGGAGATAGCACAGTGGGCTGACGCTGTGTCCTTCGACGTGACAACAGACCAGCGTGTGATAAGCCAGGTCTACGGGCTCCGCAAGTCGCCTGAGGAGTATATCGCGTCATATGTATCACTGGCAAAGCGAGTGCCGACTGTTCCCCATGTCTGCATAGGCCTTGCGGGACCCTCTGAATCGTTGTCATCGTCGTCGGCGCCGCCGGAGATCGGCGCGCTCGAAGCCATCCTCGAGACCGCAACCGGCGGCGAGGCACCGATGCCCCCAGCAATCGTGTTCATCGTGTTCACGCCGACTCCGCGGACGCGGATGGCAAGCGTTCCAGCCCCAGAACCTGGGCTAGTGCGGGATATCATCGCCGAAGCTAGGCTCATGTTCCCCGATACCCTCATCAACCTGGGCTGCATGAGGCCCGGAGGCATGTATCGTGGGCTGGTCGACGCGATGGCGATCGACGCAGGCGTGAACCTGATCGTGCAGCCTGCACCAGAGGTCGCAGAACACGCCCGCGCACTGGGGTTGGCTATAGTAGATACTGACGAATGCTGTGCGCTTCTGGGCTGCGCATCTACATGAAGACGCGGCATGAGCGCGCATCCCGGAACGGAAACGGGCGGGACAGGGCGGGGCGCGACGGTTACGCCAGCTTCACAGCCCTTGTGGCTATAAATGTGCTGATGTACGGGTCAAGCAAATCCCCGCCGGAGATGTCCTCGTAGAAGCCCACGATCGCGAACCCCGCCGCAATCTGGCCCCCTATCTGGTCCTGCAGCGTGTGCCCGAATTCTATGGTGTTTCGTTCGTCCACTCTTCGTCTCAGCTCGTCTGCGGGAAGGTCATGCAGATCAGAGTACGGTATCTTGTACCTGACCACGAGACTGCCCCTGTCCCAATCGTTCATGTCAAAGATGTAGACAAGCGGATTCACAAACCCGGCCAGCAGTGTTCCTCCCGGTCTCAGAACCCTGTAGCTTTCCTTCCACACCGGGAGCACAGAGTCAACGAAGCAGTTGGACACCGGGTGGAAGACAAGATCGAAGCTTTCGTCTTTGAAGCGCGATAGGTCCCGCATGTCGCCCTGCTCAAGCCGGATCGACAGGCCCTCCCGTTCGGTCACTATCCGGTCCTGGTCAAGCTGCGCAGGAGAGTTGTCCAGAACCACAACATCGGCGCCAACAGCGGCGAGGATCGGTCCCTGCTGTCCTCCACCCGATGCAAGGCACAACACCCTCGCCCCACGAAGCTCGGGGTACCACTCAGCTGGCACCGGTTTAGTGGGGGTAAGAAGCAGACTCCATTTCCCCATTTTGGCATCGGCAATGACTTCAGGGCTCACAGGCCTCGTCCATTCGTTCCCCTTCCGGACTTCGCTGTTCCACGCCTCTCGGTTGAGTTTGAGCAAATCCATGGCACATGCACTCCTCGGATGGTCAGTTTGGCAGCAGATCTGGCCCAGCATAGCCTGGCCGGGCGCGAGCGGAACGGCAATCCTTGCGCGCTGCTGGTCGTGCTCAGTCGTTCAGCCGTAGTCTAGGGAAGTACGTTCGGTAGAACCCAGTGTCACGGGTGAGCAATCGGTCGGAATAGGCCAGAGCATGTGCGCCGATGATGAAGTCGCTGGCCAGGCGAACGCATGAACTGCACTGCAGACGCCCGTCGCGTCGGGATAGGTAAGCCTTCCAAGCGTCGCCGGCCGCCTGCAGCAGATTCCCTAATCAGCAGCACGTAGCCTGGACTGAGCCCAAGGCTCCGTCGTACGTGCACAGGAATCGTCACCTGCCCCTTGCTGGTGGTTTTGGCCCTATGCTCACGCTCCATGCCTAGATCCTCCACTCAGGGTAGCGTCGTAAGAATACTGCCGACTTACTAGCATTGTAAGGCGGCTTGAAAACAGACGTCAAGGCACCGACTTGCCTCACCAAAACTGTCGTCGGAACTGATTCGTTGCCTCAAGTCGAAACTGTCGTCGTCGGAAAACCGGCGTTCCGCAAACATGCCGCTAGAGGCCCTGTCAGAACGCGGCGCGGCGGCGGCGACCCATTGGGAAGCGCCCACTGAGGCTACGCAATACCCCATACGCCTCCCGATTTCACCGGATGGTACGGAACCGTTGGGTTTCCCATACAGCCCTCAATAAAGCCGTACGGCATTCCACTATGCATGACCCACATCGCTGGAAGGGATGAACATCTTGTTTGCAGAGTGACTACCTTGCTCGGAGGACTAGCCCTGCGTCTGGGAGCGCATGCCGGCAGCCCGAGTCGATATTTGCGCGATGGCATGGTGGATACCCATAGGGGGTACCCAGGTAGCTTTTCTCCCCTCTGGAGGCGTTGGGAGGAGATTTTCTGCACCCACACGGCGGAAAACTTCCGTGTGGGCCGCCTGGCTGCCGTATTCTCCCATAATCCAGCCACTAAGGGGCATACACGAGCAGTCGAGGCGTCCTGCGGCTCCAATATATGGGGTTGGAGAGTATATATGGTTCTTACTGGCACTAGAGCGGTGCAGCAACTGCTGTTTTGTGGCATCCATGCGGCTCGAAACCAGCACGACGGAGATTTTCTGCACACACGCGGCGAAAAATCTCCGCGTTAGGCCCTGGAGACTGCAAATATCTGCAGGCCCAGCTAGAGCAGCTATAACGCCGAAACCTCCAGGAGCAGACGGTCTCAGGCCCGTCGTATCTTTCGCCCACTGTCGCGACCTGCCTCTTCAGCAGAGTCGCATGCAACCTCCTCAAGGCGCCGCTTCACAGCACCGACAACCTCACGCCCCGGGTCATCCCGTATTCCTCTACTACTGCCCGGTCGTCTGTGTTCACCAGTCGCACTTCCACGTCGAGCTTCCTGATGTGATTCCTGATACCGTCGATCATCCAGCCGGACCACGGGCACTGGCTGCTGTACAGCACTTCCACTACATGCCTGGTAGACGTGCCGAGCACTTCTGCTCGCTTCCTCGGGCACAGCATCGATGGCCTGTGGGCCCCGCCAAGGTCAAGGCGGAGAAGCACCCGGCTTCCGTCCCTGTCTACTTCTGAGAACCCGAACCGCCTGGAGAGCCCGGCAGGCACGTATGAGAAGTAGCCGAACCATCTGTCCTTTTCGTACGCGAGGACTGTGACGCCGCCGGCCCCTCGCCTTGGCGCTCTGCTGCCATCTCATTCGCCATGACCGGACGCAGGTCCTTTGGCGCCGCACCGCCCATCGTGTCCCGCGAGCCGGTCTTCTGTGTGAGTGTACTCGAAGTCCGATCCATTGCGGGCTCGGTACGGATTGGGTACAATTGAGCCACACGTATCCCAGGCGATAAGGGAGCGTCTGCTATGTACCCAGTCAAGATTCGCGAGATCGCCCCGTCCTGCATAGACGACATCAACATAATGTGTGTAATGCCCGGCTCCGAGCCCGATGCGTCATCTGCAGTCCTGAAGGAAAGCGCCGACGCGCACCGGCAAGCCGCCGCTATGGGCGCAAGGGTGTTTGGGGCATTCCTGGAAGGAGGCGAACCCGTCGGTCGCATAGAGATCATGCCTATCGAGGCAGCGCCGGTTCCAGTGGAAGGCGACGGTCTGTGGGTGATCAGGTGCATCTGGGTGCTTGATAAGGCGAAGGGCCTGGGGGTTGCAGGCTCGCTTGTGCGACTCGCCCTTGATGCCGCGCAAGGATCCAGAGGCGTGGCGGTCCTCACCTATCCCGGATGGATGCCTCCCGACTTCTTCGAGCGGTTCGGCTTCGAACGGGTTGAACCAGAGTCTGGCCGGGCAATGGTGCTCCTCCGTAAGGCTGATCCATGCGATAGCTGCAGAGTATCCTTGGTCTCTCCCGCCGCGCGTTTCGGACAGCCTCGCGGCGCCGATCTCCAGCGACACACAGTGCTGGTGGAGGCCGTGTTCGGCCTGCGGTGCCCTTGGGTGATACAGCAGTATCGCAGGTACTTGTCCATCGCCAGCTCGATCTCACACAAGGTGGTCACTCGCGAACACGTGATCCGCACCCACGCCGACGCACTCCGGCTGGGCGAGGAGAACCTGTACATAGATGGAGTCGCCCCATTTGCCGGGCCCATCCGCCGTGAAGAACTCGAACATGCTATCAGATCCCGCCTCGCCGACAAGGCCATCGCGCCGCTTGGCGACTCCCCGGCGTAGTACTGCCCGTCGGTCCTCGAAAAGCAGTCATCCGTCACCGAAAACTGGAGCGCGACTTCACTAATTGGGGTCGTCGGCTTGTTGCCGCCCTCCGGACACGAATGCGGCTAACGCGTGCGTCATCAGTCGGTCGGGGGCCAGTCCGCTGCAGGCAGCGTCAGCCCGAGCGCTTTTGTGCGAGGATAGATATGAAATCCCCTTGTGGACCGTCTGCACCTGCGCCCAAAGACGGATAGAGCCTTGTTCGGTCGAATCCGCATTCAGCCAAGAGCAGCTGGTATTCTTCGTTCGTATAAGCCTGCATACTTGATGAACTGCAGGCCACCTTACCTGTCGCAACATCGATGACGTAGTAGCGTTCAATCGCCACATTGTGATCGGCATCCCAGAGACTCTCTTGAAGGCATAGGTGCGGCTCACTCGAGAATAGCCCCTTTTCTGCTGAACACCACGAAGAAGGCTCACTCCCTGTCTCAACGACTTTGTTAAATGCGTGCGGTTCAAGGAGCAGAAAGCCGTCAGGTAGCATGGCGCGGCAAGCTCTGGTGAGAATATCCTTGGCCTCCTCGGGGCGGAAAACGTTGAACTCCCCAAAGATCAACATCACAAGTCCGTACTCGGCGCCATAGTTCGCTGTGCGGATGTCTTGCTCGAGATACGTACACTCGAGGCCCGCCTCCTCAGCCCGCTCTCGAGCATAGGCGATAGATGCCGGGGAGAAGTCAATGCCTACACAACGGTGGCCCAGTCTTGCCAGTCGACTTGTATAAAGCCCGGGGCCACAGCCAAGGTCGAGAATCCGTGTTGGGTTGCCCCTCAAAACCTGATTATGTATCCATTCAACATGCTCATCGACGATCTCGAAACGGCGGCTGGCGGCATCGTGCGCCTGAGACAAATGCTCCTTAAGCATTCGTCTGCTGAAATCCGGGTCATTCCACGGAATCCCCAACCGGTGCAGGCCCAATCCAGATCGCGGCACGTCGCCAATCACAGTGCGCGTGATTGACTCTAAAACGCTAAAGCGCTATCATCCTATTGAGGAGTGGTTACCATGGCTCGCAAGATCAGTGTCTACGTAGATGAGGATCTCCACAGAGCCCTCAAGGCAGCTGCAAGTCTTCAAGGCTTGTCGTTGTCAGAGTTCGTGTTGCGCGCGGCACGCCTGACGCTGAGAAATCCCGGTCGCATGGCCGTTGCAGCGAGGATGGACTCCATACGCAGCCAGATTGGCGCGGAGTTCTCGACCGACGAAATCAGGGCCATGCGCGAAGAAGGGCGCTGCAGCTGATGGAATCGGTGGTAGTCGATGCCTCGGTAGCGCTATCATGGGTGCTTCCCGGTGAGGACGACCAACGTGTCATCGAACTGCGCGACAGGGCAGTACAGCAGCCTGGCATGACGCTGCTGGTGCCCCCCATATTCTGGTGCGAGGTTGCAAATGCCCTCTGGGTAGCGGTGCATCGCCAGAGAATGCCGTCAGGCATCGCAGAGGAAGCACTGGGCGTCTTGCTCGATTTTCTGTTTGAAGAATGTGACCTCGACATGATGGACTGTGTAGGCACTGCCCTGCGACAGGATGTGTCAGCGTACGATGCCGCATACCTTCAAGTCGCCATGGACGCCGGTAGTGCACTGTGGACGACCGATCGGCGTCTTGCCGCGGTGAGCGAGCGTCTTGGCATTGAAACCGAGCCTCGCAGGCCAGTCTAGATCACGTCGCTGACAGACCTGACAGCAAAACCTGATTTGGATTTGACCACCGTTCATTGCTACGATGTGGTACGATAAAGACGATTCGGTTCCAGCAAGGCGAAACCCTCGCTGAAGCCTCTCCATAGCTCTCCATTCAAGGAGGCCACGTGCATGACAAGGAAAGCGAATTGGTATCTCCGTCTGGGCTTGCTGTTGGCAGTTGTTCCGCTTGGGCTCCGCCGATTTGTCCTGATACCCGATGTCGTGCAGGGGTTCTGCACCGGTCTGGGCGTAGTCTTGTTGATGCTGGGTGCATACTGCACTAGTCATCGTGTGGAGCGTCTACGCGTGCGGAAACAGAGGCTCATCAGCTCCGTGCTGAGACTACCCTGAGAACGAAGCCCAGACGCAGCCTATCCGAGCGCCTAAAGGCTCTGGCACCCTCCGCAGTAGTACACGCTTCCGCCCATGTACGCTTCTTTCCTGATGGTGGTCCCGCACGCCGGACACGGTGTGTCCACCGTGTTCCTGCTCAGCACCGTCTTGTAACCACCGGCGCGGCCATACAGATCGCGCTCGGTGTCCCTTCCCCCTCGTGCTGCCATCACATGGAGTACGGACTTCACCGACGCGAACACGCCGTGCAGTTCCTGGTCAGACAGTGTCGACATTTTTCGCTTCGGGTGAATTCTAGCAGCCCACAGGATGTCCTGTAGGACCCCGTTGCCGAGGCCGGGTATGCGCTGCTCTGTCGCGAGGAATGCCTTTGCGGACAGGGATTGGAGCTTTTCGCCTTCCAGTAGGGATCCGAAACGGGCGTAGTCAAACTCATCAGTCAGAGGCGAGGGCTTCTGCTTGGCCGCCAGATAATACTGGTTATCGAATTCGCCGGCGGGAAACGCCCACAGTCCTCCATACATCTGCACAGAACCGACGAGTGAAGACGAGTCATCGAATTCGATGAGGAGCTGGTGCTTCGACGGTAGCTTCTCCCCGGCGGGGAAGTAGCGCAGGCTGACGCCGTCCCCGAGAAGAATCCGGGCGGGGCCAGCCCATATCTCCACCATGCCGCCGCACGGCATGGCGCCCTCAATGGTGTGGCCGCTGAGCAGGCCGTTGTAGCTGCCTGGATCACCGTAGAACCATGCGAACTTGTGCGGCGACTGGTTTGCCGTGACGCTTTTGAAACGCCTGCCCCTTAGGGCAGTCTCTACTTGCTCCGCGATAACCATCGCTTCGGGCAGTTCAAGCATTGTCAGTCCTTCCTTCCTACTATCGGCTGGCCTGAATCGGATGACGCAATATGGTCCTGAGCTTCTCCGGAGCCGAGCGCCTCGGATCTCCAAGGTATATCTCGTGGTGCTTGCCGCAAAGCATGTAGCTGTTCTGTCGTGCGAATTCCTCCATCCTGGCCAGAGTGGCTGGTTCGTCACCGTACGGGCCGATATGCATTATCTGCATGCTCAGCCCTTCGTGGAAGACGCCAAAGCGTAGCCTATCGAGAGCAGGGCTTGGCCGTTTCTTGCGAAGCTTGTCCAGCGCCTCATCGAACATGGAGTCCGTGATGTGGTCAGGCTGCATTATCATCGCCGTCCAGCCCCAGTTGCCGGGGTGCGATATGTCGAACTGGCCGTCTAGAGCCCACCACAGCGCCTCAAGAGGCATCACCGTGTAGTCGATGGGGGCTTCGCTCCGCGCTTTTGAGTCGAACTTGAGTGTGAACGAGATGCCGTAAAGCGCCTCTATAGCCTGCTGAAACGCGGGTGAACTCCCAGGGGCGCAGTCAGGCTCGATAGCGCCGTCCACCATAGCCAACTTGAGCTCGGGCACGTCTACGACCTCCACCATCTTGGCGGACGGCTGGTAAAGGTGCTTAAGCTGCCTGCGCAGGTCAAGCCTCTCCATAGATGACAAGACTCCCTTCAGCAGCACGGCAAGTGCTGTGCTAGCGGCGCCGTGCACTCCCACTTCCTCGGGCAGAATTTTCTGCACTCGGAGCGCTGTCTCCTGCAGGCTAACATCGAAAGCCTGCCTCACTCATATAGCCCGGTAGCCTACACAGTGCCGCCCGTGAGACTGGGGTCGAGGTAGTGGGGGTGATTATGTAAAGGTGCACACGTATTCAGATCGACGCGCGGGGCATCGATTTGGGGATCACTACTGACGAAATCGTGAGTCTCGTCCGGGAAACCCGAGAGAACCTCGGTCCCAAATGACCGGAGCGCTACGCTGTGCGGGCTGTTTACCGTGAGTTCGGGCACAAGGTATAATGCACATGCGAGATCATGGAGGCAGGAATCCGCGTACTGTAGCCGATCACAGCTGGGCGACGATCTACACAATGGCCCGCATCCTCTCGTCGGAGGCGATCCACACAATGGCCCGCATTCTCTCTTCGGAGGCGATCCACACATGCCTACCCGCAGAAGCGCTCATCTTCTCCTCCTTGTACTCTGCCTTGCACTCATAGTTGTGCCCTCTACAGAGACAATCTCTGCGACAGAGGCGCTGAGCCCAACGAGCGCGGCGCAAGTCTCGTCGACTGCCTACATCGCCGAAGTTGCTCCCGCCGGATCGATTATCTGCTGCTCCACCAAGTCGGGCGAGACCAACATGGTGGACATCGCGACAGGAGAGGTGCGGATCCTGCCGTTTTCGGGTTCGTCCATTGAGATCTCCCCGGGCCGGAGGACCCTGGCCTATGTCGACCGTAAAGAGCAGCTGCACGTCTATCACCTGGATAGATGCATAGACGTGAGGCTCAGCGATCCGGAGGAGTCGGAGAAATACGGATCGCCTACGTTCATCTCCGACAACACCATGGCGTACACAAAGAGGAATCGAAGCTATCGCACTGCAGTCTACCTCACTCGCACCGACCGCCTCGATGAGCGCCTCTGGACAGGCGAATTGCCGGAAGGTGTATCTAGCTCGTCGTCAACACTGAAGTGGATCCCCGGCACAGGGGCGGAGAGGCCTTCGTTCGTTCTGGGTAATGTGTATGGCATCTACGTCATCACTCCCCATGGCAGCAAGACCCTCGTGTCCGTTGACCCGAAAAGCGGTGCCTCGCTGAGCTATCCTGCCGTAAGCCCGGACGGCATTACCATCGCCTACGTGCATAAGTCTTCAGCCAGTTCAATCTGGACCATTAACATCGATGGAAGCGACAAGCGGCAACTCACCTACTCCGACGGCAGCTGGCCCACGTGGTCGCCTGACGGGCGGTATGTCGGCTTCCTGACCCACGCTGCAGGCGAGCGAGGCCTGCTAAAGCAGGACATCTATGACCCCTCGCGGACCGACATAAGTGTCGGGTCCTTCCTCTTCGGAATGGGCATCATGCGCCGCGACGGCACTCCAGTCCAGTCCGTGTGCGGAGTCGACGGCAGACCCGTGCTGACGCCAGGCGATTACATCGTGTGGAGATAGCGGACGCTAGGCGCACCGAGAGTGCGTGTAGTCTTTGTAGGCTCCACTAATCGGAATGCCGGTCGGGTATTCCCGGAACCGATGCGGGCAAGAAGACGCCATGATCCGCGAAACCGGCGCTCAGCTGGCCTAATGATGAGCGCGGGGCGTAAAGACTGCTGGAGCTGGGATGTACTCGATTTTTGATGTCAGTTTCGGAGATACCGTCAAAAATTGAGTACATCGATTTCGGGCAGCTTCCGAGTAGCCCGCAGATTGCGTAACTCGGGGGGTATCCGGCGCGCGCGGTCGCCGCAACCTGCAGAACGGCTGACATTATAACCCATAACGCGGGTGGTTCTGCCAATGGTGTACGGAGTATGGCAGCGCAGACCAACTATCCGCCATATAATGGGCTACCCTCACCCTGAAATGCGGCCCGCACAGCCCAGGCAATTCGCCGGCCAACTGGATGTACTCAAGAATTGAGTACATCGGCCCAAACTACCGTCAAAATCTGAGGATATCTTTGCCCCGATACCCCCAGGGGGTACCCCGGCGCAGCCGTGGCCCCGGCTCCTCAAGAACGACGATCCCTACACACGCCCCGCACCGATACCCTCACCGACGCCAACCTTACCCATAGCCGTTCACTGTGGTATATTGTAACTACACATCCCGGGTTGCGGCCCGCGGTTCAAGGTTCAAGAGGCGTCCGGGATGGCTAAAACCGAATAGGTGACCCCTGCCAGGTGCCCTCGTGCGAGGGAGAATAGGGAAGAGGCAGCGGGCGAGCACGCACCATCAGATGCTACCTCGCCTGCCAAGCCCGCGGTCCCGCCACTGTAACCGGGAAGTATGCGCGCACGCCGCAAGTCACTCCTGCTTATGCAGGGGGAAGACGCGTACATGCGATGATCCGGCAGCCAGGAGACCTGCCTAGCATGGACGCAAGCCACCTTCGTGGAGAAAGGGAGGCCTGACCATGGCTGTTGCACGTCATTACTACCTCATTCACTCAGCTAGCCTAACTCACCGACATCCTCATCGACGGCCCCTTCATCCAGGCACTTGCAGATCCAGGCCTGGCCTACCGGGGATCGCGGAACCAAAGGATAATCCAAGTACATACGCATGCGGGGGGGCGTGCCAGCCCGTCTCTGCCAAATGTGTGGCGTTCTGTGTGACTTCGAAGGTTCCGCTGTAGTTGGCGTTTCTGTCGCGAACGGCCAAGTGCCGGATGTAGATCTTGAGGAATGTGCGGATATTATGCCCGGGCACGATGCCGGGTCGCGGCATGAAGCCAGGCCCCTAGATGGCCTGGCTTCGCCTTTACCTCCCATGGAGTACCTCAATCAGTATCCTGGACTCTTCAAGGTCTAAATCATATTCTGCGTCTGAACTAGTGAGTTGTAGAGCGAATCATACACGGGCAACATCTCTTGGTACTTCTCGTAGTAGTCCTTCCTAGGCAGGTAAACATCTGAAAGACGAATATGCCTATCAACATCGGCTATGTCGGATATGAGCCCTGTGGCCACCATGCCGATGAGAGCGGCCCCCCAGGCAGAGCCGTCGGGCTGCGACGATCCCAGCATCTTGCGACCGAAGAAGTCAGACGTAGTCTGGACCCACTCAGCCGACGAGGTGAACCCCCCAGTCACGACGATTCTCATGTTCTCGCCATCTTCGACAAGGCATTCATACGCTGAGCGCAGTCTGTACGATATGCCCTCAACCAGCGCTCGAACTAGATCCGAACGTCTGGTGCTGAACGTCATTCCGAACATCGCCCCACGTAGCCTGGGGTTGAGATTCGGGCTCCGCTCGCCCCCGAGGAACGGAAGGAAGTACAGACCGTTGGCCCCCGGCGGTGTTTCTCGCATGATTTCATTTACCGTATGGTAAGGGTTCAGGTCGCGCGCCGTGTCGGCAGCGATCTCTCCGGAGTAGAACTCCGACACCAGCCAGTTGAAGACCCCGCCCGCATCCTGCACCAGCACACCATGGAGCCAGCACCCGTCTGCAAGGTAGTAGCACCACGTCTCACCATGGCGCGATACTGCCGGGCGATCCGTTGCGCGCCTTATGGCGGCGCCCGTCCCTACGGTGAGGCTCACCCCTTCTTTGCCTGCACCGACGGTTGCCAGATGAGCAAGCGCGCCGTCGGCCGCTCCCGTCACGATCACAGCACTCTCCGCAAGACCCAGCTCCCGCCTGATTTCGGGCCTGATGCTGCTGATCACGTGGGTTGGCTCCACCAGAGCCGAGAACATACCGCGGGTAACGCCCAGCAGACTGAGGAGATCGTCATCCCATTCCATAGTCTCGTTGTTCAGCAGCCCTGTGCCTGAGGCAACCGAAAGGTCGACAACGTACTCGCCGGTCCACCGGCGAAGCACGTACTCCTTTATTGAGACGAACCTTCTGACCCTCGCCCATACATCGGGCATCTCTTCCCGCAGCCACGCAAGCCTCGCGGGGAAGTACATTGGGTGTATCGAACATCCGGTCCGCGCCCGGATTGATGGGCCGTCTACAACCCTCGCCAGCGCTTCGCTATACTCGATGCTCCTGGAATCCGCCCAGGTAACGAGAGGGGTCACTGGAGCGTCTCCACCGTCCACGCCTATGAGGCTATGGAAGACAGAGCACAAAACGACAGCCGTGATACACGACTTCGGCAGGCCGGAGGCTTCGATAGCCTCCCTGACCGTCCTGTGTGCTGCCGAACACACTTCATCTGCGTCCTGCACTGCTGCACCGGGTATGGAATGATCCGTTCTGTAAGACTCCTCAGAGCGCGCCATCACGCACCCATCGAGCCTGTACACCACCGATCTGCAGTGCGTCGTTCCTATGTCTACAGCTACGATGTAATCACCCATGGCTACCTTATCCGCTCCCGCTGCCTTACAATGGGAAGGATCTCTCCACCATTGCTCAAGAAGGCGATCTTCGCGTCGGCGCCTACGATGTCGCGAGCGAGGCAGATGGCCGACGCGGCGTTTTCTGCGTACACAAATCCCAGTCCCTCAGTAGTCGCGCGGTCTAGGCCCTTCGACACAAGGATAGTCTTGGCGCGATCCACGATGATACGCCCGACGTGCATCAAGTGCGCAGCGACAGTCATGTCGGGCAGCTCTCCTCTATCCACCATCGACTGTATCTCGCGCGCGCCGTGATAGCCAGTTGCTTCCACTACGGGGTGCTGATGTGATACGCCTTCCTCAAGCCCCGCCACTAAGATTATGACGCCTCCCCGTCTGACCAGGCAGTCTGCGGCAAACAGCCCCTTTACAGCCTGCCACAGATCCAGATCAGAGGGATATGCTTCAGAGACGACTATGTCGGCCTCACAGGGTACATTCACCCCGAAAACGCTCTCCGACACACGGCAACCGACGCGATGGGCTTCGACGAAATCGCCGGCAAGCAACCGCACCATTCGTCCTCGCCGATCAAGTACTGCATTGAACAGGTAATCCAGGCCCACCATTGACGCAACTGTGTCTATTTCCACCCTGACAGGGTTGTCGCGCTTGCCCATTATCTCGTAGCTGTCATACTGGGCGCTCAGCCAATGGGTCTGACCGGTGGTAATGGCGCCACACACGCCAGGCTGAACGATCTTGCCTCCACCGCCGAAGCCAGGCACTCTGTGCGGCACTATGTGGCCAACGCCTATCAGAAGATCGGCCTCCAGAGCTATCTTGTTTACGATAACGCGCGTCCCGTTGGCGGTACTACCCAGGTCGGCCATGGCCGCAGGATTGTCCCACTCGTGGTCGACCACTTGGTAGCTGCCGCACACACAGTCGCCGTACTTAGCCCGCTTCTCTTCGATGGTCATGGCCCTGTGCGTCCCAGTTGCGACGAGCAAACGCACATCCTTCTTCGGTATCCCACACCTCGACAGGCGGCGAAGAATGCCCGGGAGGATGGAAGCCGTGGGCGTCACACGAGTATTGTCGTCTACCAAGATGACCGTCTTCTGACCCCTTCGCGCAATCTCCTCGAGAGGAGGCGCCCCTATCGGCGACTCCATGCCAACCTCGATCAACTCACCTACGTCTGCACGAGCGTTGCTCGATTCTGACGGGGCGTACCCCCCGAGGCACGCATCATCTGGTACTGTAACAGCTCCGAAGTCTGGTCTCGTGAAAGTGAACTGCAATGAGATCCCCTCTCAAAAAGTCACGACTATCTTGATAGCATCTACGTTCTTCGATTCGGCCAATTCGAAAGCCGCTGCGACCTGGTCAAACGAGATCCTGTGAGTGATCGCAGGCGATGGATCGACACGCCCCTCGGCCATCAGGTCCACAACATGCTCGAACTGGTGATTGCTCATCCGCGATCCGTATACGTCAAGTTCCTTCTTGAGTATGGGAAGACAGCGTGCTCCCACGTCGGCCGGCGAAAGCCCCAGCACTACAGCCCGGCCGCCGATTTTCACGGCCTCGATGGCCTGGTCGATCGCGGGCTGACTGCCCACTGCGTCTATGGATACATCCGCACCTGCCCCAGAGGTCGCCCCAAGCACCGCCTCACGCACGTCATCTTTCATCAGGTCCAGCGTCAGGTCGGCGCCCATCTGCTGAGCCACCTCAAGTCGCCGTGGCACTGAGTCGACTATCGCCACCCTCGCTCCACGATCTTTGGCTACCGCCAAAGTTGCCAGGCCTATGGGACCCGCCCCCAGTACCAGCACGAAATCCCGAGCGCACGTGCGGGCTCTGAAATTGGCCTGCGCGCCAATGGAGAGTGGTTCTGCAAACGCAGCGATCCAGAAGGGTATCGAATCGGGGATCACAAACACCTGTTCCTCATTTACCGCCACGTAGTCGGCAAACCCGCCGTTGACATGTACGCCCAGAACCTTCAGGTGCTCGCACACATTAGGCTTTCCGGCAAGGCACGTTCTGCATGTTCCGCAACTGATGGCGGGATCCAGCACAACATGGTCACCGACCTTGACCTTTCGAACCCCTTCCCCTATCTCCGCTACTTCTCCGGCTATCTCGTGCCCCAGAGCCGACGGGTACACCATCGACGGCTGCAGGCCATGGTACGCGTGAATATCGGATCCGCATATGCCAACTGCCCTCGGCCGTACCAACACGCGCCCCGGTCCGCACTGAGGTTGGGGTATCTCGCACAATCTCACCCTACCGGGCGCTTCAAGCATGAAACCGCGCATCTTCATCCTCCTGACAGGCGTGTACTCGGTCTAGCCTCTCCCTACCTGGCTGTCCAGCCTCCATCGACTATGAGAGTCTGCCCCGTCATCATCCTCGATGCATCGGAAGCTAGGTACACAACGGCGCCGCACATGTCGATGGGCTCGGCGATTCTGTGCAGCGGAGTGTTGTCGAGGACGAAGTTGCGGAACTCCTCGTTCTTTAGGACTTCCCAGGCAAGCCGGGTCCGCGTGTAGCTGGGCGCAAGGGCGTTTACGTTGATGTTGTACGGGGCCCACTCAACACCTAGGATACGTGTCATATGCACCAGTGCCGCCTTTGAAGCGCCATATATGCACCGACCGGGTATGGACGCAAACCCGAGGTGCGATACGATGTTGATGATCTTGCCGTAACGGCGTTCAATCATCCCCTTGGCAACCGCCTGGGTGAGGAAAAACGTGCCTTTGGCGTTGAGGTTCATCGTCGATTCCCATTGCTCCTCAGTTGCCTCGAGCGAAGGGGTGGGGTGACTCGTTCCGGCACAGTTCACAAGGATATCGATTCTTCCGAACCGTTCGCACGCGGCCTCCACGATCTCGCATGTGCGCGCGGTGTCGGCAACATCACACGGAAGGCAGTCAGCTTCTCCGCCTCTGTCGCTAATCGTTTCGCACACCGTCGCCAACTCCGACTGGGTTCTGCTAACGAGAAACACCCGAGCGCCCATATCGGCCAAGGCTATCGAAAACGCTTCCCCGAGCCCGCGTCCTGCGCCGGTCACCAATGCAACTCGGCCATCCAGCCTGAACAGGTCACGAACGCTCACGTCGGAAACATCAGCTATAGTGCCCATCGTACTGTACCTCCTGCAGTCCCTACTGTAACTTCATCTACAACTCCGTCTACGGCTTCGTAGACACAGCCGCCTGCAGTTGTGCTTGTCTGGAAGGGCAGGCTATGCGGCTGTCCTCTTCGAACTGCCGTTCCGAGCTCCGCGAATCACCTTGACGAGCGGACCGCCGATCATCAACACCAGGCTGGCCACGAGGACGATCGAGATAGGCCTGGTGAAGAAGGGTCTGAATGCGTACTGTCCCGCGTAAAGCGCGCGTCGGAAATTCAGATCTGCCAAAGGTCCCAGTATCATGCCGAGAGCGAGAGGAGCAGCCGGAATCTTGAGCCTACGCATGCCCAGCCCAAGCAGGCCGAACGCGAGCATTGTATAGATGTCGAACATGCGGATGCTTATGGCATATGATCCCACCACAGAAAGAACGATCACCACCGACATGATGGCGCCGACAGGCGCTTCAAGGACCTTGTTGATTACGGTAGTCAGTCCGACTCCCTGCAATTGTATGAAGATGTTCGTGATGAACAGAGCTGCCGCTATGAACCCGACCATCTCCGGGCTATCGAAGAAGAACGTCGGGCCGGGTCGCAGGCCGTGCAGCCTCATGGCGCCTATGATCAC
>Ga0255341_1003507_pt1 | contig 17545 bp, 14 predicted proteins | sample wastewater_treat_8_FD_192418 | JGI IMG/M metagenome (GOLD analysis project Ga0255341, IMG submission 192418) | Wastewater microbial communities from Lulu Island WWTP, Vancouver, Canada - plant12 | ecosystem: Engineered > WWTP > Wastewater > Unclassified | place: Canada: Vancouver, British...
TGTAGTATTTTTCTACATACAGTATATCGCAAAAACGCCTTGAAGTCCAGTAGTTTCAATAGTTTTGCGAAGTTTTCAAAGATCGATATTACCTGTTTTTAACAGGAGTTATTGCAGTGGAATCATTGAATAATACTTAAAAATCAGGATAATCGCTGCTGGTCTGATTAAAGTGTTTTGCCATTATTACAACATCCATGATATTTATAACAGAATCTCCGTTTAAATCGGCACTTTCATAGTAGAATTCATCACCTTTTACAGAAATGAAAACCTTTGAAAGAGCAATTACATCGACCATGTTAATCTTATCATCGTTAGGATTGCTGATATCTCCCGACCACATCAAAATAGGAGACTCGCCATTGGAAATTACAACATCATTATCAAAGATAACCCCCTTAATAACTCTCTTTATATAACCGCTTTTGGTTATAGTAATATCATATTCATTGGTTGCATTCATTGGTACATCGTTGATTATAAAATAGCCGTTTTCATCAGTGACAGAGGATAGGGAGGTGCCGTTTAAAGTTACAACAAACCCTGCTTTAGACGTCTTTTGAAATAAATTTAAATGTATCATTGTCGCCTCGATAATTTATTGTGCCCTTCTGAGGAACATTTATATTCAGTGTTATTGCATTTTTAGATGTATTTGAGAAGTTTCAGATATAGGGTCATTTAAGCTTATGGTATAGTTATCTAAGGCAAAGCCGGAGCTGCTTGTACATACATAATATGTTTCATTTGCCTTATTGGTCCTTTTAAATTAAATGAATAAGTAAATATATCATGAGAAATGCTGTTTGTAAAATAAATGTAGTATGTTTCGTCTTTTATGAGATTAATAAATGGTTGGGTATTATCTGTAATCTCTATTTGGGGATAAATGAAATTTCCCGTTGAATTCATTATTTGAAGCCTTTCTCTTATATCAAGCTTGCTTATTGATAAATTATCCAGGTAATAGGTTCCTGTTATTGAAGGTGAGAATTTGAAATAATCATAATCATTCATATGAACTATTTCGCTTGAAACATTATTATTGAGCATTATTTCATGGGCTGATTCTATTGTGCTTTCATGATCATCCTGTAAAGGTCCGTTTATAATAAATGGATAGTTGAATAAATAACAATAGTCGTAGTTGTTGGATATGGTAAAATAGTATGTAATATCTTTGTCTAAACGGAAATATACAGCTGATTCTGTGTAGTAAACGGATATTGCATTTGCTTTGGTATCTGCTATTTTTAAAACTTCTGTTAATTTAATGTTGTAGTTAAAATCACTATATGATTTAAAATCCAATTTATATATTCCTTCTTCTATACATTCAAATGAAAAGCAGTCTGCATCACCGATGTAGTTTGATAACCCTTCGACTTTAGAGGAAAGTTGGATTTTCTGTGAATTATCTTTAAAATTTCCATAATCATCAGGTATAGGCTCGTTTATTTTGCATTCACCGGCGGATTCCATTGAATTGCCGAAATCATCTTCATTAGGTCCCCATACGGAAAATGAGTAATCCAATGAGGTATCATTTATATCTTTTATAATTTCTATATAATATGTTGCTCCGTTTTTAGCAGGAAAGCAGTTTTATATGCCTATCCCCAATGTAGCTTTAAGGTCCTTGATCCTGAGCCTGCTTACAGGAATATCAAGGGCTACATTCTCAAGGTTCAATATGTAGTTGTTGTTAAACATTGGTGATATTTTGGTTACATAACGCAAATTGACAAGATAGCTTCTGTGACACCTGAAAAAACCCAGACCTCCAAGCTTTGCTTCGAGATTATCCATCATTTCCTTGGTCTTAAGTTTCCCCATGCCCGATACAATTACTGTTTTACCCATTTGAGCTTCAAAGTAGTATATATCCGATATTTTAATGAGGTTTATATCATCGTCGTCATAAGCTGGAAATCTTTCTAAGTCCTGTTTTAGGTTTTGGTCTATGCGATTAAGCTTATCTATAATGGAGCTGTTTGTGCCTGTATTATTATAATTATAGCTTAAAAGCCTCTCTACAGCACGTTGAAGTCTATCTTTTTCAACGGGCTTCAAAATATAATCTATGGCATTAAGATCAAATGCTTTTACAGCATAATCATCATAGGCAGTTACAAATATAATTTTTATATTGGGATATGCTTCTATAAGCTCTCTTGCCACATTCAGGCCGTTAATTACCGGCATATCTATGTCTAAGAATGCAGCATCAAATTTGATGCTTTTGGCTTCCTCAAGTGCAGCAACGGGATCATCGAACTTTGCGGCAATTTGGATATTCTCATGTTTTTTCAAAAGGAATTCCAATTCATCTAAAGCGAATTTCTCATCATCGACTAATATGACTTTAACCATTTAGCTTCACCCTTCCAGTTCTAAATCCTTATTCCTTTAGGAATTCTAAAATAAATCCTCGTTCCCTTACCGACTTCACTTTCTATATTAAGCCCGGTGCCAAAGAATGTTATGAGCCTTTTGTTCACGTTAACAAGGCCTATGCCAGTAGTTTTTGTGTTTTCATTAAGCAAAACAGGTATGAGCTCATCCGGAATACCGCTGCCGTCATCTTCTACCGATACAAATACATGATCATTCATATCCTTTACTTTCATAAATATTGTACCGCCTTCCCTTTTTGGAAGAATACCATGCTTTATTGAATTTTCAACGATCGGCTGAATTATTAGATGCGGTACATTTTGGTCTACATCGTCAATGTCATATTCTATCTGTATTTTTGTGGGATACCGGGCAGTCATAATGTATATGTATGATTTTACCATGCTTATCTCCTTTTTTAAAGAGATTGATTTCTCAATGCCTTTAAATTTAAAGGTTTCACGAAGAAAGCTGCTTAGCTCGTATAAAAGCTCCCTTGACTTTTCCGGATCGGTCCTTATGAGGGACATGATCGCATTTAATGTGTTGTATAAAAAGTGGGGCTTTATCTGAGCCTGAAGGAAATTCATCTCCGCTGCTACTGCTAAGGATATTGATTTTTTTACCTCTAAAAGGTTCTGAATTCTGGCCTTGAGCTCCTTGTCGTTAAAAGGCTTTGTAAGGTAGTCGTTTGCACCTGCTTCAAAGCCTGCCAAAATGTCTGCAGGTTGGTTCTTAACGGTAACAAGGAGAATGGGAAGGTCATACATTTGATATTTTTCACGAAGCTTTCTGCATACATCATAACCGGACATTCTCGGCATCATAACATCAAGAATAGCAAGATCGGGCTTTGTGCTGCCGTCAATAGCTTCTAATGCATTTAAGCCATTGGTTGCTGTGATTACGTTATATTCCTCTTTGCGGAACATGTTTTGAAGAATCCTTAAGTTTACCGGCTCATCATCTGCAACTAATATGTTTATTTCATTTTCTTTATTTCCTGTGTTATTTTCTTTATTATTTGCCCTATTATTTGCTCTGTCATCTTTTCTGCTTTTATCTCTGTTATTTTCCTTGTTATTTCCTTCATTTGCGGATGCTGTTTCATCGATGGTTTGAATATTTACTGCAGATTTTGGAATTTGATTGTTCTCTGATTTCTCCAGGCTCAGCTTTAAAGTAAAGGTGACTTTCGTACCATTGTTTGGCTTTGTTTGACAGGATTCTACCCAAATGGTCCCGCCGTGCAATTCAACAAGCTTTTTAGTTATACTGAGTCCTAGTCCGGTGCCTGTGTTTGAAACTGATTCAACATCTTCAACTTGCTCAAAAGGAATAAATATTTTTTCAAGCATATTTTGGGGGATACCAATACCAGTATCCGAAATGCTTATTTCAACAAAGCCGTCTTTTAATGAAGCTTGTGCCGTTATACAGCCTTTTTCGGTAAACTTTAATGCATTACCTGCTAGGTTGTACATAATCTGGAATAGTCGATTTTCGTCTGCATATACATTTATTGATTCATCATTAATGGAATTTTTTAAAATAAGGTCTTTTTCTCTGGCCACAGGCCTTAATACCGCAAAAACAACATCTATAATCTGCCAAAGATTGATGGTCTTAATGTTTAGTGCAATATCGCTGTTTTTGATTTTTGCAAAGTCCATTATATTGTTAACCAGTTCGGTAAGCCTTCGTGCACTTGAAACAATCAGAGACAGATTTTCCGTGTCTTTAGGAGAGACTTTACCGGATTGATTAAGCATGGACTCGGCAATACCAATTATACCATGCATTGGCGTTTTCAATTCATGAGCGGTGTTAACAAGAAAGTCATCCTTTAGTTTGTCGAGAATCAGAAGCTTTTCTGAGAGAAGCTCAACCTTTGTAAATGTTTTGGTAAAATTAGTTGCAAGCCTTATGGACAAGATGGTTATGAATATGAGCCAGCCGAACTTGTTTAAGTTTGTGTATATGTTGTCCGTCATATAAATTAAATCTATTATGTCCGTTAAAAAAAGGATTGCAAGACCTGACAGCACCAAAAGTGCATCCTTATTCTTTCTCTGAATTTTCAGCAGAAAGTAGACAACGTATAGGGAGGATATAATAAATAATATATTATATATGTTTACAAGTATGCCTGCATAGCTCCATTTATTTATAAGAAAGATAATGAATACCGATAATATGAAAATTATTGTTATTGCTTTTGCGGAAAATACAATTTTTTTATTCATTACATTTGGATATAAAGCATCAAGATAAATTATTATAAACAATAATATTAGGAAAGTACTGATTACAAAAATCAAATTATATGTATTTTTATTTAAATTTGGAAACATGAAATACAAAGGAGGGTCCTTTGGCAGACAAGAAGTATAAACTGCTGCAGCAAAGCTGTAAATAGCCGTATACAGATAAGGCTTGTCCTTCCTTCTAAATAAAAATATTATCAAATGATAAAAGCCCATGAAAAGAATTATGAATATAATTGGAAGGCTTAATGTAAAGTTGTTGTATTTAAAATCTAGTATTTGTTCTTTGGTTCCGAGAAGTATTTTTGCAGGGTTAAAAGAATAAGCATGTACAACTATTTCTATAGTGCCGTTATCTATATCGATAAAATCTGCAACATTGATGCTGTTAACGGCAAGATCCTCTTTGATCCAGTCCCTTCTGAAATCTTTTTTAACACCGTTGAACCAAATTTTATAATCTTGAAAATTAGATATGAATATTCCAAGAACTTTTTCGTCTTTATTGAGAAGTATTTTTAGCCTGTAGGTTGAAGGGGAGTCAACGCCACTAATACCGGGAACTTTTGCATATGTATATGAAGGACTGGTGGACACTAATTCGGACGGTGACAGCAGAACCGAATTGTAGAAATGCCAATTACCGTTAAGGTTGGCATATCCGTCATCTTGAAAACTCCAGTTCCTTAAATCCAGAACTCCGTCTTTAGCCTCCGGTGATTCCTTAACTTTTGTGCTGCATCCATTTAGAAATAGAGTTAATAGTACTATAAATAGACATATAAGCTTTTTTGTTTTCATTGTCATCTCATGTTTCGAATTAATAATTTTAATCGTTTCTAAGATTCTTATTATTGCTAATATTTTAATATAATTTGTAATAATTGTCTATGAATTGATAGAAGTCTGAATACAGGATTCAGAATTAAGAGAATTATCAAAGTCTGCTTTTATTTGGCAGATTATTATTATATAATTATAAAAAATCTTGAGTTAAAGTTGGGGGGATAATATGAGCACAGAGGCCATAAATATCAAAGTAGTTCAGCAAAAAAAGGATTCCAAGTATGGCATTATTACTTCTATAAAATCATATCGAGAGCCTGATAAGTCTGATGTATTTATTTTATTATTAGCTGTCAACGATAAAGAGATTAGTGTACTTGAAGGCATTAGCCCAAAAGAAAGCGAAGTCGCTTTAAGTGTAGCAAGAACCATAGAAAATCCCGGCAGTATAAGCAAGTACAATAAGGATTATTTCATAATAGACAGCAAAAAGAAGCTTTTATACAGACTGATTGAAGGCGGTAAAAAAGCGGTATGTGAATTGTCACTTGTGACTAAAGGCAGTGATATGGCTCTTTCCCTGTTAAACACACCTGGCAGTACGATAAGTGATTTTGATGTAAAAGATGGGAAAATATGGTTTGTGAGTAGTGCCGGATACTCCAGCTCTGTCTGTTCTTTGGACCTGAGAACAGAAAAGGAAGAAGTATATTTGAACTTTGACAATATTTTTCTTACGAGGGGATCAAGGCCAAACGGTATTTTGTATATTGAAGAAAAGAAAAATATTATGGTTGTAGATTCCTTTAAATATGTTATTACCAACTATGATACTAAAGGGAAAAGCCTGGATATTTATAAGGGGGATTTTGGTAAGAATACTAATATAAAGTTGGGTGTCAATGCGGAGTATGTTGCAAAAGGATTGGCCATTGACGAAAATAATGACATTTGGGTTGTTGAAAGTAAAGTGGGAAAAAATAGCATCGTTTAAATATAAGGAAAGGGGTGATCTGTAATGAATATATATTCTTTGCTGATATGTGGGGGAATAGCAGATGTCAATCATTATGATGAGTTTTGGAACGATACTGCCCGTATGTGGGAAGTTCTTCAAAGAAAAGTTGAAAGAAACGGGCTTGGAATAAAGGATGAAAATATAATCATATTTTATGGTGATGGAGTTGATTTTAACGATCCGGAAGGTAAAATGACAAAGTACTGTTATAAAAGGCCAATAATCAGAAGAGTTGCAAAAGGGCAAGAAATCGGACGTGTGTCGGGGAGACTTACTGAAAAGGTGCCCGGAACACTGTCGGGAAAACTATCCGGAGAATTATCCGAGAGATTATCTGAAACTTTAAATGAAAAATTATCTGACAGCTTATCCGAAAGCTTGTCCAAAAAAATATTGACAAGGCCTTTGACTGATTATGCTGCTACCTATCAAAATATAGAAAATGTGTTATCTAAATTAGCTACATATAATGATATTGATTTGCTGTTGGTATGGACATTCGGTCATGGCTTCAGGGATGAAAACAGCTCTTATCTTTTGCTTGCAGACGGTAGCAAGCTATATGATTATAGATTTGCAGAGCTTTTGGGAAAAGTAAATTGTACAACCAGAATAATCTGCATGCAGCAGTGCTTTAGTGGAGGATTTATCGATGATCTGAAAAAGGGCAAAAAGAATATAATTCTCACATCCTGCTCAGATTTGGCGGCTTCTTATCCCACAAATGACTATATTGAGGAAGACAGGGAAAATGGAGTGCTGTATAGCCATGGTGAGTTCAACTATCATTTATACAATGCTTTAAGCAGCAAAATGTTTAATACCGATTTATTAAAACAAGGAGTTCATGAAAAAGCATGTGAAATGATGTTTGAAATTTATAAATATATAAGTGATAAGGATAATATTGATGAGGAATCAACTCAATATTATGACTCAGTACATAAATACTGGAATGAGGGGCCTGAGCTGGTAGATTATCTGCGATCCCGCTGGATATTCAGTTGGAACGAGGCAAGCAAGGAAGAATGCGGACCTGTTATCGAGTTTGCATATCCATTAACAGAAATGTATAGGGCTACAAAAAACAAACAAATATATTTGCTGATAGATGGAAAAATAGTTCATACTTTTAACTCAAATAATCCAAAGTACAGGGTATCAAATTTCAACTCCAATAAATTTAGCCTTGACGGATACTTTGAGGCGAATTACAATAATAAAACCATTATATATACTGGGAAAGTCTACTCAAGGGCATCCAAACCATATTGCATCGGCTATGTGCCGGAGTCTACAGACAAAAAGAATAGCGGAAACGGTGTCGAAAATATGGAATGGAGAATTGTGGTGTTTAACTGGTTTTAGATATAATGTTTGAGAAATAAAGTTATACAGGAGGATAAAGATGGGATTGAAGGATGGAAGTTCAACTTTACCGCTTAAGTTTATGGCGAGCTGTGAAGAATATAATGATGCAAAAATAGTGTTGGTCGGTGTTCCAATGGATTTTACCTGCAGCTTCAGACCGGGCACAAGATTTGGGCCCCAGAAAATAAGAGAGGTATCCATAGGAATAGAGGAATACAGTGTATATATGGATAAGGATTTGACAGACAGTTTGTTTTTCGACTGCGGTGATCTGGATATGCCTTTTGGAAATGTGGAAGAGAGTCTTAAGCTTATTGGAGAGTCGGCAAAGGAAATTGTAAATGATGGCAAATTCCCCATATTCATAGGCGGTGAGCATTTAATAAGTGTACCTGTTATAAAAGAGGTGCATAAAAAGTACGGAGATGAATTAATTATCCTTCATTTTGATGCACATGCAGACCTAAGGGAAGGGTATCTTGGTTGTCCTAACTCCCATGCATCTGCTATCAGAAGGCTTATGGATTTTATGCCGGGCAAGAATATTTACCAATTGGGCATTAGATCGGGTACAAGAGAAGAGTTCCAATTTGCACAGAATAACACCAACATGTACAAGTTTGATGTTATAGAGCCTTTGGCGGAAGTTGTCAAAACACTAGGCAACAAACCGGTTTACATAACCCTTGATATTGATGTGGTTGATCCTGCTTTTGCAAACGGGACGGGAACTCCAGAACCTGGAGGAATCACCTCAAGGGAAATGCTTAAGGCTGTTGGAATGCTAAAAGGTCTTAATATTGTGGGATTTGATTTGGTAGAGGTATCTCCTATATTTGATCAATCGGACAGGACTGCACTTTTAGCTGCAAAAATAATAAGGGATATAATCTTAATGGTAAACTATATTAAATGCGATTAATCTTTTACATTTATCTATCGCAAAATTTCGGTAAAGCGTTCGTTATTTTGCTCTGCTAAATGTAAGATTAATAACGAATTTAATGTAGAAATGATAATGTAGAATAAGTTGTTTTTAATATTTCAATCATGAAATAAGCGGGTGGAAAAAGATGCAATTAATAAAAAATTGTTTGGGTCAGTCTCATGAAATAGTAGAGAAGATAGTCAAGGAAGGGGATACAGTGGTTGATGCCACCGCCGGAAATGGAAACGATACCGTCTTTTTAGCGAAGCTGGCAGGGGAGACCGGAAAGATATATGCTTTTGATATTCAGGAGAAGGCATTGAGTAAAACAAAGCAAAAGCTGGAAAACGAAGGCTTGGCTCATCGTGTTGAATTGATAAGGGATGGGCATGAAAACATGGGCAAGCATATCAGTGAATCGGTTTCAGTTGTTATGTTCAATTTAGGGTATCTTCCGGGTGGAGACCATAACATTTGCACCACATTTCAGACTACAAGAAGTGCTATTGAGGAAGCCATGAGGCTTTTGAAGAAAAACGGACTTATAGTAATGGTGGTTTATTATGGCGGTGACAGTGGTTTTGAAGAAAAGAATTCACTCATGGACTATATAACAACTATTGACCACAAAAGGTATTCGGTATTAAAATCAGAATTTGTCAATCAGCCTAATTGTCCACCGCTTCTTGTATTGATTGAAAAGCTTCACTCGGACAATGAGTTGTAATACATCTGGCAATTATGCAAATCTGAAAAAATTTTCAAAAAAGCGACACAATTTTTGCTTGAACATCGAACTATAGAACAGGGATAAACATTATTATGTTTTGTAATGGATATCTCTGAATTTTGCAAATGGTAATTGCAATACTTATACCTACTTAATTTATATGTTTTAGGCTGCATTATTAAATAAATGCAACCTTTTTCTTTTTTTGTATTTTTATAACTATATAGATTTAAGGGAATGGGGAATTACAGCATTTTGTAATAGTCACTTAGCTTGCGAGGTCCTTCTATTATTTCTCTGTCAACAAACAGTGTCCCGTTGTTTCTGGTTTTAATATGCCACTTGACGAGTGCTATTTTACCTCCGGCTATTTCAATTACTGTTATACCATGGGGGTGTACGCAGCTGCCTGAATTAAAATATGTGGATTCACCAATGTCGGGAAAAGTTGGCCTGTGTGTGTGTCCTGCTATAATGAGTTTTTTGTTTTTACTTGCCCATTCAGCAAGCCTTTTTCCTACAGCCTTTTGCTTTTTATGGTTCTTGGCTGCACTGATGAGATCTTTAAAGCCTATTAATTCTAAATTTTTCCATAAATATTTTACTAAGAAGCTGCTTAGTCTCCATAGTTTATCATTAAAAATATCCGCTTGATGGCCATGGGTTAATAGTATCTCAAACTTTGAAAGTCTGTGTTTAAGGATGAGACCTTCATGTATCTTAATATTTTTAAATAAAGATACAAGCCTTCCATCAAGCTCGTTGATGAAGTAATTCATGTAGTTTTTAACAAAAACAGGATTCTTCTTTACCATATCATGATTTCCATATACAAAAAAAAGCCTTCCATTTTTATAGAAATGCGACAGCTTTACGAAAACGTCGCTGTGGACACGGATTATATCCTGAAGCTTGTTGTTTTCCCAAAGTTCATCGCCATCACCAAGCTCTATATAGGTATAATTGTTATCGTAATAGAAGTTAAGAGCAGCATTGTAAATGCTCTTGTTGCTTAAAAAATTATCACTCCAGTTTCCGCCGCCTCTATGACAATCACTCATAATGACAATTCTTGAAGAATCATCAAATAGGATCTCCTGTGCCGATTCAAATACCTTAGATAGTCGATTGTTAAAATACATAAAAAAACCCCTGTTCACCCAGAATTAATAGTCTTATATATTTATACTCAGGTATTTTTGAACTTTTTTATAAACATCAAATATAGTTAATGACTTTCCCGGATGCATTGCTTTTTTATACAAATCGGGTGCCTGTTCTTTCAGCAACTTTAATTTTTCGGGCATGTTCAGGCATCCTGCTGTCAATTCAGTATATTTTTCGCATAATGCTTCATTTTTCCTCTGGATAATCCATTCAGCCTGCTTGATTCTTGATAGCGGCTGTGTTGTGTGGGGAAATTTATAATCTATATATACCGTATTGCCTCTGATAATAAACTCATTATCTGAGTAATTGGCGTTTTTAAGGCCCTTTAAAAATTCTGCAAGCATTTCCTGCTTGTTAAATGTTAGGACTATATCCATGCTCAATTCATGGGGTTCTGAAAACTCACCCAATTTAAAACCTGTAAGCCACCAATGTTTTTCTCCACGTCTAAATAGTACTTCATCAAACTTTTTTAATGTGAATTCCATATATAACTTGTCTTCATCTTCGACACAATTGTAAAATGTCCCCTTGGAAATATTAGGAATATCAAAAGTGGACTTGTTGGAATAATAAATACCGATTTCACAGCCTGTACACAAATCATATTGACCTTTACAAAATTCTATAAGCCATTTTTTGCCTTCATAATCAAAATGTACCGGATCACAGTCTACAATCATGCCAAAAGGCACTGTTGCCTCATCATATAGCCGACAATACCCAAACTTTCTTTGCCAGGAGTCCATGTTTGAGTAAAACATATCCTGTTCGGGGTCGTATGTAAAACCTGCCATTTCAATAACTTTATCAATATCTGAGGTAGATTGCAGATGGCCTCTATTTGGGTTTGCAGAAATTTCCTTGAAAAGCAAATTAAAATATTTGATTGGCTTTAGCATGTATACAAGTATTCTAGATGAAAAAATATAAAATAATAGAAAAACCAAAATAATTGATAGAATTATTATCAACTTTGACATGATGTCAATATTGGCAAATAAGGATAAATATATTTTTAAAGTATAAATGTTGTCTGATAAATAATTTAACATGAGATTTTCTCCAATAATGTGATCATATAACATAATATTAACCGGGAAACCTTTTGTGTGACAAAATCGAGCCTTCATGATATAAAGTTTTTTACATTAATTTATTGTACTGTATGGATAGCAGCTGAATTAAATGGTATTATATAAAAGAAGAAATATAAAAAGGAATAATTGAAGTATTTTCAATATTCTTAAGGATAACTGAAAAAAGAGGGATAATATGAATACTGTAAATAAAAAAGCCGATCTTTCTGTTACAGTGGGAGGTCTTAAGCTTAATAACCCTGTAATAGCTGCTTCGGGAACATATGGATTTGCAAGAGAATACTCTGATTTTATGGACTTGAATGCTCTTGGAGGGGTTTCTGTTAAAGGTCTTACACTCAAGCCAAGGCATGGCAACAAGCCTCCGAGGATTGCAGAGACTCCTGCGGGAATACTAAACAGCGTAGGACTTCAAAACCCTGGGGTTATGCACTTTATAAAAGAGGAAATACCCTTTTTAAGAAAATACAACACTGCAATAATAGCAAACATTGCAGGCAATACAATTGAAGACTATTGCAAAATGGCAGAAATATTGCAGGACGCAGATATTGATGCCATTGAGCTCAATGTTTCATGCCCTAATGTTAAGGAAGGCGGAGTTGCCTTTGGAAACACATGTGCAGGGATTTCAGAGGTGACAAAAAGAGTAAGGGATTATTGTAAAAAGCCGCTTATAGTCAAGCTTACACCAAATGTAACGGACATTAAGGAAATAGCCAAAGCGGCGGAGGATGCAGGTGCGGATTCATTGTCGCTTATTAATACAATACTTGGCATGGCAATTGATATCCATAAGAGAAGGCCTGTGTTGGCTCAGAATTTCGGCGGGCTTTCAGGACCGGCAGTTAAGCCTGTTGCACTTAGAATGGTCTACGAGGTCGCTCATACAGTAAAGGTTCCGGTTATAGGAATGGGGGGCATATCCACAGGCGAGGATGCGGTGGAGTTCTTGCTTGCCGGAGCAAGTGCGGTTATGGTTGGCACCATGAACTTCGTAAACCCGACTGCATGTATTGATGTTGTCAACGGAATAGAGAAATACCTTGAACAGTATAATTTAAGTAGTGTAACGGACATAATAGGAACACTGGAATTAAATGATACATCAACAGCGAGCGGGAGTGGGAGTGGATGTGGATGCCAAATCGGAAGCAAGTAACATATCCGGAATTAACGAATAAATGTTTTATAAAAAACTGAGTTTGGGAGGAATTAATGAGAACAAGGCTTATTTTTGTAAGGCATGCAGAGGCCGAAGGCAATTTATACAGAGAGTTTCACGGATGGACAGACTCTCCCATTACTGAAAAAGGGCATAAACAAGCTGAGTTGGTAGCAAAAAGACTTAAAGACGAAAAAATTGATGTTATATACTCAAGCAGCTTGAAAAGAACCCTTCAAACTGCACAATATATAGCCGGTATTAAAAATCTTCCAATTATAAGAACTGATAAAATGAAGGAAATAAATGGAGGTGATTGGGAGGGCAAGAAATGGGATGATCTTGCTGAATTGTGGCCATTAGAGAATGAAACCTGGGAAAAAAGACCTCATGTCCACAAGATGCCTAACGGTGAATCAATGAAAGAGTTTCAGGAGAGGCTTTTAAAAGAGGTTCAACATATTGTAAGTAATAATAAGGGCAAAGACATATGCATTGTTACCCACGGAACAGCCATTAAGTCCATGATGTGCAAATTTAAAGGCTGCGATCTCAGTGAAATGGTTAACATAAAGTGGTATGACAATACATCGGTTACAATTATCGATTATGAGAATGATGAATATAGTGTTATACTTGAAGGAGATGCATCTCATTTAAGCAGGGAAATGAGCACCATTCACAATCAGGAATGGTGGATCACATACGAAAAGGAATTTGAAAAAAGACAGGAGTAAAATATAAAGATAATAAGTTATTTTGGAGGAATATAAATGAATAATTTTAGAGACAAGCTTGTGTCATGGCTTTTTGAAACTGAAGCACTTAAGGTGTGCCCACAGGATAAACCATTTTGGTATACTTCGGGAGCAATAGGCCCGTATTACATAAACACCCACTTTCTATACGGAAGTGAGGAAAAGGCCAATAATTTACTAAAGATAATTGATGAAGTAAAAAAGGATATTGTGACTTGTCCCTGCAGAATACTGGAAAAAGTCATGGAAAATTATAATAGTGATAAAATTTTTAAAGAGCTTATAGATGAAATGGTGGTATTCATAAAGGAAAATCCACAGCTTAAGTCATTTGATTACATATCCGGCGGTGAAAGAAGAGATTGGTTCTTTTCCATAATAATAGCTCATATATTAAATAAACCTCATATAACAATATACAAGGATTTAAAAGCAGTTCTTACTGATGGTGGAGAAGTTATTACAGATTTTGAATTAAATGGTAAGAAAGTGCTTCATATTGTTGACCTTATCAATGAGGCATCAAGCTACGAAAGGGCATGGATCCCGGCGATAAAGAGTCTAGGGGGCCAAATCTTGTGGAGCGTAGCTGTTGTAGACAGGATGCAGGGCGGTTCTGAGTTTCTTGAAAAAAACAATATAGCACCATTTTCAATGATCAATATTGATAAGGATTTGTTTAAAATGGCATTGGATTCTAACTACATAAATAAGAGTCAGTTTGATATGATTGCAGCTTATCTTGATAATCCTAAAGCAGCAATGACAAAGTTTTTAAAGGAAAATCCCCAGTTTATGAAGGACGCACTTGAAGGCGACGAAAAAACAAGGGAAAGAGCAAAATTATGTATTGATAAGGGAATATATGACTTAAATTCATAATAATTATTTTATTATATATTATGATAATTTGTTTTCATAATAAATATTATGAATAATAAAATGAATATTTATAAGGTTTAATATTATTATTTATTATATATTTTTATTATTGTAAGGGATACATACCCAAACAGATTTATAGGAGGAGTGAGAAATGAAAAGAAGGGTTTTAACATTATTGCTAACAATTGCAATAGTGCTGGTATCAATTAATTTTACCGGTGCAGCACCAGTTCAAAACACTGAACTGGCAAACAAACTAAAAAGCCTGAACCTCTTTTTAGGAACTGACAGGGGTTTTGAGCTTGACAAGGAATTGACAAGAGAGCAGTCAATTGTAATGGTCTTAAGGCTTTTAGGTCTTGAGCAAACAGCCAAAAACCAAAAGATAAAATCAACTTTTAGCGATATACCTTCCGGTCATTGGGCTGAGTACTATGTTTCATATGCATATTCAATTAAGTTGACTGCAGGGATTAGCAGTACCACTTTCGGTGCAGGCATGAATGTCAATGCAAACCAATATATTACATATTTGTTAAGATCGTTAGGCTATGATGATTCCAAGGGAGATTTCAATTGGAGTGAAGCGGTTGATAAAGCACACAATATTGGACTTATATCTTCAGTTGAATATAAATACTACAAATCCACCCAATCCATAATAAGGGACGATGTTGTAGCAGTTTCCTATAATGCACTAAAAGCAAAGCTGAATGGTTCTGAGAAAACCCTTATAAGAAAACTTGTTGATACAGGGGTTATAAGAATGGATCAGGTCACTGCGATAAATGACAAGGATCTGCTGCAGGCTGTTAACTCATATCATACACCGACACCTACAGTAACGCCAAAGCCCACAAATACGCCAACACCTACTGCAACACCTACAATAGCAGCAAGAAGTGCTTTTACACAAATTGAAGCCGAAAGCTTTACCAGCAATAAAGGTGTTGAAATTGCCAACTGTACTGAGGGCGGTAAGGATATTGAATGGATAGAAAATGGGGATTACGCTGTTTATGACAATATTAACTTTTCAGATGGTGCCAGCAGTTTTGAAGTGAGATATGCCAATGGTTCATCAAGCACAGGGAATATTGAAATCAGACTGGACGATATTAACGGAAAGCTTGTTGGAACATGCTCCATACCTTCAACAGGAGGTTGGCAGACTTGGGCCACAAAGAAAATTGATATCCAAAAAACAACGGGAGTACATAAACTCTATTTGAAATTTACAGGTGGAAGCGGATATTTGTTCTCTCTAAACTGGTTCAGATTCTATCAAACAGCTGTCGTACCTTCAGGTATAGCTTTTACAGACAACTTCAATGATGGAAACGCAGAAGGATGGACTACATATAATGGGACATGGAAGGTGGAAAATAACAAATATGCTGTAAGCCCTAACGGTGAAGCAAAATCAATTGCTGCAGGAACAAATTATACAGATTTTACCTACACAGCCAGCTTGGCAGTAGGAACATCAGGAAATGCAGGAGTAATATTTAATGTAAGCAGTCCCACAAATTCTACTTACGGATTCAGAGGTTATTATGCGGGAATAGATGCAAACAGCGACAAGCTGGAATTGTTAAGGGTAACAGACAATTCAGCAGTAACAATCGGGTATCATTGGGTTACTGTCAATCCATACACAACATATAATATAAAGGTTGTAAGGCTTGGAAGTTCCATCAGGGTTTACCTTGGTGACATGAATTCGGCACTAATAGATGTTACTGACGGCATTTACACAGGTGGCTCAATAGGTGTACGGGCAGTTGACACATATACTGAGTTTGACAATATATCTGTAAGCTACAGCACTGCTACACCTACTCCTTACCATACACCTACACCTACATCCGTATACAGAACACCTGACAACCCTGGTTATACTGTTAATGGACTTGATTTCAAGTATTATGAAGGACGTTGGGAAAGCCTCCCTAATTTTAACAATATACCTGCAATAAGCCAGAGTGTTATTAATAATTTTAAAATATCATCCAGTAAGTCTAGCTATGGATATACATTTACAGGATATATAGATGTAGATAAAACCGGACAATATACATTCTACACAAAATCAGACGATGGAAGCAGACTTTATATAGGAAACAAGCTTGTAGTTGATAATGACGGAAAGCATTCAGCAACAGAAAAAAGCGGTTCTATCTACCTTCTTGCCGGAAAGCATGAAATTAAAGTTGAATATTTTAATAGAGACGGAGATGCTGTTTTGGAAGTGAGATATTCCGGTCAGAGCATTACAAAGCAGCTAATACCTGACTCGGCACTTTATAGGGCAACTGCTTCACCGACACCGACTGCTACGCCAAAGCCAACTGCAACTGCCACACATACAGCAACTGCAGCTGCCACACATACACCGACGGCAACACATACACCTGATGCTACACATACACCAACAGGGGAGGCTACTCCTACGCCGGCATATAGATAAAGAGAAGCAGATGTAAAAGGGTCTGATTTATATGATCAGGCTCTTTTTTTGTGTCATAGTTGCATGAATTGAGCCAACATTACCATATACAATGTTGGAGGAGTGTTTCGCAATTACAGGAGAGCGACTACTGGATTGTTTGAAAATAGCATTAAATCTAAAATTGACTATCCCAAAAGAAAATTTTGTTTTATAATGAATATAAATATAGTAACTTCTTGACATAAGAGCACGATGATTGACTATAAAAGAAATTTGATTTAAAGCAGGGGAGGATGAACGTATGCACTGGAAAAGTACAGATGTATCCAAAACCGATCTGGAAAGACTGAGAGCAGGGAAGCTCACACAAGAGAATAAAAAGAAAAAGAAGAAGTCGTCACCAAAGGGAAAGGGCGTATACAAAAAGTCAAATAACCCTAAGGCCGATAATCCAAGAGAACAAAACGTAAACACTTCAGGTGACCCTGTAAACGTTGTAACAGGAAGCTTTTACA